>Ga0136644_10002240_pt1 | contig 14869 bp, 12 predicted proteins | sample C_130820_EF_Meta_FD_94780 | JGI IMG/M metagenome (GOLD analysis project Ga0136644, IMG submission 94780) | Freshwater microbial communities from Lake Croche, Canada to study carbon cycling - C_130820_EF_MetaG (v2) (version 2) | ecosystem: Environmental > Aquatic > Freshwater > Lake | place... | reverse complement strand
CGAAGTATGTTCGAGAGTGTTGTCTTGCCTGAACCGTTTAAGCCATAAAAGAGATTGTATACTTGAAAGTCATCGAGCTCTGCGGGCCACGAGAAGTTGCTGAATACGCCGATATTATTAATGCATTTAATTCTTTGTATGATAGTCATTGATTTAAAACATTCCATTTTTGTCCAACGCCACACTCAACTGGCCGCTCAGTAGCTTTGGCAGCAGCGAGTCGCGTAGCGTCGCAAGGGTACGGGATTGCTGGAGGTTGGCTTCGATTTGGTCGTGGGCGGATAGAGCGATACCGGTGAACTGCATCACTAAGTCTTTTGGAGGCACGACAAGTAACGGCATTTCGAGCGCATCAATCGGCAGCATGTTGATCGTGGTGCCGTTTGAAAAGCCGCTGATCCAGTAGTGCCATCGGCGGTTATTGAATAATTCTACAAGGTAATGCGGATTGAATGGCGACGATGGCATGAACCGCACGCGGTAGATGTGGTGGCTATAGATGCCTTTGAGACCGAAGCACCTTGGAACAACGGCAGCGTGGCCGATGAGCAGGTGATCAAAGCCCTGCTCGGTGTTCGTGACAATCATATCGCCTGGATCAACAATGTGCTTTTCCCGATATTCACCTTTGTAATATTTGATACCTTGATGCTTGTAACCGCCGCCCTCAAAAATCGAGTTGAGGTTATGCATGGGCATGCCGGTGTGGTCGTCGCATAAACCTTCCCCTTTGTAGCTTAATCCACGATCCGCACTGATGTGCGAGTCGAGTCGTTCTACCTTCCATCCGACGGGTATCGGTCCAATTGGCGATTGCTCAAACGAATCTGGAAACAGCGCTGCCGTTTCCTCGTCCATTCCAGCAGGCATGCGGCCGTCGAGTTTGGCGCGGACGGGGTCGAAATCCACGAACCAACTCTGGAACAACGCTCGCGCCATCGACTCAAGCGTCGCGTTCATCCGACGGTTCAACTCGATCTTGTCGTCCAACGCACCAAGCACCCCCGCAATGGCTTTTTGCTCGGCGAGGGGTGGAATAAGGCATACAATCTCTTTGATCTGGTCACCGCTAACACTCGGGAAGGTCGAACCTGTTGCAGCAGAGAGAAGCCGAGGCAGCGCCAATTCGACAACAGCGCGAATAAAAGGACCCACGGCTAGGCCGTTTAATGGTCGAATTGATGCTATACCGCGTCCAATTGCATAACGCTGATCCGCCCAATTCATTCGGCCGGTTGTTGACCCTCGGACGCAGAAAAGAAGATCGCCTGCCTCCGCAAATCGACGCGGCTCTGTTGTGAATTGCACGGGTTTAGGATGGTGGCTCTCAAACTCTGTAGGCCCGTTCAAGAGCGGCACGCCAGCGCCGACTGAATTACAGGTTTCACCAGGTGGTGAATATCCCATTACAACATCCGCCAAATCGCTGAGTAACCCTTCTTTCCACTCACCCGCCATAACCCAGCCCCCTCAAATATGCTTTGATGGCTTGCTCGTATTTCGCGGACTCTAAGATGGGAAAACGCCGTGTCGTTGAGGAAAACAACACCATGTTTCCCTGCGACCTATGCACCTGTGTTTTTCCTGTCTTTGGAGTTTGAAATAAGACGTCCATTACGCACCTGCCCCCTTATTGGGTTTGATACACCAGATGGGGCATGTTCTCCAGTCACTTGGAAATCCCATACTCTCAAGCGAAATCGTTGAATGTGAACCCAGTAACTCCATTTGTCGCTTGGCACACATACTTTGCGACCCGATGCGATCAGGGCCATAGTTATGCCTGGAGCCACTCAGACGGTAATGATTCCCTGCCGAGTGTTGGCTGATGATGTCGGCTTGCTGCTCGCGTGTAAGTGCCGGCTTGGTGTACTTCATGTTCCACCTCCGAGTCCAAAAATAGAAAGACCCGACGAAGTGTGCGTGTCTTGCGACATAGGCCCGCCGGGTTTGTTACGAGAATGGTATCGTCCACGAAGTGGCATGGGAACGGGAATAATGGGAGGAGTCCTGCTGTTATCGGTGGTTTCCAGCCGTTTGAGGGGTGAAATCTCCAGATTCGGAATTGTGCAGCAGCGACCTCGCCGGCAGACATGTCCAAATTCTTCTAGAAAATGGACCGATGGCGGGCGATATGTCCACGCGATGGACATGTTCTGCGGACATGGGTAAAAAGCTGCCGCTTTTGGACACGTCGATGTGGGATGCTGGCCCGGATAAGTCGCCGTCGAAATCATTTTTGAAGCACTTCCAACAGGGCCGGGTGTTTGTAAATCGTCTCTCTACCATGCTTTTCGCCGACCATCACACCGATTCGCTCTAGCTCCTGCAAGTATTCGGAGGCCGTCTTTCGCTTGGCGATTCCCGCATCGACGATGAAACTGATCTTGCAGTAGGGCTGTCGGAATATCAGCTCGATGAGTTCCTTGGAGTAGATCTTGGGGGCCTCGGTACGACATCGGTCCATGGTCAGATCGAAGAGTTCGCGGATGGCCTGAATGCGACCGGTCGTCCAAAGAGCCGTTTCCTCGACGCCGCGAAGCATGTAGAGCAACCACGGTTCCCAGTCGTCGCATTCGGTCACCTCCCGCGGCAGGCGGTAATAATCCGGCTTGTTCTGGATGATGAAGCGGCTGATGTAAAGGACGGGGATCTGCAACAATCCCATATGCACTAAATACAAGATGTTGAGGATCCGACCGGTTCTGCCGTTGCCATCGGTGAATGGATGGATCGCTTCGAACTGGTAGTGGGCGACCGCCATTCGGATCAGTGGATCTGGCCCATCTGCCGCAAGTAGATAGGACTCTAGATTACGCAACTTCTCCACCAGTTCTGGCCCTCCCGAAGGCGGAGTGTAGATCACGCTCCGCGTTCGGGTATCGCTGATTCTTACATGATCGCTGGGCGAACGGAAATCGACGGTTTTTCCTCGCAGGATACGGCAGGTTTCGCGAACGAGCTCGATCGAAAACGGCTGAGAGGCAAGGGCTTCGTAGCCGTTGCGAAGCGCTGTGCGGTAGCGTAAGACTTCCTTGGTGCTTGGATCGGCAAGCGCCCGGCTAGCGGCAACGCACTGCTTGAGCACAGCCTTGGTCTCGACGTCCGCACGCGGTGGCAACGATGGGAGATCGTCGTACGGTTGCTGGGGGTTAAAGCTCATAACCTAGCCCCTTTAGGTTCGCTTTAATGGTCTGCTCTAGCTTGGCGGACTCAGCGAATTGGGCTTGCAACTCTGCCACAAGTCTCGGCATCTTTTCCTCGAATGGCTCGCCGTCATCTTCGACTTCTTCGGCACCGACGTAGCGACCTGGCGTTAGAACGTGACCGTGCGAGGCGATCTGTTCGGTGGTGGCGGAAAAACAAAAGCCGGCAATGTCGGTGTAGGTGGGAGCAGGGTGGTGGTTCTCTTGTGGTTTCGTCACAGGCTGGAAGCCTATGCCACGCCAGGTGTGGTAGGTGGAGGTGATTTTCTTTAGGTCGGCGTCGGTCAGCTCGCGGTGCACACGATCGATGAGCGTGCCGAGCTTGCGGGCGTCGATGAAGAGGGTTTGCTTGCGACGGTCGCGGAACCCCCGTTTCGTATCCGATTTCTTGTTTTTAGCTAAGAACCAAAGACAGACCGGAATCTGGGTGCTGTAAAAGAGCTGACCTGGAAGCGCGACCATGCAGTCGACAAGGTCTGCTTCAATCATCGCGCGGCGAATCTCCCCTTCGCCGGATTGGTTGGAAGACATGCTCCCGTTGGCAAGAACAAATCCCGCCATGCCTTGCGGTGCTAGGTGGTGGATGAAATGCTGCACCCAAGCGAAGTTCGCATTCCCCTTGGGCGGCACTCCAAATTGCCAACGCACGTCGTCGTCCTTGCGGAACCAATCCGAGTCGTTGAACGGCGGATTCGCAAGCACGTAATCGGCGCGGAGATCGGGATGCTGGACGTTGCGGAACGTGTCGGCGTGTTCCTTGCCGATGTCGGCCTCGATGCCTCGGATGGAGAGGTTCATGATCGCAAGACGCCGCGTGGTGGCGTTGCTCTCTTGGCCGTAGATGCTGATGTCCCCAAGCTTCCCACCGTGGGACTCGACGAACTTTTCCGACTGCACAAACATCCCGCCCGATCCACAAGCCGGGTCATAGATCCGACCTTGGTAAGGAGCAAGCATTTCAACGAGCAGCCGCACGACACATGAAGGCGTATAGAACTGGCCCCCGTTCTTGCCTTCGGCGCTGGCAAACCGGGTAAGGAAATACTCATACACTCGGCCGAGCAGATCGACCGAGCGGTGGGTGGTCTCCCCCTCGCTCGCAGCGGTCAGGCTGATGGTGGCAATGAGGTCGATCAGTTCGCCGAGCCGGTGTTTGTCGAGACCGGGGCGAGCGTAGTCCTTGGGCAAGACCCCTTTGAGGCGTGGGTTGTCGCGCTCGATGGCGACCATGGCATCATCGACGACTTTGCCGATCGTGGGCTGCTTGGCGTTGGCCTGAAGGTGGGGCCAGCGGGCATCGGCGGGCACCCAGAAAACGTTTTCCGCTTTGTATTCGTCCGGGTCTTCGGGATTTGCGCCGGCGTAGTCCCCTTCGCCTGCCAGAAGCTTGGCTCGATGCTCCTCGAAGGTATCGGAGATGTATTTCAAGAAGATCAGACCGAGGACAACGTGCTTGTACTCTGCCGCGTCCATGTTATTGCGCAGCTTGTCAGCCGCGAGCCAAAGCTTAGCCTCGAAGCCGATGTTGGCGGTTGACTTGGTTTCGGATGCTTTCTTCCTGGCCATTGATGGGCGAGTTCCTTGTCCGTGTGTTGCTTTGATTTTGTAACGGGCTTGGAATTGCCGATTGTCCACCAAATTTGGGCGATCGGCAACATGGAAACCGGACTTGGTGCAATTCGCTCATTGCGAAATCTCATGCCCGAGCGGATAAGCAGCGAGCGAGCAAGATTTGCGAGTTAGGGCTTTTGGGCAAGCAGTGCATTCGCCAGTTTTTCGCCGATCGATGCATCGAGGAGGCCTTCGAAGCGTCCTGCGGAGGGGTTGATCCCTAGCTCGGAGAGAATTTCGCGAGGGACATCTTGTGGGCGAGTGATGGCTGGTTCAATCATGACTTGGAATGGAAACCTGCCACGCCAGAGTTTAGGAACCAGGCCCCGGGCACCGTTGGTCTTTGCTCGCCAGAGGCCCAGCAGCACACCGGTCTCGTAGTGGTGCAAAAACAGATAGTCGCCTTGGGTGACCTGCAATGGCCAAGCGGTATTCGAAGCAAAGACTTGGTGTGTCATGCAATCGAGATAGGTGTCGCTATTGCACTCGAAAACAAAATGACGCATGGATAGGGGCTTGTGGGCTAGGCTTGTGGGCTAAAGGACTTTCAGCACTGGGCAGAGGTCTATTCTAGTCTAGCCGGAGTTGCGGTGGATCGGGATCGCGGAGCACCGGAAAACGCAGCTTCCTACCAACATGCTGGCCCGCCGGGCCTTGGTGGAGATGTGCGTTCCTGTTACTGGGGCATTCGACCCCGGCAGGGGTTTTTTGCCAGGCCTCCGGGCGTGAGCAACCAAGCAGAAGCAAGACCCGAGGGCTGATAGATCCTATGCATCTCGTAGCTGGACTCGCAAGAGTTCAGGGATCACGCCAAACAGCCCACGCGATCGGTGGTACGTTCCGCGGTCCATGGTTGCCTGTCGCTTGACTTGTTATCGTGGCTTGGTTATTCGTGCCAAGCTTGAATCAAGCGACCAGGGGACCGCTGCAGGAACCCTACGAAAGCAAAACAGACAAAGAGAGTAGTGAGTAGACCGAATAGACAAGAAGAAAATTAAGTGGTGATGAAAGCTCGTGCCCCTAGACGATCGCCGGGTTAAATCCTTCTACTCTCCACTTTCTCCTGTCTACTCTCTATTCGCGAAGCGAATGGAGGATAACGGACTTGAACCGATGACCTCTTGCATGCCATGCAAGCGCTCTCCCAACTGAGCTAATCCCCCGTGATTTTGTAGACCGATGCCTTGGGCACCGATGGTTTGCGTTTTTGAACTGACTAGGTTGAGATCCAAACCTCGTCGTTCAAGACGCAAAAATTATCGAATCGGGTTTGGGTTGTCAAGGCAACCTCGACGCGTCGAGGTTTCGATCTTGATGCCGCAAGCTCCAATTTGTTATCAACCCCGGTCGGATTGGCTAGGGTTTGTGCCCACGCCATAGTGACAAAGCCTTCGATTCCTCCGGTTTTCGGCAGGCTTTTCCACGTCTTCCATCGGTTCGAATGGTCAGGAAACCATCGGATATGCACTTCGACAAAACCAGCTGGCAACGGCGACTCGCAAAACTGCATTCTGCCGGTCTGGCCCTTGGACTGCTCCTTGCCTGGACCGCATCGGGGTTTGGACAAGGTCCCAGCGGAGGGCCGTCGGGTGGATTGCCCGCCTTTAGCGACCCAACTTTTCGAGAAAGGCTCTACGAAGCCGGGGGGATCGCTGATCGGGAAGTCCACAACGGCAAGTCGATTTTGGCCGTCAGCATCGAGGGTAACCAAACCGTATCGAGCAGTTTCATCCTCTCGCAGATGCAGTCCCGTGAAGATCGACCGTTCGACAAAGAAACTTTCAACCGAGACATGGGTGCTTTGTACCGCACCAACCTGTTCCGCAAAATCGACTCGTACGTCGATGATACCCCAGAAGGGATCCGCTTGCGTTTGATTGTCTCAGAACGCCCCATCATCCGATCGGTCGAATTCTTGGGGAACGAACGAATGAACGAAGGCCCCTTGAAAAAGCATGCAATGCTCAACAAGGGGGATGCCCTGGATCCAATCTCCGTCAATTCAGCCAAAGGCCGTTTGATCGAGCTCTACAAAGACAAAGGGATGAACCAAGTCGATATCCAGATTGTTAAGGGCTTGAAAACCGGCGAGAGAGACGTTCATTTTCTGATCAACGAAGGGCCCGTCGAGCGGATCAGTTCGATTCAGTTCGTTGGCAACGAAGCCTTCAGCAGCGAGCTGCTCAAAGCCCGTATCAAGAGTCGGGATTCTCGAAGTGGCCTGACCAAATACATCGGCAATCTCTGCTCGGATTTGAAACTGGATGAAGACCGAGAGACGCTTCTGGGCTACTATCGCGCCCTGGGGTACTTTGATGCCAAAGTCGATTATCAAAAAAGCTATAGCGTCGAAGGTGACTTCGTGGATGTCACGTTTGTCATCTACGAAGGTGATCGCTACAGCGTCGCCTCGGTCTCGATCGCAGGAACCGAACGCTACAACGCCGATGAACTTTTGCCCAGCATGAAGATCAAGGCAAACGAACCGTTTATGCTCGGCAAAAAACTTCAGGACGAGCGGTTTATCCTGGATGTCTACGGAGCCCAAGGCCACATCTTTTGTGAGGTCGAAGGGGAGGTGGTCTATCAGCCAGATAAGCAGATGGTTGATATCGTCTACAAGGTCAAGGAGGGGGATGTGTATCGTGCCAGCGATGTTCGCGTCCACATCGACGGAGACTTTACTCGTCGCCACGTGGTGCTTCAGCCGCTACGAAATCTAAGACCTGGTGAAACGATCGACAAGCGGGAATTGGATGCAGGTCGAAGAAGGTTGATCTACTCCACGATTTTCAATACCGATCCCAGCCGTGGCGAAGTCCCTCGAATCGAAGTGAATCCTGTTGATAACGAACGTTCTCCAACGCCCTAGTTGCCCCAGTAGGTGCACTCCAAAGGAAAAGAACGAGCCAGCCAAATGATGCGATCGTCTAAGAAAAAAAATGCGCAAAGAATCGCCGCAAGGTTGGCCGTGGGGCTTTGGCTTTGTCTGTTGAACTCTGTGGTGGCCTGGGCCCAAATCGGTGGAACACCAACCCCTCCACCTGCCAATAACCCGGGTTATTATGCCCAGCCGTATGCCCAGCCCCCGCTGATCCCGGGGTCGATGAATCAGCCCATGCCGCCCCTGAACCAGCCTTGGGTCATCGACCCGACTCTGGGAGCAACCGGCGCCCCACCCTTTGGGTACGATCCGAGGGTTCGAGATACACCCATCGATGTTTACGTTTCGGAAGGTCAGACCGGACGCGTCTCCTTCGGTGGTTCGGTCAACAGCGATTTAGGCTTGGCGGGCCAATTGATCATCGAAGAAAGAAACTTTGATCTGTTCCGACTCCCGGGGCGTCCAAGCGACCTTTTCAACGGAGCTTTTCGAGGAGCTGGTCAGAATTTTCGACTGGAACTCGTTCCTGGCAACCAAGTCCAACGCTACACAATGAACTGGACCGAGCCGAATCTCTTTGGATACTCCCCATTCAGTTTGTCGGTCGGTGGATTTTACTTCACTAGGTTTTATCGAGACTGGTCCGAGCAGCGTCTCGGTGGCCGGGTAGCTTTGGGATACGACATCACGCCCGATCTGTCGGTATCCACGGAATTGCGCGGAGAAGATGTCAAGATCTTCAACCCCAGAGTTCGGGGTGTCGAAGCCCTCGACCGAACGCTCGGGAGCAACGATCTGTACACGGCCCGGTTCCGGCTTGCTCACAATACCCGCGATAGCCCATTCCTTCCCACCGAAGGCCATTTGCTCGAGATGATCTACGACCAAGTCTTCGGGGAGTTTGATTTTCCTCGCGCACAGATCAACTTCAGCAAATACTTCCTGGTCCGCGAACGAGCCGACGGCTCGGGCCGCCACACGTTTACATCCGCCATACGAACCGGGTTCGCTGGAGCAGACCAACCCATTTTTGAGAACTTCTTTGCTGGGGGTTTCTCGACCCTCCGAGGTTTCCAATTCCGTGGCGCTGGGCCTTCGGAACAAGGCGTTCGCGTCGGCGGGCGCTTCCAGTTCCTGGGAACCTTCGAATACATGTTTCCGATCACCGCCGACGATATGCTCCGAATGGTCGCGTTTGTCGATTATGGAACCATCGAGCGAGACATCAACATCAATTGGAAAGACTTCCGCGTCGCTCCAGGCTTGGGGTTCCGAATCGCCGTACCTGCCTTAGGACCGGCACCATTGGCTTTCGATTTCGCAGTACCCGTCGCTTATGCCGACACCGACAATCGCCAAGTCTTCCAATTCTCAGCCGGGATCACCCGTTAGATGGTTGTCTTCGACGTCGATCTGCCTTGCTACCACGGCCCGCTGGATCTGCTGCTGTACCTGATCCGGCGCGAGGAGCTCGATATCGAATCGATCCAATTGTCCCGCATCGCAAAACAGTACGGCGAGTTGGTCGAGGTCCTTGCCCAGATCGACCTGGAAAATGTCAGCGAGTTTATCGATGTGATGAGCCAATTGATGGAAACCAAAGCCCACCGGGTCTTGCCTCAACCTCCATCGGAGGACCAAGAACAAGGGCATTCGGAGCAACTCGATGTGTCGGATCACCTCGTCGAACGATTGCTCCAGTACAAACGGTTTCGAGATCTCGCCAGCGTCCTGGACGAGCAAAGTCGGCAATGGCAACTTCGCTACGGTCGATTGCATGCTGTGGAATCACGTCGCCGCACGCCGGACTCCGAACTGCCGATCGCTCGGATCGAAGTCTGGGATTTGGTCAGCGCATTTGGACGCATCCTCAAGTCTCAGTTCAAGCCTCCGACGCATGAAATCACCTACGACGACACGCCGATCCAGGTCTACATGCAACGGATTCACCATCGCCTAGCCTCCGGCGAACGCTTGGAATTGCAGGATTTCTTTGAAACCGGCATGCATAAAAGCGCTTTGATCGCTACCTTTCTAGCCACCCTGGAGCTCACAAGGTATCATGGTGTCCAAGCAGTCCAGGGGGACGCCGACGGCTCGCTGTTGCTCCAAAAAGGTGAGGGCTTTGCTCCGACTCTTTTCGTGCACCAAACCGCGGGCAACCCGGAGTGACTTTGCCGCAGTTGGCTTTCGGCTAGTCAAGTCCCACTGCCGCTTTTGTTTACCCTCGATCCCTCTCCATCGCGGTGAACGATTCGTACGCTTTACGTTCGACTCGCTGACCAGAGATTGTTATGGCATCGACACGCATGGGCTTTCATTTTCCAACTTCCCTCAAATCCGCTCCCACGCAGACCTTGATCCAGCACGAAGCGACCCGAACCCCACAGGAGTGCGTTGAGACGATCCTCCGGTTTTCGGGGAACCCTGCGATATCCAACACGCTTGAACAACGTCTCTTGGAGTTCCAAGCCGCTTGCCAATCGCCCCAGCGTGCCCTCGAAAGACTCGTGCGATTCCTGGAATCCTCCTCTTCCAAGCAAACGGTCCTCGAGACCTGGATTAACCAGCCCGAGTCCCTTAATTCTCTTTTGCGAATATTCTCCATATCGGATACTCAAATCGACTGGCTGACGATAGATCCAGAGGCTTTAGGCTCGATACCATCGATCGATTCTGCGATCGATGTTGCGATCGGGCCACAGGGTCCAGCAAGCTCTGACCTGAAACGACAACTCGAGGCGTCTGTGGATGATGCATCAGCCATCGATGTTCTTCGACGCTTCTACCATCGGCACTTGCTCAGAGCGGTTCTAGCGCGAAACAACCGTAAGCTCAACGGGCGATCTTTCCGAGCGTTCGTTACCCACATTGCCGAAACGGTCCTAGGTGCCGTTTGCGATCGAGTAGCTCCCCCATCGAACTCCTCAGAGATCACCATCGCGCTGGTCGCGCTTCGGCATTTCTCAAGTAGCTTGCTTACCCCAAATTGCCAATGGCCGTTGGTTGCCATCTATGAAGAGACCAAGGACTCGGGCCGCTCTCCGAGTCACGCTCAGGGGCGCTCTCAGGGCCGATCCCCGGGCCGAGCGACACCTCATCAAATTGCTGAGAGACTGCTGGAGCGAATCTGCGATTGGATCCATCATATCACCGACGGGGCGACTGGCCTTTGCTGGCCTCTTGCAATCGAATCGGTCCCTGTGTTTGCAAAACGCATCAATCATTCAAGAAGTTGGGTCGATGCATTGCCATCGCATGCCACCGCCCGTCATGCACCGATGCTCTGTGTCGCACGATGTGTCGGCGGAAACCTCTCCTTGGGCTTGCGATTCATCGAGGAGTCCAATGCCAACCTACTCCCACCCTTTCGCACCGAAGTCGACCTGGAGTACCTCGCCGGATACTTCGGCAGCGCTTTGGACGCCCTCGATCAAGCCGCGAGTTCGACCGCCGATAGCTGGAAGTTTCGTGCAACCACTGCGATCGATGCTATTCTGTCTCTCCAAGAGATAGGGCGACTTGCAAGCCGCTCACGAGCGGGGATCGCACAAGGACGTATCGCACAGGGACAATCGGATGATTTTTCTCAAGCTCTCGATGCAAGCTTGAATGATTGGCTGGATCGAGAGAATTCGACCAATCCACCTGAACCTGTGCAATCCGAGGTCTTGATCGACCAAGCCAAATCATGGTTCGAAAGCACGTTTGGGACATCGACCGTCGGATCGCCTCTGGCCGAGACGATCCTTTCAGGCAGGGACGACGCTATTTCAAAGAGCACAAGTGGCGCATTGGCCAAGTTCGAGTCTGGGGAGAATGCACTCAGGATGCTCCAGGAACTCGCCAGCGAAGAAATCACCGCTTTGTCGTCTCGAAACTGCCGCTACCATTTCTCCAAGATCGTTGAATCGCTCTTGGAGCGCATCGCAGCGACGCCGAGCCCAGATCTTACGTTGCGAAATATCGTTTCCACAGCAAAATCGCTTGGGGGCAAGGGGGTGCTATGGGAGCTTTTCTCTAGCCATTCGCTGCTGATGGAACTCTACACGCGGCTGTATTCAACGAGCCCCTATCTGGTCCAGATTTTGCTGAGCAATCCGGGGATGATCGACGATCTGCTCGATTCCTTAATGCTCGAACGGATCCCTGATTATGCGGGTTTTCAAGCCGCACTCGAAACGCTTTGCAAAGGTATCGCGGACATAGAGCCGGTGGTTTTATCTTTCCGAAACGCGATGCATCTGGCCATCGGTGTGCGAGATATTCTCGGCAGAGAAAGCATCACCGAAATCCATCGCGCACTGGCCGATGTGCATGAAGTCTGCTTGCGAAAACTCGCCCAGCAAGCCTATCGCAATGTCGCTGCCAAACAACCAGAGCCCAAGAAATCCGATGGATCCCCTATCGAATACTCCATCTTGCTCATCGGCAAACTGGCAAGCCGCGAGCCTAATTATCACAGCGATATCTCGATGCTCATCCTCTACGATTCAAACCTTGCCAACCATGGTATGTTTTTCCAACAAGTCGCCCAGCGACTGATCCAATCCTCCAATCGCATCACTCGCTTCGGCCGATTGTTCGAACTCAAGGCTTGGCAGTTCCTGGGAGACAAAAGCTCCGGATCTGCATGGACACTCGACCAGTTGCTCCTATCGATCGAGCTTCCTGATGTTCAGATCCAGCAGCGGATGAATCTCTACACCGCCAGACTCATCGGTGATTCCCCCTTTGCCGCCATTGCCGAATCGCGCATCGAACGGTTCTTGCAGTCGCAAGAGTGGAGCAAACAACATGCCTTCGAACTGGTCGAATGGCGCAGAGAACTTGAACGGACCGCCACCCCAGAAAACATCAAACGGGGATGGGGAGGGACGCTCGATGTCGAGGTTCTTGCACACATGTTTTACGCCAAGCATCTTCACACCCCCAAGCATCCTTGGCTGCGAGGGACGATAGAACGCTTGGAGGCCTTGCGAAAAAATGGAGTCCTCTCGCCCCAAGTCGCCTTACAACTGCGAGATGCTTACTACTTCCTAAGAAGCGTAGAGAGTGGACTGCGGCTGATGAATACCACACTGAGGCATGATCTGCCCAAGGAACCGTTGGAACTATCCAAGCTCGCCTACGTGCTCCAGTTGCCCGATCGAGAACAACTGGTCGAATCTTGCGAACATTACCGACAAACCATCCATGATGTGGCTCAGCGATATTACACCCAGTTTCGAGCGCAAGTCGTAGCCGCAGACTGAGCTTGCGGGCTTAAGGATTCGACACCAGACGCCTCTGGCCGTTGACCAACTGAGCAGACAGCCGACCGTTGGGATCGGTCTGGCTCGGACGCTGATGAAGCCGCATGCGCTGCTGAGCGCTCGATGGGGCCGCAGATTGCTGTCCCTCGCTCTCTCTGGGCTGGCTCACTCTGGAATTCGCCGGTGTCGGAGCAGGTTGCGACGGATATCCACCCTCGTGAATCACGTTGCCATTGTGAATACCACTATCATAAATGACTTCTTGGTCGTGGACCCCGTGGAGATCCATGGATCTCGATCCTTGGCTGCATGAACTGCATCCCCCTTGCGCATGGCTACCGTGCGCGTGGCCATTGGAGAACACTCCCCCCTGACCTTGCAAGTGGTTCATCAGCGAACCATGACCGAGGCAAGAACCATCGCTGCAAGCACTCGCACAGGTCCCGCTCCCACAGCTTGCACGGTAGGGCGTCCCCCAGAGTTTCGCTAAACGCACAAACCACGGACTACAGGATCCACATCCGGCACTCCCTATCCCTGCGTGATCGCAACGGTCACCCACCGCCGGATCGTTGATCGATTCGTCCCAATAGATCTCACCACATCCCCCAGCACAAGCAATCTTGTTGGCACAGGAATGAACTCGACCCTTGACCCGGTGCCTGAGTGTTCCGTCAAAGAGTGGGTCGCGAGCCATCGCAGGTCCACAAGAGGATCCACACGCTCTAGTACCACAATTCAGATCGATGGTGCAGCATCCCGATTGCGACAACACCAAAGCCGACAAGATCGCGCCGATACGAAGCGCACGCAAAGTCGATTCCATCTTTCCCCCCGGAAGTCTTGGATCACCAATAAGCCAGCAATCTATTCAGCCGGCAATGTACGTAAGCCGGCAATCTACGATTCGATCGCCAAAGGGTGTTATCGGTAGGCATAACCGCTACAATCAGCAAATCCCGCCAACTATCCCGAGACCTGTGCTCCCAAGCGATCGCTAGCAAATGTTCAGTGAAGTCTTATCCGAATCCCGACTCGTGGCGATCCTGCGTCTGGATTGCTTGGACCAAGCTCCCCGCATCGTCGAGACCTTGCTCGACGCTGGCGTTCGGTGCATTGAGTTCACCCTGACAAACCGCAAAGCCCCGAGCTGGGTATCTCGGCTGGTTTCCGAGCATCCTAGCTTTCGAACTGGTCATGCTTTTTTAGGGATGGGCTCGGTGCGGAATGTAGACGAAGCTCAGCTGGTCCTGGATGCCGGAGCCCAATTCGTCGTCACACCCATCATGCAACCCGAAGTCATTCGCAGGTGTGTCGAAGCCAAGGTACCGATCGCCTGCGGGGCATACACCCCTACTGAAATCGCGACGGCTTGGGATTGCGGTGCCCAGTTTGTCAAGGTGTTCCCCGCACGAGGGCTTGGGCCAAACTACATCAGAGATCTGTTAGCCCCCATGCCTTATCTGAAACTGATGCCGACCGGCGGAATCGATGCCAAGAATGCTCGCGATTATCTATCCGCAGGAGCGCTTGCCGTGGGGGTCGGAGGAACCCTTTGCTCGCCTAGCCTCGTCGAGCAAGGTGACTGGGAATCGATCCGAAATGCGGCACTGAGCATCGTGCATGCTTGTCGCGAATAGACCGATTCGCCAACCTATCACCTGAAACCTATCACCTGAGGCAACGGATGGACACAAGCGATGCGGCAAGGCTTCGTGAATTAGACCGGACCGTCGTCTGGCATGCCTTTTCGCAAATGGCCGAATACGATGGTTTGATCATCGAAAAGGCAGAGGGTTGCTGGCTTACGGATATCCATGGCAAACGCTTTTTCGACGGTGCCAGTTCGCTGTGGTGCAATCTCTTTGGACATCGAGTCCCCCAAATCGACCAGGCCTTGATCGAGCAGTTGG
>Ga0136644_10002239_pt1 | contig 14869 bp, 20 predicted proteins | sample C_130820_EF_Meta_FD_94780 | JGI IMG/M metagenome (GOLD analysis project Ga0136644, IMG submission 94780) | Freshwater microbial communities from Lake Croche, Canada to study carbon cycling - C_130820_EF_MetaG (v2) (version 2) | ecosystem: Environmental > Aquatic > Freshwater > Lake | place... | reverse complement strand
TAGATACTCATCCTTAAATTTACAGACCCAATAATAAGGACTATCTATATCATTCTTAACTTCATTGATTTCTTCGTGAGTTTTAAAAGCTAATATATAACCAGATTTAATCATATTTATTACCCTACTAGAAGGATCAATAGAAACAATATAATTAAGAATTTCTTGTCTAGTTGGTTCTTGATTAAATAGATTTACCAACTTTTGAGTATACCTATCATGGACTTCATTCCAAGATTCCATAATTTTCTTAAATTCCTCTTCATTCTTTCTTATTTGTTCCTTAACATATAAATATTGGTCATATAAGGTATTGTACTTTTCAATATGTCTCCTTTCATATTTAATATCTATTAATTCAAATGAAATAGAATCATAGACTTCTTCCATATTTTCGCTATACATATTTTTCTTAATGTATTTAATTAGTAGCTCTTTTAGAATTTTAATATCTAATTGACCTTGAAAAGGGATTCCTTGAATGGTTCCATCGTCAGCTATTCCAATATATAAATTACCGTAATCAGCTTCGGAATCATCATTTAAAAAGGATGTTGCATATTTTGCTATATAAATTTTAAAATATTTCTCAATTGCTTCATAAATCATATCATTAAAACACCATTTAGAATTTATAACTAATTTTTCAGCAGTATTTAAATCAAAATCTACACCGCTATGATGAAAGGTAAATTCTTTATATTCTGTATATAATGTTTCAGGTCCATAATTTTTACCATATTGCATACTATAGAGTTATTATATTATAAATAAAAGTTACTCAATTTTTATATGATTTACAAATATAAAATAACCAGTTATTTTTATAGACAAAACTCAAAACCTTTGGTTTTTAGTTTTAATAATTTTAATCTTTGATTAAAATTGACTTAATTAGAGTTTTCTTCGAAAACATCTAACAAATCTAAAAAATTGAAAATTTTACTTGATATATATATTATCTTATATTATGTCAAACCAATATAAGATTATGAGAATTGAAACTAATGAAGATAAGGAGGCCAAGAATTTAATGGTAATGATTTACGAACAAATTTATAAAGATTATAAGAAGACTGCACACGTTGACGAGTCTTATGAAGGAGCTATAAACACTGTTGAAGACTTGGTTCTAATTCAAGAGACCATAGCTAGATTGATTAAGAGAAGGAATGATTCTTATATAGTTACTGAAAACAAAATGAAGTAAAATTAAAAACTAAAAAAACTAAAAAAACTGAAACTAACATTTATAAATACCCATTCTTTTATTATTTAATGTCCGAAATACCATTTTACTTAATCATTACTAAACCTAACAAACATCGTATTGAAATTAAAATTATGAATGAAAAAGCAACTGATATTAACGAAGTTAAAAATCGTATTATATATCTATTACAAGAAGAGTTATCAACAATTCATAACCTACCATATGAATATGAAAATTTAATTGGAATATGGTATAATACTATTGCAGCGGATAGTGAACCATTTCAATATAAACTTTTTAATAATAATGAATGGTCTAATCCTTGGTCTATTGAAGAATTATATGATGAAGCTTATGAGATTTTACATAAGTTGGAATTGATAAGTGGTTATATAAATGAAGAGAATTGTGTTTCTGAAGAAAATGACAATGAAGAGTCTATAGAAGAGAGTGTAATTATGTAAAAGTTGAATCCTATTTACTTTATAGTTAATTTTTTAAACATAATTATGTCAGTCATCAATCTACCAATCAAAGAAGTTTATGATATTATAGCTCCTCAATTTAATCACACCCGATTTAGTGTTTGGGGTAAAGTAAAAAGTTTTCTCGATATACTAGAACCAAAATCTAAAATATTAGAAATTGGTTGTGGGAATGGGAAAAATATGTTATATCGTGATGATTTAATATTTACAGGGATTGATATATCCAAGACTCAATTTGAGATTTGTAAAAGAAAGAATTTAGATGTTCATATAGCAGATATGACTAATTTACCATTTGATAATGATACTTATGATTATCAAATTTGTATTGCAACTTATCATCACTTAGATAATGATAAAGATAGAAAGAAAGCATTAGAAGAAATGTATAGGACATTAAAACCTGGAGGAAAAGTTTTAATAACCGTTTGGGCAATGGAACAAGAGGAACACTCTAGATTTAATTTTAAGTCTACAGATGAATTAGTTCCTTGGACTTATAAATACGATGGTAATACTTACTTACGATATTATCATATATATAAAAAAGGAGATTTAGAACATGAAATAACAAAGTTAGCTTCTGAATTTACAATTGATAGTATTGATTATGAATTAGGTAATTGGATAATTGTTTTATTAAAGTAATTAATACTAACAAGGTGCATCTCCTTCTAACTTTTTATCATCATCTTCGTTTATAATCATATCATTCAATGCTTTACCTGGAGAAACCATTGGCAAAACTGGTTCATTATCATCAGTAATTATATTAGCAACAATAGGTCCATCTTTATAATCTAGAAAATATTTTATTTCTTTCAGAAATTGATATTTAAATTGAATTTTCATAGAGGCGCATCCTAAACTTTTAGCTACATTTTCAAAATCAGGATTATTCATTTTAACACCTATTTGTCTTTTATTATAAAATTTATCTTGCCACATTTTAACCATCAATTGACAGCTATTATTTATAACTAATACTTTAATATTTACTTTATTTTCTACAGCAGTTAACAATTCAATAAGGCTCATTGTAAAACCACCATCTCCACAAATACAAATGACTGTTTCATTAGGTTCGCTAGCACCTATTTTATAACCAATCGATGCAGGCAAAGCATAACCCATTGAACCTAATCCTCCCGATGTAATAAATTTAACTCTGGGATAATTATAATCAATAAATTGTGCAGCCCACATTTGATGAGCACCTACATCAGCAATAATAGTAAAGTTACCTTCATTATTAGCAATGTAATTATTTACAGCACTAATTACTTCTCTTCCTTGTAATTTTCCTCTTTTGTAAGGAAAAGAAAAACCAATCTTTTTCCATTCATTAATTTGTTTGAACCATTCAGTATAATCATTGTTAAAGTCTTTATTAAAATTTAATAATCTTTGTAGTACTTCTTTACAATCACCTAAGATATAATAATCAGGTAGAATAGTTTTACTAATGCTATCTTCTGAAATATCAACATGAATAATTGTAGCTTTTCTAGCAAATTTATACTTATCACCAATAATTCTATCATCAAATCTACTACCAAAATTAATCAATAAATCACAATTTTGAATTGCATTATTTGCATAATAAGAACCGTGCATACCCAACATTTTTAAAGATAGATTATGTTTTTCATCAAAAGCTCCTAATCCAAGTAGTGTGGTTGTTACAGGAATGTTATATAATTTAGCGAAAGCCCTCAATAAATTTATAGTATTACCTCCACTAGAAAAAATACCTTGACCTACTAATATAACAGGTCTATTTGATTTTTTAATAAATCCGATAATTGTTTCTGGGATAATTCTTTTAAAGTTATACAAATGATCATATTTTTTCTGTATAGACTCTTCTGTATCTATTTCACTTGGAATCTGAATTGTGTCAAGACTCATTATATTTTTAGGCAAATCCAATAAAACAGGACCAAAACGTTTCTCTTTCATTTTATTAAAAGCAAAATCAATTGTACTATTAATTTTTGTAGGGTTAGTAATCATATTATTCCATTTTGTAATTGGTTTAGAAATATCAATAATAGGTGCTTCTTGAAAAGCATCAGTTCCTAAAACCATAGTTGAAACTTGTCCAGTCAGAGCAAGTAATTGAACACCATCGCTCTTTGCATTTTGAAGACTAGTCATAATATTAATTGCACCAGGCCCAGAAGTAACCATAATAACACCGGGTTTACTAGTTGCTCTAGAATAACCTTCAGCCATAAAACTACCACCTAATTCAGTTTTTGGAGATATATATTTAATTTTATTTTGTCCATATAATGCATTAACCACAGGTAAAATAGCACCACCGACGTAGCCAAAAATAGTATCTACCTTGTGATGAATTAAACGGTCAACTAAAGTCTTTGCTCCATTAATTAGATTTGTATCAATTTTCATTTTATATTATTTATATAGTAAAATATGTTGTTAAGTCAATTTTTTTTAAAAATAATTTTGTGCAAATCAAAGATTTAAAATTGATTCAAATGGGCTGTAGGCTTTATTGCCGTGATTTTTTCAAATTTAGTCTACGAGACGACTGCCGATTTTATCTAAAAGAAAAATTGCTAAAAATACATACTAAAATAATAATTTAATTCATAATGTCATATACTCTAAATATCAAAATCAATCCAATTGCAGACCCTTCTGTTAAGGATTACTATACAACTTTTACTACTCACCACGATGGTGATTCCGGAATAGATTTGCTGGTTACTGATAATCTAACTGTAAATATGTTTACTGTGGGAACTATTGACCACAATATTCAATGTGAAATGCTTGATTCTACTGGGGCTAATGTGTCTTATTATTTATATCCTAGATCCTCAATTAGTAAGACTGATTTAATGATGGCTAATAGTGTTGGAATTATTGATGCCGGTTACCGTGGTAATATTATGGCAAAGGTTAGAAATATGAATTTAACCTCTCCAGCTAAGGTAAATAAAGGTGATAAGTTATTTCAAATCTGTGCTCCAGATTTGAAATCAATTAAATTAAATATTGTAGATACACTAAGTGAGACTACTCGTGGAAGTGGTAGCTTTGGATCTACAAATTAAAAATTATATATAACATTGCTAATGTAAAATTACCAGGACCAAATTCTTTTATTACTTTTGACCAATTAGATATTTTATTTTGATTATAAGTTGGGAAAATAGACCTATAAAATACATAACTTATATTAGTTAATACTAAAAATAGTTTATCAATTATGTTAGTTGAGTTGCCAATCTCTTTTTGTCTTCTTAATAAAAAGTTATCATTACCATTTGTTGAATTAGAAATTATTGCTTCTTCTAAACCAAAATTTAATATTGACATTATGATTAACACTAATACTATCAATCCGTGGTAATCATTAAATCCATATTTATGAATTAATAGTCCACCTATAATTAAATTAGTTACAAATGAAAATACCATTCTTTCGTGAAACCTATCACTTGATTTTTCATCTATACAATCAAATATATACGCAATTAAATATGCAGCTGCAGCATAATAAGGTTCGTTATTATAAATATAATACATTACTAAAACTCTTAGTAAAGAACCAAAAACTGTAATTAACATAGGAGATATTTCAAGTTCAATAATTGAGCCTTTTAATTTATTAGCTAAAGGGAAAAATATAGCATAATCAGCCCACGCATCGTGTTCTGGGATTGAATTAATATTAATTTTAATAGGTTCTGATTCAGTTTTAACTAAAGGTGCTACTTTTACTCCTGGTTGAGATGAAGGTGCTACTTTTACACTTGCTTGTGAGGAAGGTGCTACTGCTTTTGTTTCTACTTTACTTAGATCTTCTGTATTTATAACTTCATAAATTTCATAATCTTCATAATCTGACATTATTATAATTTAGAAATTTTATTTCTAAATTATAAAATTTAATTAAAAAACTCTATCAAATCTAGTATCTTCTTTTAACTCAATAATTCTGAAAATATCTTCTTGTACTTTTAATTTTAATGCTTTATCTCTTTCATCTTTTGCACCTAAATCAGGACCTTTATTAATTTCCATTAACATTGCTCCTAAATCTTTTGTTGGAGCTACATCAGAACCAAATAATTGAAATAAAGTATGGTGTTGTAATTTTTTATTTTTACAAACTTTAGTTTCAATTGCTTTAATGATTTGATTCATTAATTTGTTTACATTATCATCCCAAAGTTTAGATGAACCAGATATTTGTTTATCTAAATGTGCTCTAAAATCGTCCAAAGTTAATGGATTATTATCATAAATCTTTCTATCAATATAACCTGTAGTAATGTGTTTATCAAATCCTGGGTCATTCTCATCGTAATCTTCAGGTGTGTAATATACAAAACCATCTCGGTGAATATAACCTTCCACCTTGCCTTCTCTACAAATAATTAATGTATAATATCTAAAGTTAATCTTACGTTTACTAATTAAATATGGATTATATAAATAATCTTGAACCAAAAAGAAACCATTTTTATATCCTTCCATAATATCTTTATAGCTTTGAACTATTTTTAATCCTTCTTGTCTTTGTGCATAGTTCTTAAGAATGTACATATGATTTTTTCTCTTTTCTAAATTTTTATTGTAATGCTCTTCTATTTTTACTAAATCTTCCGGTTGGTCAAGTAAGTATGTTTGAGGCATTAAAGTTGATGCTTTATCATTTCCATAAAATGATGCTAATAATATCCATAAATGAATCTTTGAAGCAGGCCAATCACAACCATCAATTAAAAATATTTTCTTTGCCTCTTTTTTATCTCCTTTTGCTTCAAAAGTTTTAACTTTTTCTTCACAAGTATTATACTCACAAGGAAAATAATAATCTCCATTTTTTTCTCCTTTATTAATTCCTACATTTTTCATTGCTTTTTCCATTAATTCAGATAAATTACATTCTGAATAAAAATCAGAAAATCCTTCAATGTATTGATTAAAAAAACAGGCATGTATAATTAATAATATAATAATTGTAATGAGAATTAAGTCTATTTTCATATATAATTAATTAGATAAAAAATTTAATACTTTCTTAAATAATAAATAATTAAAGCCATTATTGTCCCTCTTAATATTAATGAAGGATAAATACCAGGAATTCTGTTAAAGTAAGGAATATTATTTATATAAAAATTTAATTCTTCATTATTTAACAAAATAAATAAAAATATTATTATTATTGGTTCTTTTAATTCCATTAAAATATCTCGCATTTCTAACTTTTTGTTTTTCTTAGAATTCACTTTCTTTCTTGGTTCTTTTTTTAATTCTTCAACTTGTCCTTCAATTATTTTATCTTTTCTTTTATTCTTAAATTCAGTATTAACATTAGCAGGCATAGGAGGGCCTTCTAAATCGAGATTATCAAAATTATCTAAATTCTTTTCTATTTCTTTTACAAACGATGAAACTTCTTTATTATCACAATCTTTACAAGTTTTTACATCGTCTTTAAATATATCTCTATCGTACTTATCTTCTTTTCCTATGGAACTTATATTTGTTCCTTTAAAACTATCTAGTTCTCTTTCTAAATCATTCATTATATATATTTAGATAAGTATTATCTAAAATTCTATATTTATTTTTAATAATATTTCTACCGTGAATATCTTTTTCTTCAATAACCAACTTTTCATCGGGTTTATACGGTGGTTGTAAAACTGTTGATAATTTTATAATTTTATTTACTTCATTTAATGTTATACTTCCTCTAATGGTATCCGTTAACATTGTAAATATCATAAATTTATCTATTTTTCCATCTAATAGTTTTCCACATAAATTTTCTTCACCGTATTCTGATTTAGTATAATAAATATTTATATTATGTTTTAAAAATCCAAATTCTTCCTTTTTATAAGTTTCATCTTCAAAAAATTTCTTGGCATAAACTTCAATATCACCATAAATTTCGTCTTCTCTTAATTTTTCATCGTATACTACTATTTTTGTAAATCCACGAGCTCTTATAACATTATATAAATCGCTATTCTTCATATCATTGAAAGATATTTCATTAGATAAACTTGGAATATAACTTTTAACAAGAACAGCATTTCCTCTTACAATTTCTTTTTCTAAATGTAATAAAGATGCCATTTCATTGAAAGGTAAATCAGATTCTATATTCAATGTATTAATATACATCATTTCATAAATATAATCTGGTTCTTCAGCAATATATTCATTCATAATATGATTATTTTTGTCATCGATTTTCAATAAAGAATGAATCTTTTCAAAAAAATCTTGAGGATTTACTTCGTGAGTAGTAACAAAAGGCATAGAAATTAATGCTTGAACATAGTCTGGGTTATTCCAGTCAAGATGACTAATTTTACCAGGTTCAATTAAAAGTATGTAGAATGGTTTTGTATCAAATATTTTAATATCGGACATTAAATATTTAATATAAATTGTTTTTATATGTCTTTCATAATGAAATCATAGACACTATTAATTTTTTCTTTTTGTAAAATGGTTACAGGATTTTGGCTAAAAAACTTTTGATTAGCTCCTTTTTCGTGAGGGGTAAAAGAACCTTTTTCAACAAGATATAAAAATCTTCTTGTTTTTAATTTATCAAGAGCTTGAGGTTTTAATTCTTTAATTTTAATTTCTTTACCGTTAAAATTTTTACTTACTTCATCTTTTTCAAAATTAAATGAACCAAATAATGCTAAATTAGGGTCAACATATGCCATTATTTTATCATTTTTCTTTGGATGTATTTTAGAACCTAAGTTATAAGGTTCTTTCAAAGCTATCCATAAACCAGGAGAATCTGCAATTTTATCTTCTAATAATTTTAATATAGTTTTAATTTGTTCATAATCCTTTTCTAAATAACCAGCTTTTTTATAATAATTAGTCGATGTATCTTTCTTTTTAGATAAATAATTATAATCTAAATATTCAATTGGAAAAATACCATTGATAATATCATCTTTATAATTTTCAATATTATATCTAATTAAATTTTTAACTTCGCTTTCACTGTTTTTAATATAAAATTTATTAATTGTATTTAAATTGATTCTCTTTGATATTATTTTAAAATGAGTATTTTTACCAATTAGAATATTCTTCTTATTCAATTTAACTTGTTCTCCTAATAATTCTAAATATTTATTTTCCCAATAATTAGTCATTTTTTTATCTACTTCTTTAAATTTATCATTCTTACTATCTTTTAACTTTTGATAGGATTTGAACATTGAATTCATAGTATCATCTTTAATAATTATTTCATTAATTTCATCTAAATCAATTGGATTAAAGATTTTAGAATTCATAGATTCTATTAATTCCTTTTTCGAATATGGATTTAGTCCAATTATATGGCATGTTAGAATATTTTCATTCATTTAAATTGTCCTTGGAAAAAAATTATATTAAAAATAAAAAAAAATTTAATATTCTTAATTAAGTATCCCCATAAATGTCTGAAATTAAATATATTCCTATAAAGTATTCCAAATCTTGGCATTCTTTCTCTGATCCTTATAATCAAATTCAAAACTACTTGTTTGAATTAAATATTATAATGAATAATAACGAAACTAAAAAATTTATAAAATTAGAAAGTGAAAAACGTTGTAATCTCATTATTGTTAAAGATCAGATTGAATTTAAAAATATTAAAACCTTTAAGATTATTGTAAAAAAAATACCAAGTGACTATTCATTCATATATCAAATGAGTGACAATATTATTCACGAACAATCCTATTATGTTCAAAAGGATGATAATCTATTTATTGAATTTTCACAAAATTCAAATGGTTATGCTATGTGTAATTGTACTTTCATTGGATACGACTTTTGGAGAATTAGTGCCTCACCCCCTAATTAAAATTTCATAAAAAAAAATGTATAGTAATAATAATGTACGAAATAAATTACTCGGTTCAGAAAAAAAAACAAGAAAATTCAAAGTACGCTTTAATGAATAATGAACAAGATTCGCAACTTTTCATTTTTGAAATAATTTTAAAAACATTAGAGGATAAAAGTATTACAATAAGAAAAATTAAAAAGGGAACACAAGGTATGTTGATTTCATCAGAAGATAATATAAAATATTCTGATATTGATCGAATTAAGATATCAATTTTAGATAGTAATAATTTAAAGAATGAAATTACAACTAAAATTACAATAGATCATAAAACAAATTATACTACGTATTTAGATTCAATTATTTATTTAGAATTTAATAGTAATTCTTCTGGATTATTAATTTCAAATTATAATTTTAATTAAAAATATCTAATTATAATTAATGAAAATATCTTTTGTTGAATCAAATGATTCTAGTTTAATAATTAATCTTGTTAGAATTATACAAATTATTGCTCTTATTATTTTATGGAATAATACTTCTAAAATGGCAAAAAATCCAGCAGCAAGTAAATATTATTCTTTAAATGTAGCTGCTTCTGTATTGGTTGTAGCTAATTTAATAATTGGATTATTTTTAGGTATGTATTTATATTTTTCACCAGATATGGATTTGACTTATTTTGTAATTGGAATAATTATTTCTATTATTTTAGTAAATATTGGTTATATTCTTTTATGGACTAATACTGCAAAAATGCAAGATGATAAAAGTGTAAGTGAATTTTACAATTCAAATGTAGCTTCCTCAGTATTAATTGGTGTTGCGATATTATTACAAATAATTTCTAAACATTTTAGCTTTGACTAAATTAAAAAATAATATATAATAATGGAAGAAAAGTTGTTAGTAAATGAAAATAGTTTTATGAAAACATCAGTAACAGATGTAGAAAATTATAATTCTATAGATTGGACAAATAATATAGATCGTCTTTTAGCTGAATGGTGTGATAATGCAAAATGTTATGAATGGATGCATTCACAGGCTCATGATTTTTATAGTAAAAAAGCAAAAGTATTTATGATAGTTATAAATGTTTTAACCACACTAAGTGGTTTAAGTAATATAATAGCTGGTGGATACTCTATTGGAACCTTTCAAATATCTTGGATATTTGGTAGTATATCTATTATCGCATCTACTTTAAATATTATTCAAGATAAATTAGCTTATAATCAAATTGCAGAATCACATCGAATTTTATTAAATAATTGGTTAATAATCAGAAATAAAATAGAGGAAATATTAATTATACCTCCTTCTAAAAGAAAAGATTGTAAAACGTTTATGAAATATATTAAACAAGATATAAATACTGCAATAACTGAAAAGAATGCCAGTATTCCTTTAGTAATTAGAGATTTATGTTATGAAAAATTTAAAAATATAAAAGATTTTGAAATACCTGATATATGTGGACAAGTAGAACATACTAGGACTTATGAAGAATTAAAGTAAGAGTAATATATTATAGATAAAATAAAAATTGTGAATTTTTTATTTTTTCTAATACTATTTAGATTAATGGCCTTAAAATGTGAATTTTGTAAAAATACAAAGATATTTAGCCTTCTGGCATATACTTGTAATAAATGTAATAAGAAAAATTTATGTGGTAATTGTAGGCTTCCTGAATATCATAAGTGTGATTTTGACTTTATTATAGAAGGTGAGAAATCATTAAGAGAACAAAATCCAAATATAACAACAACTAAGGTAGCCAAAATTTAAAAATTAAATTTTACTAAGGTAGCCAAAATTTAAAAATTAAATTTTACTAAGGTAGCCAAAATTTAAGATTTTATGTTTAAATTTTTTTCTAATTTAGAATATATATGTCTAAAAAAAATATTATAAAATTAAATAAACAATACTTTTCTTGTAATCCAATTAATGAAAATTTTGAAGACTTACCTGTAATTAATGCGGAAACAGAACCAATTACGATTGATGATAATATTTCTTCAGAAAAAGTATATATTGATACTGAAGAAAATAAAGAACCACTTATAATGAGTAATCAGAAAATAAGTCCTCATAAACATTCTAAGGGAGCACATTCTAAGAAACGTTCTAAGAAACATTCTAAGAAACGTTCTAAGAGAAGTTCTATTGTGGCTGGTAAGAGACGTTCTAAGAAACTTTCTAAAAGAGGTTCTAAGAAAGGTTCTAGAAAAGGTTCTAAGAAAGGTTCTAGGAAAGGTTCTAAGAAACGTTCTAAGAAACGTTCTAAAAAAAGTAGAGAAGGTTTTTGTGCCGGCAACACTTGTATTACTGAATCAGATTTGAAAAATATTATTAATTTATTAAAAAATTTAGAACTCAAAAAATAGAGTATCAGAATAATCTTCTTTTATTTTAGGAATTACTAATTGTAAAGCCCCTAATAAAACAGAATTAATCATATATATTAAATCTTCATTTTCAACATTTAATAATATATTCATTTCTTTCAATAAATACTTAATAACGTCATCTTTTGATAAAGGGTCTAAATCAGTACTTGTTTTTTCGAATAATGGGAAATTACAAATATCCTTCTTTTGTTTACTAGAAAAGTTTTTCAAATAAAAGTCTTTTAATTCATAATTAAATTTAAGTAATTCATTCTTTTCTAGATTCATAAATAATTCATGGTCTATAAATAATGATATTTTAGAAAACTTTTGAAAAACATCAAAAGCGATATCATTTATTGTTTTATCATTAACAATCTTTTTTGCTTCAATATTATTGAATACTTCAATAGGAATCTCTTGTCCAGTAATTGGATGCTTATTTATATTATAAGCTTTCATATATTCCAATGATTCTTTTTCAAAACATCTAATTAATCCGTTACTATCTTTATAAAAAACTAATTGCTCCAAGTCGGTATAAATTATTTTTTTAACATTATTTTCTATTTCCCAAAATGTTTTTAAACTGATAGGGTCCTTATCATCAACCGTATCATCTATAGAATACTTAACTTTTATCTTTCTTCTATATTCCTTTTCCAAATATTTATAAACATTTCCAGTATTCGAAATCTCTCGAGATGTTCTTGGATTAATAGCGGGATTATTCCTCCATTGAATTAATTCATTAATAGTAACTTCATTAATTTTATAAGATTTCATTATATATATAATGATTTAATATATTTTATAATTTTGTCAATTTTTATTTTTCTTTAAATCCTAAACAAATCATCTGCCTTATTTAATTCCCTTGGTATCCAACGAATCTCTAACCATTCTAAATTTTTAACCATATCATAAATATGATAATAATAATCAGAATACATTAAAGAAGGAGCTTTCTTATTTATAATAGTATTTATAATAGTTAAATTATCATTTTCTAGTTGAATAGCTCTATTATCTTTTTTTATACTATATTCAATTCCATCCACAATAGACTGCCATTCTGATTCGTGAGAATTTTTATGATGAAAATATGTTGTACTTAAAGTATGTTTGAATCCAGTTGGTTTAATTAAAACTACAGCAGTTCTAGATAAATTATTATTTTCACGACTAAAAGAACCATCAGTTTGAATATGAGCTAATTTAAAAGGTTTCAATAACATATTTGAAGTGAGTGGAGTAAAAGGTTTCATCAAATATCTCATTCTTTATTACTAAATAATAAATATCTTTTTAAAGATATATTTAGATACTAATTTATATATGGCTGAAACTACTACTACTACAACTACTACTACAACTACTAATAACAAAAGAAAACTTCCTTTCGGACATTTTAGAGTAGATGACAATATAATTAAACCAATTAGTCAAACTGAAATTGCAAAAGGTTGGCAATTAAAAATGCCAAATTTTACTAAAAGTTATCCAATTCATCATTGGAGTGTAACTTTAGCTCAACTCCCTCCTCATTTATGGGATTCTGTTTCTCTTGATTATAAAAATAATAGACCATTCGTACCTATCATCCGAGATGGAAATTATTTTTATTCAGTTAGTATTACTAAATACGATGAAACATTCAGAAATATTTACGATGAATTAATGAAAGGCTATAGAGCTGACAATAATAGATTGAAAGAATTATTAAGTTTATTGGACCAAGAAACAACCGGATGGTTAATTATTCGCGCAAAAGAATTTATTAAAGGAAATTATGAAGCTATAAATTAACTAAATATAACTAAAATTAAATAACTAATTTAATTTTAATTATTGACATAAGTTTTTAGATACAGCTACTCTGTAGATGATGTAGATGTGGGGAAATAATAATGCAGCTAAGAAATCTAATAATACAAAAGAACCGTTGCATTTAAATGATAGGTAGATTGCAAAAATACTAATAATCATGTGAAATACACCATACATGCATTGTACAGGTTTTACAGGTCCAGTATGCATTCTAGATGATTGTACGTTAATACCAGTGGTACGTCCTAAATTTGCATTTGGGTTGCTTCTAGGATTTACACCATAATCTTCTTTAGAAGGATCGGCAATATAGTTTCCATAAGGATCATAATCCATTTTATATAATTAAGTTAGAAAAAAATTGATTTAAATATTTTTATAATATTATTTTATATTATTAATGAAAATCAATTTCCCACAATTTAAAACAAAGTATCCAAATATATTAAATATTGGCTTTACTGATAATAAAACTAGAAAGAGAAAACTAACAAATGAATCTGTTTTAGTAATTTTAGATGTAACTGGTTCTATGAGTGAATATTTAAATTCAAAAAAGAAAATATCAAAGGCTGTAGCTATTAAACAAGTTTTGACTGAATTAAATAAAAATTTCATATTAGATATACTGCCATTCAATGTAGTTCCTCACGATCTTTGTAAAGTAACAAATATTCCAGAACCTTGTGAATGTACTAATTTTACACCAATTGTTCCTGAACTTAAAAGTCAACTAGCGAAAGATATTTATGGTGCAGTTTTATTTGTTTCAGATGGATTACCTTCAGAGGAAAAGAGTAATGCAGATTTGGCTATTAAAAATCTAGGTAATATGACTCGTGAAGCTGGTGCAAATCCAGTATCAATTGCAGTAGGAGACGATGCAGATGGTATTGCTTGTGCATTATTTTCTGGAAATCGTGGATATGAATGCTTTTTAAAGTATGAAGACCAATTTGGTAATCTTGTTGATGATATTAGTAATGGTATTAACTGTAATTATGTTCTAATTGATTCTGGAGAGTATATTCCAGTTGAATCAAGTGGTAATTATTATTAT
>Ga0136644_10002236_pt1 | contig 14890 bp, 9 predicted proteins | sample C_130820_EF_Meta_FD_94780 | JGI IMG/M metagenome (GOLD analysis project Ga0136644, IMG submission 94780) | Freshwater microbial communities from Lake Croche, Canada to study carbon cycling - C_130820_EF_MetaG (v2) (version 2) | ecosystem: Environmental > Aquatic > Freshwater > Lake | place: Lake... | reverse complement strand
TCAATTTTGCCATTGGGATAAACACACTCGCAAAAAACAAAATGAGCGCTAGCGCTTGTGAACCCGAATTCCACAAAAAAATCACACCGCTGATGATGGTATCTTTTTCAGAACCAAATAAAGATCCTGTCTCCATCACAGGCAGCAAGTTCGCTGGAATGATGAAAACATAGGCTGCAATCAAAAATGCCCAAGCACGACTAATACTATTATTTTTTCTAAAATGCAGAGGCGTCTCACAACGACTACAAATCATATCGTGCTCATTTTTTGATGCGCGCGAAACCAACCCACAAGCGTGGCAACTCAGAATCCCATAGGCGGCTGCTGAATTCAAATGGACCTCTGAGATGTGCTTAAGGTTTCTACTTGGTGCCAAAACATCCGCTCATCGAAATTAATGGAGGCAATAATAATGGCAAACATTAGTAAAACAAAAGAAATGAGGGCAATTTCTGGCACTACGAATGCCAAGCCACTCAACTTGCTAATAGTGATCAAAAGTCCCAACATGAAGACCTCAACCATTACCCAAGGCCTGACTTGATGCATCCATCGGTAAACCACTTTCATGCCTGGCAACACGACCCCAAATTTCAATGGTAAAAGTAAATAAATGAGAGCACCAATTTCCATGACTGGTGTCAAAAAAGTGGTGACAAGCACTAATATCGCGACGAGCAACATGTCATCTTTGTACAGAATTTGTACCACACCCAATAAGGTGGTTGAATTATTTAAACCTTGGGAACTGATGGTCACAATCGGATACGTGTTCGATAGAATGAATAAGACGAATGCAGTCAAGGCAAACACCAAACTATACTGAAGTCCATTAGGCTTCGATTTATAAATGCTATACCCACAGCGTGTACACAGTTCCTCATCGCCAGACTCTAAAGGGGCCTTTTTTTGCATTAAATCACATTCTTCGCAAATAACCAGTGAATCTAACTGCATAAATTGCCCAAAAAAATAGCTGTAGGTTTTGAATAATTTGATAACTTTTATTATCAATTCTGTGCATTCTATCAATTAATGATGAATTTAATTACGAAATGCCAATTACTTACAGAGCTTGTCATATTAAACTCCCATCAAATCCCCCCAATAATAGATCTAGCTCAGTCAGAATTTGCCTAGCTTTTTCAACAGTTTCTTTTGAAAAATACGGTTCTTAGTGGAAGCGTTCAGTAATACCTGACTTTGAGTAAGACTATAAATGTCTTGAACTAATACAAGATACACCTGGAACAGTTTTACCTATAACTGTAAGAACTAGTCCTTCCAAGCAAAGGAATACTTTAGTCAGATTGTTATTCTTGGCTAACCCTTGGCTGACCAAATGAGGCCTATTCATACGAAAAATGTACAATCTTCTCTTATATATTTGAAATTTTTCAGATTTAAAATTAAATTTTCTATTACTACTTGGCACCATCCATGTCCACTAGCGGAATCGAAGTCGAAGTTTTTAAGACCAAGGAAGATGTTGACTACTTGAGATCACACACTCAAATACTACCGTCTTGTACCGAAAAGTATGTATTGGATTGCGCAACTGGAAATTTTATAACCGCAGTCCAATTACTATCACTATCGACCTTGGTAAATAACCGTGTCTATCAGGAAGTATTTCCATGAGAGCATTGATTTGCGGAATTGGTGGACAAGATGGTGGTTACCTCGCAAAGTTTTTGCTCGGAAAAGGCTATGAGGTGTATGGCACATCCCGGGACATCCATCTGATGTCAAACCGTGGCTTACATCTGCTGAAAATTGCCGACCAAGTGATATTAAGCTCGATGGCAATCAACGACTTTCGTAGTGTTCTCACAGTGCTGGCAGAAGTAAATCCAGACGAGGTCTATAACCTAGCCGGTCAAAGCTCGGTTGGTCTGTCCTTTGATCAACCTGTTGAAACCATGGAAAGCATTGCTATTGGCACCTTGAATTTACTTGAAGCCATCCGTTTTTTAAAGCCATCAATCCGCTTCTATAGCGCAGGTTCAAGCGAATGCTTTGGCGATACTGGTAATCAACTCGCCGATGAAAATACCGCCTTTAAGCCCCGAAGCCCGTACGCAGTTGCCAAAGCTACTGCCTTTTGGGAGGTAGCGAATTATCGGGAAGCCTACAAACTACACGCCAGTAATGGCATCCTGTTCAACCATGAGTCGCCAATGCGACCCGAACGATTTGTTACCCAAAAAATTGTCGCAACTGCTTGTCGAATCGCCCGTGGTTCAAACGAGATGCTGACTCTTGGTGACATTAACATATGCCGAGACTGGGGCTGGGCACCAAATTACGTAGAAGCCATGTGGGCAATGACCCAGCAGGATCACGGTGGAGACTACGTGGTGGCAACGGGTCGGACCGTATCCCTCAGCTATTTTATTGAACAGGTATTCACGGAATTAGACCTAGACTGGCGAATGTATGTAAACAGTAACCCGCAACACTTTCGTCCCTCAGATATCCGCCAGAGCTACGCTAATCCAAAACGAGCTCATCAGGTGCTTGGTTGGCACCACACGCTGGAAGTGGATGATGTGGTGAAAGAAATGGTGCGTGCACAATTAAAAGCTGAGTCCAATGCCTCTTCAGTCTAAACCATTAATTGAGCAAGATCTGCGACACTCTACGTATAAAATTGAGAGCAATTGTTACAGGGTCGACTATAGGCTTATAAATCGTGGATATGGAGACTGTCGATGACATTGAACCTGCTCAAAAGCTTGCTCAAATTAGCGAAGTCACGATTATCTGTAGTTCGCTCGAAAGTCCCCACGATGACTGGGTCCCCTCATCGGCGCTTTTTGTCGGATAAGCCTGTTGCCTATCAGCAAGCGATTGCAGCTGCACAAGCCTATGTTTCTCAATTAGAAGCGGGTGACGTTAGCTGGCTCCACTACAAACCCTTTGACCCTACTCCAGGCAATCCGCAGTACTTCCGGCTGATGTTTGATCTAATGAATATGTTGCAGGCCATGCAAATTACTCCTCGAGGTCGAATTCTTGAGGTCGGTAGCGGTCCAGGTTGGGTTACTGAAATCCTGCTCATGCTGGGTTTCTCGGTCGACTCCTTGGAACCATCTAGCGATTTGATTGACATCGCCAAAGAGCGCTGTGCGGCAATTGCCACCCACTATCGACACACCGCCCATTCCAGCGTGAGATTCCATCAGACCACCATTGAAGATATTGATTTCGACCAAGAGAGCTTCGATGCCATCTTGTTTTTTGATGTACTTCACCACGTCGTGGATGAAAAGCTTGCCCTCGAGAAGTGCTTTCGTTTTTTAAAGCCAGATGGTTGCGTAGGGATTGTGGAAGGCGCCTGGCATCCTGATTTTAAGGCTTTGGAGCAGATGTGCCTCGATGAAATGGCTCGGTTTGGTACCGTAGAAAATCCATTTTCCACCGAATACCTCGATCTACTCCTGACTCAAACTGGATTCACTGAAGTACAAAGATACACCTCAGTCAACGGATTTTTCTCTCAAAGTCAGCTTACCCAGCCTCTGCAAAACTTTATTTTACAACCTTTGAATGGTTCTAATAATGTGACTGCCCGTAAGCCGGGCCAAGGAGAAGTGAGATATCCACACTGCACCGCTCTGAATCGCAAAACCGATGTGCAGTTGCAGTTGCTTTCAGGGGGCATTGACGCTGAACAGAAGACAGCAATTCTCCAAATTCGCCTCAAGAATAGTGGTGAAACACTACTCAGCCATCGAACGCAACAAATTGGTCACATCACCTTGGCATTAAGGCAAGGAAGCCCTAGCAATCCTAAGTTTTTGGAATGTAGAGAACGTCATTTATTAACTTCATCTCTTATTCCGGGAGACGAACTTGTCCTAAAATTGGTGTACACGTTGCCAGCAACGACCTCCTCATTTGACAACTGGGAGTTAGACCTTGTCGCCGAATCTTGCTACTGGTTTTCCAGTCGCGGTATCAACTCCTGTCCTATTCCCTTACTCACTAAACTATGACAAGACTAGCATCACTGTGGTCCTACCGGGGCTTTATTTTAAGTAGCGTCAAGCGCGAATTTCAGCACAAATACCAAAGCACTTTACTCGGTCCATCGTGGGCTGTGCTCAACCCTTTAGCGATGATTCTAGTCTATACCCTTATTTTCTCCCAAGTGATGCGCGCCAAGTTGCCTGGTGTCGACACGACCTTTGCTTATAGTATCTACCTTTGCGCAGGAATTTTGACCTGGGGTCTGTTTAATGAAATCGTCACCCGTGGTCAAAACAGCTTTGTGGAAAATGCCAACCTTTTAAAAAAAATCAATTTCCCAAGGTTTTGTCTACCTACCATCGTGGTACTCAATGCCGTAGTAAATTTTTCCATCATTTTTACTCTATTTACTGCTTTTTTAATTCTAAGTGGCCACTTTCCTGGTTGGCCTTTTTTAGCTCTCGTGCCTTTATTAGCCATCTTGATCTTCTTCGCGATTGGTCTAGGCGTGACCTTGGGCGTTCTGAATGTTTTTTTTCGCGACGTAGGTCAGTTTTTTGCAATCTTCTTACAATTCTGGTTTTGGCTCACTCCGATTGTTTACCCTGTAACCGTGTTACCAGCCCTGATCGGAAAGATCGTGATGCTGAATCCACTAGCACCCCTCATGGCTGGCTTTCAAGACATCTTAGTGCTTGGGCAATGGCCCCAGTGGATAACATTAATTTATCCAACTATTCTGGCATTGTTGCTGTGTGTGCAAGGCATGCGATTATTTCGCCGACACTCATCCGACTTGGTGGATGAACTGTAATGGGAATGATTTCAGTTTCGCAGGTTGCTAAAGCTTACAAACAATACCCTAGCCGCCTTGCTCGTCTTGCTGATTGGTTGCTGCCGTCGAGATCCCCAAGACATCAATTGAAATGGATATTACAAGACATAACTTTTAACGTGAATCCGGGAGAAGCATTGGGGATTGTTGGTCTTAATGGTGCGGGTAAAAGTACGCTACTGAAAATCATCACCGGCACCACAATACCTACGGCTGGGCATGTTCATATCACTGGACGCGTAGCTGCTTTGCTGGAATTAGGACTCGGTTTTCACCCTGACTTCACAGGTCGCCAAAATGTCATGATGGCTGGCCAATTGCTCGGTTACAGCATGCAGGATCTTTCCGAACTGATGCCTCAGATTCAGGCTTTTGCAGAAATTAGCGAGTATTTGGATCAGCCAGTTCGAACCTATAGTAGTGGCATGCAAATGCGCCTAGCTTTCAGCTTGGCGACAGCGCGACGCCCTGATGTGCTCATTGTGGACGAGGCCTTATCGGTTGGCGACGCGTACTTTCAACACAAAAGTTTTGAGCGTATTCGTGAATTTCAAAAGCAGGGTACCACGCTGTTGATAGTCAGTCACGACAAACAGGCCATCCAATCGATCTGTGACCGAGCTCTGCTATTAAAGGCTGGTCGTATAGTCATGGAAGGAGCGCCCGCGGCCGTGATGGATTATTACAACGGGATGCTGTCGGAGCACCAAGAGCAGTCCCTGCGCCAAAGCACACCCAATAATGGCCAAGTCAAGACCATCTCAGGCACAGGCGAAGCAAGCATTGAAGAGATTGAACTCTGTGATTTGGCAGGCCAACCCCTCGACATCGTCTTTGTCGGACAAGCTGTTCGTGCCCGGATTCTCGTCAAGGTGAACGCAACTATAGACAGTCTAGTGCTGGGATTTGGCATCAAGGATCGTCTGGGACAAATGATGTTTGGCACGAACACCTACTACACTAGTCAAGTCCTACAGCATCCTGAATTTGGCGCCTGCTATACCTATGAAGTTGAGTTTGCCGCAAACCTTGGAGTTGGAAGTTATTCGATTCACACGTCATTGGTTCGTAACAACTCCCATATTGAAAAAAATTACCAATGGGTGGATGGGGCCTTGGTGTTCGAGGTGGTCAACAAAGATAAATACGATTTTGTCGGATGCAGCTGGAACGAACTGACATTCAACATCAAAAAATCATATCCCATATTAGCAGGCCAAGAGCTTGATAACTCATTGGCAATCACCAAACAGTACGTGCCCCTAAGCCGCAAACTGGTGGTAATCGATGTGGGTTGTCGATGGGGGTTTGCGCAGAAATTCATAGCGGCTAAGTATCTATTCCAAATCTTTGGTTTTGATCCAGACCCAGAAGAATGTGAGCGCCTGAACAAATATTATGAAGATGCTTCAATCCTTTTAAACCCATTGGCATTCGCCCAAACTGCAGGAACACGGACCCTTTTCATTACTCAGGATCCTGCTTGCAGTTCTTTGTTACAACCTGACCCGAACCTCACAGAAAACTACCCAGCCTTAGCCTGTGCGCGCCAGATGTCGACTACGGAAGTTGAAACGACAACCCTAGATATTTGGGCGAAAAAAAACCAAGTGGCAATCGTTGATTACATCAAGCTTGATACACAGGGCTCTGAATTAGAGATTCTCAAGGGCGCGGTGGATATGCTTAAAACTGTGCGATGCATAGAAGTAGAGGTTGAATTCAACCCAATTTATTTGGGTCAACCGATTTTTTCAGAGGTAGATATTTTTCTCAGAAATCAAGGTTTTATGCTTTGGAAACTCAGTAATCAGGTGCATTACTCGCCCGAGGGGAATCCAAACAGACCTCTGGGTGAAAACCATATTTGTTATGATGATCTTCAGGTGGTCAAACACACTGTGTATGGGGGACAAATTTATTGGGCCAACGCGCACTATGTCAAACAGGATGTTTTGAACACTGCTCCAAGGTCTTCAAAGGAATCCGCTTTAGATATTTTGTTATTTGACACTTTGGGGATGCCCGATGTAGTCGACCATTTACGCCAGAAGACGCAGACGGGAAACTTCGAATGATTATTTCCTACGCTCAAAATTTTGAGGATGTCATGCTTTGGCGGGCGCTCAAACATATCGAACACGGTTTCTACATTGATGTAGGCGCCAATGATCCAGTCGTCGACTCAGTCACACAACTTTTTTACGAGCAGGGTTGGTGCGGTATCAATATTGAGCCACTTAGCAGCCATTGGCATGCCTTACAAGATGTCAGATTGCGGGATATTAATCTTTTATGTGCAGTTGGCAAGTTCGATGGAGAAATAAATCTTTGGGAATGTGAAGTGCGCGGCTGGGCAACAACCAATCAGGAAGTGATTACACATCATGAGTCCAATGGATACTATGGGCGTTACGTCACGGTCCCTCAGACGACCTTAAATCAATTATGGTTACAGCACGCACCTACAGATGTTCATTTTTTAAAGATCGATGTTGAAGGATCAGAACGTTCGGTCCTAGAAGGCTTGGATTTTCAACGCTTTCGCCCATGGATCGTGGTCGTCGAAGCGACCCATCCCAACACCACGACCAAGGTTCACACACAATGGGAACACTTACTACTGGATGCGAATTACCTCTTTGTCTATGCCGACGGGTTAAACCGTTTTTTTGTTGCAGGAGAGCACCAAGAACTGAACGCCGCATTTAGTAATCCGCCTAACTTTTTCGACCACTTTGTAAAAGCACCACACATAGAAGCTAACCTTTGGGCGCAAACCATTTCCACCCGTGCCGATCAAGCTCTGCAAGACTTGGCACTGGCCGAACAGCGGACGGCTCAAGCTTTAGAGTTGGCAACGGCCGCGGAATTACGGGCCCACCAGTTGACAGAACAGATGCAAGTGGTACAAGCTCATGCGACCAGCCTCGAAGCCAAGATTGAGAAGCTTTTAAACGATACCTCTTGGCGGCCCGCACTCATCTTAAGGCGCGTTGCCAATCAACTACAGCACTTTAAATCAAGCCGACTCAGGGACACTCTAGCAAGCTGGTCTAATAACGCAGTGCGCTATATCGTTTCACGGCCACTTCTCAGAAAAACTAGGGCACAGTTACTGACTCGCTTTCCAGCGACTAGGTCACGCCTCAAAAAACTCGTGCGTAGCACCCCAACAGCTCGCTCTAGGCAGGCCGTAATTCCCTTGCATCTAGCGCATCTACCACCTCGTGTACGATCCTTGTACGTAGCTTTACGACATGAGTGGCAAGGTATAAAAAGTACGCCGAGTCATTCATCAGTAGCAAGCGCGAGCCGCAAACTTCGGCTCGCCTATGTATCACCATTGCCACCAGCGCGCAGCGGCATTGCCGACTACAGCGCGGAATTATTACCAGTTCTGAGGCAATACTATGACATTGACATCGTTATTGAACAGACAAGCTTATCGGACACTTGGATCAGAAGCCATTGCGGGGTTCGAGACGCAAAGTGGCTACTAGATAACCCCGAGCTGTACGACCGAGTTCTATATCACTTTGGTAACTCCAGCAACCACCAACATATGTTTAGCTTGCTGACCAAGGTGCCAGGTATCGTGGTGTTACACGATTTTTACTTAGGCGATGTACTTAACTACCTCGAAGCTTATGCAGTTGATGTCTTCGCCTGCCAGCGTGCTCTTTACAAGTCACATGGCTATGGCGCACTGGCGACCCGATCACTATCCGGGCAGTTCGCCAAGGTTGCTGAGCAATACCCTACCAATCTCGAAGTATTGCAACTCGCACAAGGGGTCATTGTTCACTCCCAGTACTCGAAACAACTTGCCAACACTTGGTATGGACCGCAGTTGGCAGAACACTGGTCAGTTATTCCCCTACTGCGCCTGCCAAATAGCCAGATGGACCGCATCGCAGCTCGTCAAGCACTGGGGTTCCAGCAAAGTGATTTTCTGATCTGCAGCTTTGGTTTAATGGGACCTACCAAATTAAACCACCGTCTGCTGCAAGCATGGCTCGATTCAGTCTTAGCAAATGACGAAACCTGTACTCTAGTCTTTGTCGGAGAGGATCCTGCCACGGAGTATGGGGTACAAATTAAACTTGCTGTGCAGGCAAGTGGCTTGCATCACCGCATCCATATTTCTGGCTGGACGGACCCTACCCGCTATCGCCAATACCTCATGGCAGCTAACCTCGCCGTACAACTTCGGGCTAACTCAAGGGGCGAAACTTCGGCAGCCGTGTTGGATTGTCTGAACTATGGACTACCCACCATCGTTAATGCCCACGGATCTTTAGCCGAATTGTCCCCCGACGCAGTCTGCTTGCTAGCTGATGATTTCGAGGATGCAGCACTGATCCAGGCTCTCGAGACCCTGTGGCAGGATGTCAACCGTAGGCAAACGATGGGGCAACTAGGATGGAAATGCATCCAAACCTTGCACGCACCTGATGTCTGTGCAGACCAATACAGACTCGCGATTGAACGCCATCACGCAGCGGCAAGTCTGCCAGCGCGGACTATTGCCGAAGCGGCCCGGGCGCTAACGTCAGTCACGGGAACCCCACCCAGCGATGCGCAATTTATTTCTGTCGCCCAAACCCTAGCTAGCCAGTTGCAACCTATCCGCCCTAGTCGCCAACTGCTAGTGGATGTATCAGCCACCTGTAAAAACGATCTAAAAACAGGTATTCAACGTGTCGTGCGTGCTCTAGTGTGGTCGTTGATCCAGAATCCGCCAGAAGGATACCGAGTCGAACCGGTTTACTTAAACTGCGACACCGGTATCTGGCACTACTGTTACGCTCGTGAATGGACCTCTCAGGCACTGGGAATTAGTAGCGGTTGGCTACCCGATGACCCGGTGGACTCTATTAATGGTGATATCCTATTGATTGCTGACTTTACCTCGGGGCTGGCTGTTGCAGCTAGTCAGGCGGGTATCTTTTCAAGCTTGCAGGCATCTGGCGTGGGAGTCCACTTTTTTGTCTACGACCTGCTGCCGATTCAAATGCCACATTGTTTTCCACCAGGTGAATTTGGTTTTTCCGAATGGCTGAACACCCTGACCGCGAAAGCAGATAGCGCAATTTGTATTTCCCAAGCGGTCGCCCAAGATTTGCAGAACTGGATGGCCACGGTGGGACCGCAGCGAGAGCGACCCTTAGGTATTAACTGGTTTCATCTAGGTGCCGATCTCGTGAACTCGATCCCCACCAGTGGTTTGGCGCAGAATGCACCCCAAATTCTGCAGGCACTTCAGGCCACACCTAGTTTTCTGATGGTAGGCACCATAGAACCTCGCAAAGGCTATCTGCAAACTATTCAAGCCTTTAGCCAATTGTGGCAGTCTGGAGTAAATATCAATCTAGTGATTGTCGGGCATGAAGGCTGGACCGGATTACCCAATGACCAGCGCCAGACCATTCCGCAGATCGTGCGTCTGATCCAAATGCATCCGGAACTAGGCAAGAGACTAATGTGGCTGAAAGATGTTAGTGATGAGTACTTGGCAAAGCTCTACAGCCACAGTGCCTGCCTCATTGCTGCCTCAACAGGCGAAGGATTTGGGTTGCCCTTGATCGAGGCAGCGCAACAAGGACTGCCTATCATCGCGCGGGATCTCCAAGTATTTCGGGAAGTAGCCGGCGAGTACGCTTTCTATTTCGATGGTTTTGATCCAGAAGACCTAGTAAAAACAATTCAAGCTTGGTTAATATTAAAAGAAGGTAATCAGCACCCCATGTCCCAGTCGATGCCATGGCTCACCTGGGAACAGAGTACAAAACGCGTGATCGAGGTGTTGCAGCATGCAAATAGCATTTAACGCAACGGCATTGCTGAGTCCGCTGACTGGCATCGGTCAGTACAGTTACCACCTAGCTATGGGGCTGATGGCACAACAAAATCTGGAACTTGACTTTTTTTACGGTGCCTTTTGGAGTAAGCAGCTTCGCAGTTCACCGACCAGCACCTTCGCAGCCTCGTTACCATGGTTGCGACGCCATGTGCCCTACTCCTACGAACTGCGGCGTTGGCTACAGAACACGCAGTTTCGCAGGGGAACTAAACTTAAGCCATTTGATGTGTACCACGAGCCAAATATATTGGCACTTGGGTTTGACGGCCCCACCGTCATTACAGTGCATGATTTGTCGTGGATTCGCCACCCTGAGGCCCACCCAATTGAGCGCGTCAAAGCGATGAGTCGCTATTTTGAAACCGGTCTACGGCATGCGAAGGCCCTGATTACAGATTCAGCCTTTGTGAAGCAGGAACTTATCGATGTATTCGGAGTTGCTCCTGACCTCATTACACCAATTGCACTGGGAGTGGATACCCTGTTTAAACCCTTAACGCCATCTCAGACGCTTGCTGTGTTGAGCCGTCACCATCTTCAGCATGGGCACTATTTTTTAGCAGTAGGCACGCTCGAGCCACGCAAAAACCTTGCCCTAGCACTCAAGGCATTCCTGCAATTACCAACTACCATTCAAAAACGAAACCCACTGGTTCTGATTGGTATGAAAGGATGGCATACTAGCGCACTAGAACAACAAATCGCACCATTGATACGCAATGGGCAGGTACGCCAACTAGGTTACTTAGACCGCGCTGAATTGGCGGTTTTGATGGCTGGTGCGCTGACATTGGTGTATCCGTCAATCTATGAGGGGTTTGGTTTACCACCCCTCGAAGCCATGGCCTGCGCCACACCTGTGATTTGCACAAATTCTTCTTCTCTGCCCGAAGTCGTAGGTAATACTGGAGTGTTAGTTGAGGCTCATAACGATCTAGCGCTTGCCAATGCCATGGTGCGCATGGCTGAAGATGACGAATGGCGAACCGGACTGGCACAGAAAGCTGTCGAACGCGCCGCCTCGTTGACCTGGGCTCACTGTGTGGACAAGACGATGGGCGTGTATCGGACAGTGCTGTCCGGACGCCGAGGACGAACATGGCAATGCGCGTGCTCCATTTTTTCAAAACCTCTTTCCCAGACTCCATGGGGGGGATTGAACAGGCAATCAATCAGATTGCCCGAGGTTCCCAACTTTTGGGCGTGCAAACCGACGTATTGTCGCTCACTTCCAACCCTTGCCCGGCCACAATCGAAATAGACGGTTACCTGGCGCACCGCGTCAAGCTCAATTTTGAGATTGCCTCCAACGGTTTTTCTTACGCCGTATTTGACCGCTTTAAGCAACTAGCAAAGCAAGCAGATGTTATCCACTACCACTATCCTTGGCCATTTATGGATCTGGTGCACTTTGCCACTAGAGTCAAAAAGCCAACTTTAGTGACCTACCACTCAGACATCGTCCGACAAAACCGATTATTGAAGCTATACCAACCCTTACAGAGGCAGTTTTTGGCTAGTATTGATAAGATCGTCGCGACATCTTCCAACTACGTTGAATCCAGCAAGGTATTAAAAGAGTATGCGAATAAGGTAAGTGTAATTCCAATTGGCTTAGACAAAACCACCTACCCAAAACCGACGCTAGAAAAACTAAACTACTGGCGCCATGAAGTAGGCGAGAAATTTTTTCTGTTTGTGGGGGTGCTGCGATACTACAAGGGACTCCACATTTTGCTGGAAGCTGCCCAAGGACTGGATTACCCCATTGTCATTGTCGGTGCTGGTCCGACTGAGAACGAGTTGAAGATCCAGGCCAAAGTATTGGGTTTAAAACATATTCATTTTCTAGGGTTCTTACCTGACGAGGACAAAGTTGCACTTTTAACACTTTGTTTTGGCGTCCTCTTTCCGTCCCACTTACGATCTGAGGCGTTCGGAATTGCACTACTTGAAGGTGCCATGTATGGCAAGCCTATGATTTCTAGCGAAATTGGCACGGGCACTACATACATCAATATTACTAATGATACGGGTTTGGTTATCCCTCCTAGTGATTCAGTCGCATTGAGACATGCTATGCGCTATCTTTGGGAGCATCCACAAGAATCCACCGCGATGGGAGTTAGAGCTGCAACGCGTTACACAAGCCATTTCACAGCTGAAAAAATGGTTCGCTCTTATGTAGACTTGTACCAAGACATCATTTCTTGAAATGCAACTAGCACCACTAATAAACTATCATCATTAGCTCAAAGTAGGCGATACAAAGTGAATTGAAGATTAACTCAAGATTTCAGGAATATTGGATGCAATAGTGAGAAGTAAGATTTGAAAAATAATAACAATCTTCCCTCATTAGATTTCTAAAATGAACCCACCACCTTTAAGTATTCAGCTTCAATCGCATTAAATACTTCTTCTGGAACTGTTGCTGCAAATTTCTTACGGCGGTTAATTGATAGCTTTCCGTCTTGATCCATGCATGCCAAAATTAACGTATTAAGATCTTTGCCACGAATATCGTACTGATTATTGATAGCACGATGAATAAGGTCGTACTTTGCCAAGAACTCAGTCTCTTCTCTTAAGTCTTTTTCTAATGCTTGCTTTGCCATTTCTAGACCAAATTCAACACAAGTGGTGGCATTCCAATAGCGATACAAAGAATCATCAGACTTAAATGTCATTCGATAGTCATCACCATCAATCCAAATAACTTCCCAAAGCTTACGGGCAGGTTCGGAAAAGCTTTTTAGAGCAGCTAGGTAAGAATCTTCGTTACGCTGCATCGCCATGGATACAGGCAATAGTAAGCCATTCTTTAATGAGCCTGATTGACACAAAGCATGATGAAATAGGAAGCGAGATAAGCGTCCATTACCATCCATAAATGGGTGAATGAAAACAAACCCGAATGACACAATCGCAGCTGCAACCAATGGGTCTAGCTGCTTTGGTGCAACATTAGCAAAATCTAATAGGCCTTTCATCAACTCATTAACGATTTCCGGTGGCGGAGGTATATACCTTACTCCAGCTGCACCCCGTAAGGGACTACTTAACCAGTTTTGCTCATGCCGGTAATATACTGCCCTATCTAGCGGGTTAGTAATAGCAGTATTTAGTAATCCAACTAAGTACTCCTCATCCAATTGAGTGGTCAGATGTGCTTTTTTAAGTAATTCTACAAATGCCTCTGCTCTCGTTGCACTTGGTGTTTCACGCTCAATCTCAAAAGAGCTTTTGGTCTCGCTCAAATAAGCCCAAGACATTGCTCTATCGGATGCTGTTGGACCAAGTTCTGACAGAAATTCATTTGCCTTTTGTAAGATATTCCATTCAAGGAGACTATTAATGCGTTCAGTTCGTTCCACAGTTACGCAGTAATCCATTGAGCCGAGACCATTAAAATTAACCCGCCATTTAGCATTGCGTTTGCTGGGCCCCGTAATATATTTTTTAGGGTCGAATAAATTAACCATTGATCCTGTAATGGCTGGCGCACCCTTTAACTCTTGCTGATTAAAGGTTTCCCACAAAAAACAAGCTGTACGAATGTAAACGCCTGATGGGGATTCACTAATTGCGGCGAACATTTCCTGTTCCGGGATTTTTCTAAGGGCCTGCGATAGCAACTGAAGATGAACTCCCTCATGCTTGAGTGCAAACAAAAGGTGGCTTAATGGGCTTTGATCTTTGGGGGCAACCTTTGCTGGGATCAATAATGCGCTCGGAGTGGGTGTTACAGTAGTTACCGAGGCAAGGCGTGCTGGTATTCTGGGATCAATAGCACTCAGATTAAGCTGACTTTTTACTTTTGAATAGCCTATTTCGCTCATATTTACCTAAACCCCAACTTTTTCATACGAAAATTTATTTTCTCATACTTTTTCATACGCAATTACACTTTTTCTTACAAATAAGTCCATTGACTAACTTTTTCATATAAATTTCAATATATTTCTATATTTTTAAACAAATATATACTTTTTCTTACGAAATATCGAGTTGAGAGATTTAAACGGATACCGATCAAGATTGCGGTACGGTCATAACAATCAGATCAGCAACATTAGCCATTTGTGGAAAGGTTGCTAAAGTCTCAAGTAGTTCATCGGCATTACAATTGGGTGCACCTAAAGCAACGAGCTCACGAAACTTGTACTCTAATGACTGTGGGCTCATGGGTGGTTGTGCCCCGCTACTCG
>Ga0136644_10002235_pt1 | contig 14891 bp, 13 predicted proteins | sample C_130820_EF_Meta_FD_94780 | JGI IMG/M metagenome (GOLD analysis project Ga0136644, IMG submission 94780) | Freshwater microbial communities from Lake Croche, Canada to study carbon cycling - C_130820_EF_MetaG (v2) (version 2) | ecosystem: Environmental > Aquatic > Freshwater > Lake | place... | reverse complement strand
GTCCGATACTGCGCGTCGTTCATGACGGCCTCGCAGCTTTCAGGAGAGATTCCTGCTAAGGAAAGTTTACGACGTAGAAGGCTTTTCTCCGCCATCCAAAAATTGATCGATGTTGCGAATGAGATGAGCACGCTTCCGGAGTCTATCATCGTCCCAATTCCACCATTGGCTATCGAGCAGCCGGTGAATGGTTTCAACGTCGAACCGGTACTTGATGACTCGTGCCGGATTACCAGCCACAATCGCATAGGGCGGAACGGATTTTGTCACGACTGCTCCAGCTCCGACGACGGATCCGTCCGCGAGTTCAACTCCAGAGAGAATGATGGCAGCGTGCCCGATCCAGACGTCGTTGCCCACCCGAATATTACCCTTGGAATTGGTCCGTCCAGAGGGCGACCATAAATCAAACACCGGCGAGGTGCTGAGCGCCCGATAGTCGTGCTCACCTCCAGCGAGAAAGACGACATCCTCGGCAATCGAGCAGAATTTCCCCACCGTCACCGAAAGCTCCGCTTGCCAACCGTACACATGAATACCGTTGGCATACGAGTGCTCTCCCATGCAAAACTGGACGGGGCCGATTCGATCTGATTTTAGATAATTTACCTTATTGTTCCTGAATAGAGCGCTCCGCCATCGCAATGAGAAAAGGTGGCAGCGGCGTGATAAATAGTTGAGAAGGTGATTCTTCATAACGGTTGCAATCTTGCATTAGGTTGTACGTGGTTGGTGATTCACACAGGTTCCAATGCATAAAACTTGCAAGAAACTTATTTAAACCTGCCGGAGTCAACATGTGCCGTCAAGGGCCTTTTCGAAGGTGGATGGAGCTTCGCATGGTCGACAGGGTGCCGCGTCCCGGCAGCTGCTTGACATGAAAAGCGATCCATCCGACCCTGATCCAGGCGGAGTCCGTCTAACGACCAAACGAATCGACCTTTTCTCGAAAGCCAGTGGTGGAAATGGGACGAGAACAGTCTCCGGATCCGGGCCCATCTCATCCGCAACATTGATCAATTTTTGGACGGTGGAGGAAATCCTCCGGTGCGCCAAACCGATTAGCATTTGAACTCATGACACGCGTCAGCATCATCACCACCGTCGATCACAATGTGGGCGACGACTTTGTGCGGGAGGGTATTTTGCACCTGCTTTCAAAGCAGTTTGGCAAAATCCAGCCGAAACTCATCCACAAGCATCTCCCGATCACCACGCGTCCGGAATTTTTCTGGTTCCGGCGCTATCATGTGGACAAATTTTTCGATCGGTATCGCGTCTCCGGTGGCCTCAAGGTCTCCAATCTGATGGATCGGATGCTGCCCATCCTTCCCTGGTCCGACCGAATCAGGGCCTGTGACATGCTGGTGCAGTCCGGTGCTCCGGTTTACTGGACTCACCCGGATGGGGATTGCCAGAACAATGAGTGGTGGAAACCGTTGATCGAGCGCCGTTGGGTGGGAGCCGCCCGGGAGCGCCCATTCTTCAATCTGGCCGGGGGCACCTGCCAGCGTTGGGGGAGTGATGGATCGGAGTTTGCGAAAAAGCCGGAAACGCTGGAGTACATTCGGCGCTTTTTTGACCTGACCACGGCCACCAGTGTCCGGGATCAGTTAAGTGTCCGGGTGGTCGGTCTGGCGGGGCGGAAGGTGGAAGCGATTCCCTGCAGTTCCATCTTTGCGGTGGATCGGCTTGGGATTGCCCCCAAAAACGGGGAATACGTCGTGGTCAACTACATGAAGGGGGGTGGTCACTACACCTTCGGGCAGGAAATTGACGCCAAGAAGTGGGATGAGACGTTCGTGAAATTTGTCGACGATCTGTCGCAGCGGATTCGCGTGGTGGTGGCCTGCCACGATCAAAAGGAGGTTAACGCCATCAAGTGGCTATTTAAAAAGGCGGAGATATTCTTCTCCTATGATTATCACGATTATCTGGAGTTTTATGCCGGTGCACGATTTGGGATCATGAATCGGGTGCACGGGGCCTTCGCCTTGGCGAGCCTTGGTAAACCTGCTGTGGTGGTGGGAACCGACAGTCGGGCGGAGATGACCAACATGATCGGGTTGCGTTCCACCTTTGTCAGCAATGCCACCCGGGATTGGCTCGACCAGCAGGTGAACCTGTTGGAAAGGGAGGTCGACACCTTCCCGGCGCAGATGGCCCAACGCAAGGCCGAGGCTGAGCGGAATTACCTGCGACTGTTGAGCACAAACTCAAAGTCCTGAGTCAATCTCCGTCGATGAAACTCAACGCGCCCGCCAAGTGGCTGCTCTACCGATGGCTGGCCCGGCGTCGCCGGGTATCCGGGCAGCCCTGTCGGCCTGTTGGTATTTATAAGGCGGACCGGTTGGGCGATTTTGTGCTGGCATCGGGAGCCATCCAAAGGATTGTCGAGCAGGAGGGAGCTGAAAACTGCCTGCTGATCCTGGCCCCCTACGCTCGGGAATTGGCCCGACGGCAATTCCCGGAGCTCGAACAAGCCATCGTGGAACCCTGGCATTCCGGCCTCGGCCCAATGCTCCGGTACCTGAAGGAGCACGCCGAAGAACCGCTGTTCAGGCAGGGGGTTGGACGTCTGGTGTGTCTCCGCCACAACCGGTTGTTCCAGGAAAATGTGGTGTGCGGCTCCATTCCGGCAAACGAAACATGGGGGGCGGCCACGGGCGAACCGTCCCGCGAGCCGGGTCAATGGCTGGCCTCGCTGCCCTTCGATCATATCTATCGCGACTTTCTCGAATTGCGAGGTGAACCCCGCGACCTGGCACGTCATCGGACCGTGTTGGGGGGATTTCTTGGGATGGGTGCCGGGCGGGTGGATGTTCTGCCACGCATGGAATGGCACGGTGAAACGGAAGAGCCGTATGTCGCTGTTTCACCATTTGGCAGCGCCACCATTCGGGACTTCCCTCCGGAATTGCTGGCGGCCGCGGGACACCGGTTGTGGCGGAACTACCGGCTTCCCTTGCGGTTGCTGGCGCCGCCCGGTGATGAGCAGCGTTACCAGAGGCTTTTGAATGAGTTGGTGGCAAAGGGTGTTCCCCAGGTTTCAGTCAGGACTTGCGGTTCGTTGAACGGTTTGATCGATGCGGTCGCTGCAAGTCGTCTCGTGTTGTCCGTGGAAACGGCCACGGCTCATTTGGCCGGGGCTCTGGACCGCCCCCTGGTGGCTCTTCTGGGCGGTGGACATTTTGGCTGGTTTGCACCCTGGCAACGTTCGGCCCGACAGCGATGGATATCCAACCCGGTTCCGTGTTATGGCTGCAATTGGGTCTGTACCCAGTCCGAACCCAAATGCCTGACCCAGATTTCCGCCCAAGCGGTGGAAGAGGCTGTAGACCAGGCTCTTGGGGCGTCAGTCCGATAAGTCAACCGATCGAGCGATAATCATATGATGACCTTCATTTATGCCGGTGGGCTCTTGATGCCGCTGGCGCTGACGATGTTGGGATTCAAGTACAACTACGCCTTGCTGCTCGGCATGGCCGGTGTCCTGCTGGAGATTGCGCGGCGAGGAAAGTTGTTCCGCCTCGCAGGATGCTGGCCCGCCATAGCTGGCACGGTGGGCTGGATCATCTGTAACCTGTTCTGGGGATGGCCTACGGAGGAACACATTTTCGACAACAGACGGGCCTTTCTCTCCTGTGGCTATGGTTTGGCGGCGGGATATTGCCTGCAGCTCTCAAGCCGCAGGGGACGTGAGACTCCGGTGCTGGTAGCGTATGTCTGCTTTTGTCTGGGACTGGCCCTCATGGCGATCAAGGTGATTCAAATCGGAAACGTTAACGTTGAAGTTCAACAAACAGACGGCATCACCACCCGGAATCTAACCAATTTTGATGCAGTCGAGTTTTTCCGTTTCTTTGTCATGGCCAACGTGATGATGACCACGGTTCCCTTGACAGTTTTGGCCATGGGACTGCCCATGTTGGTCATCATGCGGGTGCGATGGTATATTCTACCGCTTTTGTTCGCCGCTTGTGGAGCGGGAATGATGGTTGCCTTGCGGATGTTGACCCGGACGGGTGTGGCGGGGGCTGGCCTTGCCGGAATCATCATGTTCATTTTTATCGCCCTGAAAAGGGGGGGGCGTCTTTCGGGCATGGGTCGATGGCTGGTGCCCCTGGTCGCCTTGGTCGGAGCGGTCTTTGGCCTTGCTGTGATTTGGGACAGTCCTGAATTTCAGATATTGCTCGATCGATTTCGCGCGGCTGGAGACGACTCGCGTCAGCAAATGTGGTCGGAGGCGTGGGGTAACATTACTGCGCGTCCTTGGGGTGGGGGAACCGAACTCATGGGAGCTGTCCCTTGGGCGCACAATGTGTTTATGGACTATGCCCTGTATAATGGTGTGGCGGGGGTGTTGTGCATGGGGGCGGTTCACCTTTTGGCAGGGTGGAATTTTCTGCGCCTGGTTTTCGATTCCCGGGCCATGAACAGTCCTCTCGCGGTTGCCCTGGCCACCGGGTTTCTCTCCAGTGTTCTGATTGGCATGATCAGTCCTCCGGACTTCGGCATGATCATCTACTGTTACTTGTTTATTGGTTTCTCCTCGGCCTGGTTGGACGAGAAGGCTGAACTCAAGGTGTCGCAGCGCCATGCCTCTCAGGCGTTTGGGCCTTCCGCCCCGGCACCCGGTGGGCCGCATCTCGCCAGCGCCTGACAGGTTCGGAACCGGCCTTTGGAATTTCCCACCCGATCGGTATCGTCCGACCATCGGACCGTCTTGGTCCATCCGGTCCCGGTCTCCGTGAACGCAGAAACGGGCATTGTCGCATCTTCTTTGATTCGTCCCCATCCCTAACCGGGCTCACCATGACAGGTCCATCCCCATTGGTTCTCATCAACGCCATTAAATTGGACGAGGGGCGTTATCATTCGCTGGGCGGGAATTATCATCACGTCCAATATCTGGCAGAGGCCCTCAGCCGGCGTCCTGAAATCCGGCTGAAAGTTCTGTGCGACGAATATACCGACACCCCCCTCTCCAAATACCTGCCGCCGGAAGTACGGTTCCAAGTGCAATTGAAGGGAGGTGGGGTCATTGCGGCGGACAGGGCGGTGCTCCGGGCTGTTCGGGAGCTCAAACCCGACCTCTATCATCGTCCCACGGGTCAGTTACCGTTTTTCAAATTGGGAGTTCCCGCGGTGGCCACCATTGCCGACCTGAACTATCTGCATCTCCCCACACCCCTGATCAAGCGTCTGTACAAGAAATGGAGCTACCGGCATACAGCAAAAGTGGCGGATTGGATCACCTGCGTGAGCAAGTACACCCGTCGGGAGGTGATCAAATATCTCCGGGCCGACCCGGACCGCACCACCGTGATCTATCACGGGGCCAACCAATTGCCTGCAAAGGGGGCCAAACTCGATCCGGCATGGGGACAGCGCTTTTGGGTCACCTTTGGCCATCAATCGCACAAGAATGCCGAGGCGGCTGTCCTGGCGCTGGACCGTCGGCCCGAAGACGAATCGTTGGTGGTCATCGGTGAAAGCACTCACATCGACGAAGTCGTCCGACCGCTGGCGGCACGCTACGGGGTGTTGTTCCGAACTCACTTTATCGGTCGCGTGGATGCGGCCACGCTCCGGGCCCTTTATGAACGGGCGCTCGGGCTTCTCTTCATGTCCAAGTTCGAAGGGTTCGGTCTGCCGGTGGTGGAGGCCATGAACCTGGGCTGTCCGGTGATTTCTTCCGACGCCTGCTCGCTGCCCGAAATTGTCTCGAACGGCGGAATGGTCTTCGCCCCGAATGATGTCATCAGCGTGGCCAACGGGATGGAACGGCTCGTGACTCAAAGCTGGTATCGCGAAAACCTGATCCAGGCCGGTCGTGAACAAGCCGCCACGTTCAGTTGGTCACGGGCGGCGGACGAGACCATCCAGGTCTACCAGCGGGTGCTCAGGCCCTCAGTTTCCGACTCGAAATAGGGGATGAACCGTGTCCTGCGTCCGGTTCGAGCCGGATCGCCGCAGGCGTTGCTCCCGATTCCCTTCCATTTTTGTGCAAACGGCTCCTTCTACTCCTTCGGCATTGAACCGCCTGCTGCTGCGATTTCGCCGGGTCACCAGCGGTGGGGGATACATTCCCGAGGTCGACGGCGTGCGCTGCGTGGCGATCCTGATGGTTATCGCCCAGCATCTTCATGAGCGGGTCCTGCGGCGTTTCCCGGGCAATCATGACGAAGTGGAGGCCACCTGGGGACACCACTTGTTGAGCCAGGGTGGCATGGGTGTCCTCATCTTCTTTGCCCTGAGCGGTTTTATTCTCTATCAGTTGCTCTCGCGACCTCTCCTTCAGGGCCAGACCCTGAACTGGAGGGCCTATTTCTGGCGCCGTGTCACCCGGCTCGAGCCGCCCTATATCGTCATCACGACGGGCATTCTCCTGTTTGTCACCGTCCTCGGTTATAAGTCCGGAGGGAAACTGCTCGGGAAGGGGGGGGAACCGGTGCTGGCCAGCTACGCTGCCACGATCACCTACACCCATACCCTGATTTTCGGGCGGCCCCCGAGTTATAATCCGCCCGGCTGGTCCCTCGAAACCGAGGTCCAATTCTACCTGCTGGCTCCTCTGATCGCGCTCGCCCTTCTCCGGTTGCCTCGTCCGTGGTGGCGCTTTGGTGCAACGGTGGCCATGATTGCCGCCTGGCCCTCGGTGGTGCATGCGGTCACTGATGCAAACTTCCAGCAGCGCTTTCCCACCACCATCCTGACGTTCCTGCCGCACTTCCTGGCCGGGGTTCTGGTGTGCGAATGGATGCGGGCGACCTCCCCGTTCTCCCGTGGATGGTCCGTGGCCGCCGATCTCCTGGCGTTGGTGTCACTCGCCAAGCTGACCCATGTCCTTCACTTTCATCTTCCGTTGCTGCCCGGTTTGGAGGAACCCCTTCTCCTGACCTTGATCCTTCTCGCTGCATTTCGAGGATATGCCGTTAAAGCCCTCCTTTCACAGCCGGCGGTCGCGACGTTCGGGGGCATGTGCTACACCATTTACCTGGTCCATGTGCCCACCCTCGAATTGGTCGCCTCGGGGACGGTCCGGCTTTTCCCCGGCCTGAGTTATTGGAGCCTGCTGGGAGTGGAGGCTCTCATCGGGGTTCCCACGGTGGTGGTGGTTTCCGCCGTGGCCTTCCTTTTGGTCGAGCAACCGTGCATGCGCAAGAACTGGCCGACGGAACTTCGGGACGCGATCCGCCGTCGACTGGGTGCAGGAAAGTCCACCGCTGGACCCGGCCATCCGCCCTCATCGCAAGTCCCGGGGCGCTGATCATGAATTTCCAGGGGATTTCTCCGACCACGCAGCACTGGGGTCTGCTTGGGCACACGGGATTTGTCGGGTCCAACCTGGCCCGCCAGTTCACGTTCAACGAGTTCTACCACTCGGCAACCATCGACCAGATTGCCGGACGAAGCTTTGATGGTCTGGTGTGTGCCGCAATACCGGCCGTCAAATGGCAGGCCAATCGCGACCCGGATGGGGACTGGAAAAATATCGAAACGCTGTTGAACGCTCTCGAAACGGTTCAGGCGGACCGGTTCATCCTGATATCCACGGTGGATGTTTATCCCAGGCCGGTCGCTGTCACCGAGGAGTTCGATCCGTCACCTGTCGCGAACCATGCCTACGGCGCCCATCGCCTTCGGGTCGAGCAGTGGGTTGCCCAACGCTTTCCCTGCCATCACATCCTTCGCCTGCCGGGATTGTTCGGTCCGGGATTGAAAAAGAATGTCCTCTTCGATCTGCTGAACAACCGCGAATTGGAGGTCATCCAACCCGGGAGCTCCTTCCAGTATTATGATCTGACCCGGCTGGGAAGGGACCTTGATACGATGATTCGGGCGGGCATCCGCCTGCTCAACCTGGCCACCGAGCCGGTGACCACGGCGAAAATCCTGGAATGGTTTTTTCCCGATCGTCGTGTGGGTCAGCGGGCTTCAGCCCCGGTTTCCTATGATTTTCGGTCCGTCCATGCCGGCGTGTGGGGGGGCAGGGATGGCTACCTCCATTCGGCGGAAACAATCCTGGACGATCTGGGTCGGTTCCTTGCCTGCCAACCGGGGTATCGAATTCCTGGTGTTGTACCGTGACGCTCTCTGTCTCCAACATCGCCTGGACCGCAGCACAGGATGAGGCGGCCCTCGAACTGCTGGCTTCGCTGGGGGTTCGACACCTCGAATTGGCTCCCACCCGGTGGTGGCCGGACCTTTCCGAGGTCGGTGCGGAACAGGTGGATCAGGCTCGCGTTGGCTGGGAGCGCTTTGGATTTCAGGTGGTGGCATTTCAATCCCTCTTGTTCGGTCAGCCGTCGCTCACCGTCTTTGAGCCAGCCCGGCGCGAGGCGTGTCGCCGGTATCTGGAGGCGGTGGTCGATCTCGCCGGAGGCATGGAAGTTCCCTCCGTGGTGTTTGGTTCCCCGAAAAACCGTCTGCGTGGAGCGCTTTCCGATGCGGAGGCAGCTGACGTGGCCGTCCCGTTTTTCCAGGCTGTGGCCCGGCGTGCCGAAGCGGCCGGGGTTCGGTTTTGTTTCGAACCAAATCCGCCCGGATACGGGGCTGACTTTGGCCGGACGCTCAGGGAGTCCCTCGAATTGATCGAGAGGGTGGATCATCCGGCGTTTTGCCTGAACCTGGATACGGGAGCCCTGGCTCTGACCGGGGAGGACCCCCGGGAATCGGTGATCCGGGCGCGGGGCCGGATCGGTCATGTGCATGTGAGTGAGCCATTGTTGGGATCGTTTGACGCACCCCGGGCCGAGCATCGACGGGTGTCTGAGGCCCTGCAGGAAATCGGCTACGACGGGGTTGTCTCCATTGAAATGCGATCCCAGGACCCCGGGTTGAAGGTCCTTGAGGAGGCGGTTGGCTACGTGCGAACCGTGTACCCATGCTAAGCCGCGCCCACTATGATCACCTGGTGGTGGGCGGCGGATTCTACGGGGCGGTTCTGGCGTCGGAACTGGCCTCGCGGGGGCGGCGGGTGGTGTTGTGCGAGCGGGCCGGGGATCTCCTGCAGCGGGCCTCCCTCAACAATCAGGCGCGGGTTCACAACGGCTACCATTATCCGCGGAGCCTTCTGACCGCCCTGAGGTCCCGGGTGAATTTTCAGCGGTTTTCGGATGAGTTCTCTCCCGCCATCGTTTCCAATTTCCGCAAGTTGTACGCCGTCCCGCGCCGTTTTTCGAAGGTTTCGGCGCGCCAGTTCCTGCGATTCGTCGAGCAGATTGGGGCCCCCATCGAGCCGGCGTCACGGCAGGATGCCGCGCTGTTTGATGGTGCCCTGATTGAGGCGGTGTTCTCGGTGGTCGAGCACGCCTTTGATGCGGTCATCCTCAAGCAGTTGGTGCGGAACCGGCTGGATCGCGAGGGCGTGGAGGTGGCCTTGAACACCGAGGTCCTGCGATTGGAACGCCACCCGGACGGCCTGAAAGTCCGCTACCAGGATCCATCGGGCGGCGGTGCCGTCACGGCCACGGAGGTCCTCAACTGCACCTATTCTGGGATTAATGATTTGCTGAAGGATTCCGGGCTGCCCATTCTCAGAATCAAGCATGAGCTGACCGAAATGGCTCTGATTGAACCGCCCGATGAACTGCGGGGCCTCGGGGTCACGGTGATGTGCGGCCCCTTTTTTTCCTGCATGCCCTACCCTGCACGCCAGCTGCACTCCCTGAGCCATGTCCGGTATACACCGCATGCGGCCTGGGAGGACACGGACGACGTGGAAAGCCATGCCGGTGAGCGGTGGATGGCGGAGGCCAAGATCAGCAAGTATCCCCATATGATCCGGGCCTCGGCGCTCTATCTGCCCTGCCTCATGCGGGCCCGCTATCATTCGTCCCTCTGGGAGGTGAAATCGGTCCTGCCTCAAAGCGAGGGGGACGATAGCCGACCCATCCTCTTTCGGCGGGATCATGGGCTTCCTGGACTTGTGTGTGTCATGGGCGGGAAGCTCGACAATATCTACGATGCCCTCATGGAATACCATCCCGGGGTCGGCGAGCCGTGAGTGCACCGCGCAGTGATGCCTTTGTGTCGGTGGTCATCCCCATCCGGGACCGGATGGATTATGCCGCCGGTTTCGTTCGGGAACTGCATGCCCTCCTCGAGCGAACGTACGCTAATTTCGAAGTCATCCTGGTCGATGATGGTTGCACGGACGGGACCGAGAAAAGCCTGCGGCAACTGTTAAAGGAGCTGGATGGCCTGCGACTTCTCCGTCTTTCCCGCCCCTTTGGTCGTGAGGCCACCATCCTCGCGGGATTGGAATCCTCGATTGGAGATTATATCGTGGTCATGCTTCCTGAATCGGACCCGGTGGAACTGGTTCCCGCCATGGTGGAACGGTGCCGCCTCGGTTCGGGGGTGGTGGTCGGGGTGGAGGAAAATCCGGCCCGGCAGGGGGGATTCGCCGGATTTGCCTCGCGATGCTTCCACTGGTACTGCCGCAAGCAACTGCACCTGAACCTGCATCCCGGGAGCCGCTTTTTCCGCGTATTCAGCCGCTCGGCCCTCAATGCCATTCTCCAGATTCGCGATCGGGTGCGCAACCTGAGGTATCTGAGCGGGGTGGTCGGATTTGATGCCGATCCATTTCCCTACCGGCTTCAATGGCGGGTCGAACGCCCGCCGCGCCGTCGCTTCACCCGTGCCTTGAGCGAGGGGATTGGCATCATTCTGGCGAACACCCGGCATCCATTGCGGTTTGTCACGGACCTTGGCCTGGCCGCCAGCGCCATCAACCTGGGCTATGTCCTGTATTCATTCCTTGCACGACGGCCGGACCCGGTCGGAGAGCGGGGATGGACCGTGGTCTCGCTCCAGTTGAGCATCCTGTTTTTCATCCTGTTTGTGGTTCTGGCGGTGCTGGCGGAGTACGTCGGCCTCGTGCTGTGGGAAACACGCTCGCGGCCAGCCTACTTTGTCGCCCGCGAGGAGCAGAGTAACCTCGTCAAAGGCCTGGTCCGGCGCCGCAACGTGGTGAATGAATCCCGTTAGACGTTTGGTGCCGATGTCCAAATCCTCCCAGTCTCTCCCGCAGCGCATCGTGGTGATCAGCCAGCTGTTCTATCCGGAAATGGTCAGCACCGGCCAGACCCTGACCGAACTGATCGAGGCGCTGGCCCGCCGCGGACTCGACATCACCGTGATTGCATCGCAGCCGACGGTGATTCCCGGCAGCCCGAAGGTGGCTCGACGGATGGAGCATGCCGGCATCACCATCCTTCGCACCTGGTCGACCCGGCTGCCCAAGAAGAGCACCGTGGGCAAGCTCCTGAACCTGCTGACCTTTTTCCTGTCTGCCATTTGGGAGGTGCTCTGGCATCACCGCGATGCCCATTTGCTCCTCCAAAGCAACCCCCCGTTCCTTCCCATCCTTGGTGGTCTCTTTCATCTGCTGCGGGGCCAGACCTTTGGAGTCATGCTGGCGGACATCATGCCCGAGCAGGCGGAATTGCTCCATTTCATTCCCCCCAACGGCTGGATCGCCCGCCTTTGGCGCCGCTTCAATCAATTCTGGTTTGAACGGTCGAGTTATGTGGTCGTGTTCGGGGACGACATGCGGACAGGTGCGCTGGCGAATTGCAATCAATTGGGGCGTCCGTCGGAAGCCCTTGCGGCGGAGCGAATTGTCATCATTCCCCTGTGGGCCGACCTGAATTCCGTTCAGCCCATCGCAAAATCCGAATCATCGGAGGCCCAACGCCTCGGGGTGGTGGATTCCTTTGTCATCCAGTACTCGGGAAATCATGGACGGTTTCATGACCTCGAAACCTTGATCGGGCTGGTCCGTGCCTTCTCACCGGACGACAAGATCGTCTTCCAGTTCATTGGCGATGGGCAGAAAAAGCGGATGGTGCAGGAGCTCCATGATTCCGGCAGCCTACCCCATCTCTATTCTTCGTTCTATGTCCCGAGGGAATTGCTGCCCCACTCGTTGGGAATGGCCGACCTCGGTGTTGTCGCCCAATTGCCAGGCCAGGAACGGGTCTGCTATCCATCCAAGATGCTCGGACTTCTTGCCGCTGGACGGGCCATCCTGGCCGTCTGTCCACCAAACTGTGAGCTGGCCCGTTTCGTCCGAGATCAGGAAATTGGCTTTGTGGTTCCAAACAACGACCTCGAGACGGGGCGCCGGATCATTCTCGAGGCCCGCGACCATCCCGGGCGTTTGCGGCGGATGGAAGCCAATGCGCGGCGGCTGGCCCAGGCCATGAACCTGGAACTGACGGCGGACACCTACGTCCAATTGATTCGACGCTTCATTGAAACCCGCGCCGACGCAAACCGGTGAGTTTTTTGTCACTGTGGCCTTTCGTTCAACCGGTCCTGGAGATACGATATCTCCGCGTGACGCATTGCGTGAATTCGACATGGATGACTTCGCCAGAGTGTTTGAAGAGACGATCCTAAAGCCGTTCCAGGGTAACAATCATTTACAATAATACAAATCGCCTTATGTCATATTGGTCGCAAAAATCAGTCTTGGTCACCGGCGGTGCCGGATTCATCGGTTCGCACCTAGTTCCCGCTCTGGTCTCCGCCGGGGCCCGCGTTGCCGTGGTGGACAATCTGGAACGTGGACACCGCGAGTTTCTGGCACCAGTGGCGGACCGGATTGAATTTCATCATCACGACCTGCTGGATTACCCGGGCACCCTGAAGCTTTGTGCCGGTCGTGACGTGGTCATCCACCTGGCCTCCAAGGTGGGGGGCATCGGGTACTACACCAGCAAACCGTTTGAGGTGTTCGAAGCCAATCTGCGAATGGACGGCAACGTGCTCGAAGCCGTGCTGGCCCAATCGGTGCCGCATTATTTTTACGCCAGCACCGCCCACATTTATCCCATTGAGTTGCAGCAGGACGCCGAAGCTCCCCCCATCCGGGAGGATCAGGTCATTCCCGCCCACCCGGAGTTGTCCTATGGATGGGCGAAACTCATGGGGGAAAAGCGCATCGAATACGCCATCGCCGAGGGTCGCAAGCTGAGGGCGTCGGTGGCCCGTATCATCGGTGCCTACGGTCCAAACCAGGACTTCAATCTCGCAACCGGTTCAGCGATTCCCGTTTTCATCCGCCGTGCCATCGAATATCCCCAACTTTCGCCATTCCGCGTTTTGGGCACCGGAGCCGAAACCCGCTCATTCTGCTTTGTGAGCGACATTGTGGATGGCATTCTCCTGTCCACTGAGAAATTGGCGGAATCGTCCTTCGTGGGACCGTTCAACCTGGGTGCTGAAGGACGGGTCACCATTGGCGACCTGGCCCGAACCGTGGTGGAAATTTCCGGGAAAGACATTCCGATCCACTTTGACACCGCCCATCCCACCCTTATCTGGGGACAGGCTTTGGATTGCACGCTGGTGTCCAAATTGCTGGGGGGCTGGCATCCCCAAGTGAGCATGAAGGAAGGTTTGAAACGCTGCTATTTGGACATCGCCCGTCGAATGGGTGCGGTCGGTTGATCGGTTAGGAGGCGACACGAAGCAATATACACGATGAACATCATTGTCATTGGCGGTGGGGTGGTCGGCATGGGCACGGCCCTTCAGTTGAAGCGTCTCGATCCCCGGCTGCAAATCCGACTGCTGGAAAAAGAGGACCGTGTGGGTGCCCACCAAAGCACCCACAACAGCGGCGTCCTTCATGCCGGTCTCTATTACAAGCCCGGTTCGCTCAAGGCGCGACTGGCCGTGGACGGAATCCGTCAAATGGTCGCCTTTTGTCAGGAACACAAGATTTCCCATGATGTCTGCGGCAAGGTGGTGGTGGCCTGCGACGAAACGGAATTGGGACGACTCAAGACGCTCCAGGACCGCGGAACCCAAAACGGCCTGCGGGGGCTGAAATGGCTTGGACCGGAGGAACTCCGCGAGATCGAGCCCAACGTGGCGGGCATCGCCGGCGTGCGGGTGCCCGAGGAGGGCATTGTCGATTATCAGGGAGTGAGCGATGCCATGCACCGTGAGTTGACCCGTCTCGGGGCCCAGGTGCAGACCGGGGCGAAAGTCACTGGTATCCGCCCGGAAGGAACTGGTTGGCATGTCGAAAGCACCGCGGGAGACTGGAACGCCGATTTCATTGTCAACTGCGCCGGGCTCTATTGCGATCGCATTGCCGAACTCGCCGGTGTCCCACGCTCCACCCGCATTGTTCCGTTTCGCGGGGAATATTATCAGCTGAAGCCTTCCGCTCAGCGGTTGGTCCGGAATCTGATTTACCCTGTTCCTGACCCGGTGTTCCCCTTCCTGGGGGTTCATTTCACACGACTCATTCACGGCGGCATTGAGGCGGGTCCCAATGCGGTTCTTGCCTTCGCCCGCGAAGGCTACACCAAGTGGCGGGTCAACCTCGTGGACCTCGCCGATGCCCTGACCTTTCCCGGCCTGTGGCAGTTTATGCGGCAGCATCAGGGGATGGTCTGGCACGAGATCACCCGTTCGTTCAGCCGCCGTCTGTTTTGCGCGGCGTTGCAACGCCTTGTACCGAACCTCCAGGAAAGCGACCTCGAAACCGGTGGTGCCGGTGTGCGCGCCCAGGCCATGCTGGAGGACGGAACCCTCGTTCAGGACTTTAGCTTTGCGGAAGGGCGCAATGCCCTGCACGTGCTGAACGCCCCCAGTCCCGCGGCAACGGCCTCACTGTCGATTGGCGAATACGTCGCCCGAAAATGCCTCGACATGCAGGGACGCAAATGCGATCAAATTCTCCCGGTGGTCTGACCCCATCAGACGGATGTCGGAATCCCCGGCTCCCACCTTGGTCGTCCCAACCCCTTTTACGTTACGCGATTGATCCAATACTAGAAGACTGACATGAATATCCTTATTACCGGCGGTGCCGGCTACATCGGCTCCGTCCTCGTTCCCACCCTCCTCCAGCAGGG
>Ga0136644_10002233_pt1 | contig 14906 bp, 12 predicted proteins | sample C_130820_EF_Meta_FD_94780 | JGI IMG/M metagenome (GOLD analysis project Ga0136644, IMG submission 94780) | Freshwater microbial communities from Lake Croche, Canada to study carbon cycling - C_130820_EF_MetaG (v2) (version 2) | ecosystem: Environmental > Aquatic > Freshwater > Lake | place... | reverse complement strand
ATCCCCCACGACGAGCAGTCGACGGCGCGCGGCAATCGCATCAGCGAGCAGCACGCCGGCATCGCCTGCGCCCCGCATGAGCGAGGGGGCGAGCAGATCGGCCGGGGTGCCGCCGATGGTCGCTGCCGACGTGATCCCCCGCCCGGCATAGAGGCGTGCCATCAGCGGCGAGACACCTGCAGACGTCAGGCGCGCGAGGGCCACCGGGTCAAGCCGGCGGGTGGCAAGGCGGGGAGAGGGGCTCATCGCGCGGCGGCCCCGGCGAGCAAGGCTTCCGGCCTTGGGCCGTGCTGCCAGAAGCGCCATCGTGGCCGCACGCCGATCACCATCTCACGCCACAGGCCGTCGCCTGCGAGGATCAGCGCAGCGCCGTGCTGCCAGGGCGATTGCCCACGCGCCATCGGAGCGAAAAAGGCCTGGTCGAGCGATTGCCAGGCCTGCAGCCAGCGTTGCGGATCGCCGCTGCAATGGGCCTCGAAGAGCCGGTCGTCGATGGTGAGTGCCATCGAGGGCTCGATGCAGGCGGGGCTGAAGTCGCTGGTCTGCGGGTCGTGATCGGCGCCGTCTGCCGAAGCACCTGCGCTGCGCCGGGTGGCAACGCGACCGGCCGCTGTCGCCTGCTCGGTTGATGTTGCTGACGGGTGCGACAGCGGGTGCGACGGCATCGGTGCCGGTGTTTGCGCGCCGATTGCGTCCGGACAAGGGCCTTCGATCCAGACACTGTTGATTGGCCGCAGTCCGAGCGATTCGCGCCGATCGTTGACCGGATGGCCATACCAGCTCATCTGCACCTCATTGACGATGCGTCGCCAGCGGCGTGCATCGTCGCCGCTCGGCTGCCAGGCGTCGATGCTGCGACCGAGCGCCGCGAGCATCGAGCGGGTCTGAAGTCGCAGGCCGCGCGCGGGGTCGGTCTCCTGGAGATACCAGCGCAAAGGATGGTCGGCGATCAGCGTCAGCCCTTCGTCGCGAAAGAGCTCATCAACAGACGCCGCGAGCGATCGGGCGTCCTCGCTGCCAAGGTCCAGTCGAGCCGGATCGGTCAGCACCAGATGGTCGCGACCGATATGCAGATTGACCGGATCAAGGCGCCAGCGGGCCTGCGCGGCACCATCTGCCAGCGCCGAACACGCCGAGATCGGGGCACCGGCAGGCAGGCCGAAGGCCTTTTGCAGCCAGGCTTCGTGGCCGGGTTCGGGAAGGTGGGTGCCGGTTTCTTCGCTTGCGCTGCCCAAGGCAGCCTTGCGTGCCAGTGCGGCGAAACCGGGCGCGCGTGCCGCCTGAGCCAGTCGATCTGATCCCAGCCAGGCGGGGTCAACCAGGCTGGCAGCAAGCAGCAGCGCGGGTCGACTATCGGCAGTTCGGATGGGGTTCACGGCAGGGTGCGCAGACGGACAAGTGAGAAACGAAAAGAGAGACACGACAACGAGAAGAGCGCGCGCGATCGGCAAGAAAGCCGAGCGGACAGGCGTCGCATGGCGCTGTGAGCGCGATGCGCACGAGGGGCCACGCCGCCTCCCGGCATCAGGGCAGTGCTTCGAATATGGCACACTTCGTCGCCTTGTCCCGCGATCCCGATCGCGGTTAGCCTGTCAGGTTCGGTGGCCCGCAGGGCCTGCCGCGCCCATCAACCAACCCGGCCCGAGCCAACTTGAATCTGCCTTACGAGCTTTTCGTTGGTCTTCGATACACCCGCAGTGGCCGGCGATCCGGCACCCGCAACGGTTTCATCTCGTTTATCTCGGCCCTGTCGGTGGCCGGCATAGCGCTCGGGGTGGCGGCGCTCATTGTCGTGCTGTCGGTCATGAACGGCTTTCAGAAAGAAGTCCGCGACCGGATGCTGTCGGTGTTGTCCCATATCGAAGTGATCGCCACCGGCCCACCGATGCTCGACTGGAAGTCGGTGCTTGCGCAGAGCAAGCGCAATCCGCTGGTTGTCGACGGCGCGCCCTATGTGTCGGGGCAGGCAATGCTGACCCGCGATGACAGCGTGCGCGGCGTGCTGGTGCGAGGCATCGATCCGGCGCTCGAGCCGCGTGTCTCAGAGCTTGCCGCACAGGTGATTCGAGGCAAGCTCGAGGCGCTTGCGCCAGGCGAATTCGGCGTGGCGATCGGCGGCGTGCTGGCGCAGCAGATCCATGTCGGTCTGGGTGACCGCATTGCGCTGATCGCACCGCAAGGCACGGTCACGCCGGCGGGCGTGGTGCCTCGGGTGAGGCAGTTCACGGTCGTGGCGATCTTTCAGTCGGGCCATTACGAATACGACAGTTCGCTCGTGCTGACCGCGCTTGAGGACGCGGCCAAGCTGTTTCGGGTTGAAGGCGTCTCAGGCCTGCGACTGCGCACCGCCGACATGCAGCAGGCGCCGATGGTCGCGGCCGAACTCGGCCGAACGCTCGACCAGAGCCTGTATGCCCGTGACTGGTCGCGCGAAAACCGCAACTGGTTTGCAGCGGTGCAGATCGAAAAGCGGATGATGTTCATCATCCTCACCCTGATTGTTGCGGTGGCCGCCTTTAATCTCGTCTCGATGCTGGTCATGACCGTGACCGACAAGCGCAGCGACATCGCGATCCTGCGTACGCTGGGCGCCTCCCCCCGGTCGATCATGGCGATCTTCGTGGTCCAGGGGGCGCTGGTCGGGCTGCTCGGTACGCTCTTTGGCGTGTCGCTTGGTGTGGTGCTTGCGCAGAACATCGGCCCGGTGGTGGCCGCCATCGAAAAATTCTTCGGGTTTCAGGTCCTGCCCGCCGGTGTCTATTTCATCAATTACCTGCCCAGTGACCTGCACTGGTCGGATGTGATCACGATCGGCCTGACCTCCTGCGTGCTGGCTTTTGCCGCGACGATCTATCCGAGCCTGAGCGCATCGCGGGTGAAGCCGGCTGAGGCGTTGCGCTATGAGTGATCTGCCGGTGCTCGCCTGCCGAAATCTGACGCGCCACTACAAGCAGGGGGCCGATCAGCTGACCGTGCTGTCCGGCGTCGATCTGCAGATCAAAGCCGGCGAGCGGGTGGCAATCGTCGGTGCTTCAGGATCGGGCAAGAGCACGCTGCTCCATCTGCTGGGCGGTCTCGACAACGCCAGCAGCGGCGAAGTCTGGCTGGCGGGAAAGCGCCTCGATCAGATGACGGAAGCGCAGCGTGGCGAGGCCCGCAATCGCCTGCTCGGGTTCGTCTACCAGTTTCATCATCTGCTGCCCGAGTTCAGTGCCCTGGACAATGTGATGATGCCATTGCGAATCCGGCGCATGCCGGTGGCGCAGGCAAGGGTGAAGGCGCAGGCGATGCTGAGTCAGGTCGGACTGGGTGCGCGTCTGACCCATCAGCCCGGCGAACTCTCGGGCGGCGAGCGCCAGCGCGTGGCGCTGGCTCGCGCGCTGGTGACCGAGCCGGTCTGTGTGCTGGCTGATGAGCCGACCGGCAATCTCGATCGTGGCACCGCCCGCCAGATGTTCGAACTCATGGAGCAGCTCAGTCGCGAGCGCGCGACCGCCTTCGTGATCGTCACTCACGACCTCGAACTGGCGCAGCGCGCTGATCGCATCCTCGCCCTGCGCGAAGGTCGACTGACGTCGGCCTGATCGACCACCCGGATGCGCAGCGATGCTCATCGATACCCACTGCCACCTTGATGCCGCCGAATTTGACGCCGATCGCGATGCCGTGGTCGATGCGGCGGCGGCCTCGGGTGTTGCCTGCATCGTCGTGCCGGCGGTGGGTGCCTTCAACTTCGAGGCAGTCGCCGCGCTCTCGGCGCGTCACGCCTGCGTGCGCTATGCGCTGGGCATTCATCCGCTGCATGTCGATCAGGCCGACGACGCCGAACTGATCGCTCTGCGCGAGGCGGTCGCCCGGTCGATCAATGATCCGCGGCTGGTCGGGATCGGGGAAATCGGGCTCGACCATTTCGTGCCCGGCCTGGATCGGGCGCGCCAGGAGCGCTTCTTTGTCGAGCAGCTGCGCATCGCCCGCGACTTCGATCTGCCGGTGATCATGCATGTTCGCCGTGCCCAGGACAGTGTGCTCAAACACCTTCGACGCCTGCGTCCCCGCAGCGGGATCGCCCATGCCTTCAATGGCAGCGTTCAGCAGGCTGCGACCTTCATCGATCTTGCTTGTGTGCTCGGTTTTGGTGGCGCGATGACCTTTACCCGTGCCTTGCAGATCCGCAGACTGGCTGCAGCCTTCTCGTCCGATGCCTATGTGCTCGAAACTGACGCGCCCGACATCGCGCCCGCCTGGATCAACCATCAGCGCAATGCGCCCCAGCAGATGCCGGCGATTGCGCAGGTTTTTGCCGAGCTGCGCGACGAGCCGATCGAGTCGGTGGTGGCGGCCACCGGCGCCAATGCGATGCGGGCCTTGCCGCGGCTGGCTGAAACGCTGGCCGTCGGAGTGCCGCCGGCCAATCGCTTGACGCAACCGAGGTCTTAGGACCTCGGTTCAATTGTCCCGGCTGTTGCGCACCGATAAGGTCGGTGCCGATGGGTCATCGCTCTGTCCTCTCGATCTGGCTGGCGCCCGCAGTCGTCCTGGCGGTGCTCGGACTTCAGCTTTCAGCACGCCTGCCGGCCGACTCCTGGTTCGTGGCGGCCGCCTTGATCGCGATGCTGTCGGGTCTGGCAGCATGCGCACTCGCGCGAAGCGTGCCGCGCGCCGCCGGGCTGCTTGCGCTGATCGCTCTGGCGCTGCTTGCCTGGTCCTGTGCCGGATGGCGAGCGGCCGATCGTCTGGGTGAGCGGCTGCCGGTGGCGCTCGAAGGCCTTGATCTCACCGTACGCGGCATCGTCGACGAGTTGCCGGTTCGACTGGCTCACGGTCAGCGATTTGGCTTTCGCGTTGAGTCATGCGTGCCGGTTGCCTCGTGTCAGGTATCGCCCCGCATTCAGATCGCCTGGCAGACCCCCTGGCGCGCCGCACAGCGCGACGCATCGGCCGATGCTCTTCCCGAGGTGTTGCCCGGGCAGCGCTGGCAGTTCGTGGTTCGCCTCAAGCGCCCGCATGCGAGCCACAACCCCGATGCCTTCGATCGCGAACTCCGCTGGCTCGAAGAAGGGGTGGGGGCGATCGGGTCGGTGCGCAGCGGCCAGCTGATCGACCCGCACCTGCCCGGCCTCATGTTCGCCATCGAACGGGCGCGCCTTGCGATCCGTTCGGCAATCCTGCAGGCCTGCGGGCGCGACCGTGCCCGCGAGGCCGGTGTGCTGGCGGCGCTCGCCATCGGCGATCAGGCCGCCATCGATCCCGACCTTTGGACCATGTTCAATCAGACCGGCGTCGGCCATCTGATGTCGATCTCGGGTCTGCACATCACCATGCTGGCCGGTCTGGGCGGCAGCCTGGCCTCATGGTTGTGGCGTCGCCGATGGGCGTCGCGTCAGGGCTTGGCGTGCCATCTGCCGGTTCAGGTCGCGAGGCTGGTCGCCTCGGTGGCTGTTGCCTTTGCCTATGCCCTGCTTGCCGGATGGGGCATCCCCGCGCAGCGGACCTGCTTCATGCTGGCGATGGCTGCTTTGCTGCTGGGCAGCGGTCGTTGCGCCTCGATTGCGGCAGCGGTCGGGGTGTCTGCCGCGGTGATCGCTTTGCTCGACCCCTGGGCGCCGCTTGCGGCCGGTTTCTGGCTGTCGTTCGGCGCAGTGCTGGCCATCGTCTGGGTCTGCGCCGGCACGCGCTTTGGTCTGGGGCGCATCGCCACCTTCATCGACGGCGCGGTGCGAACCCAATGGGCGGCCACCATCGCGCTGTTGCCGCTGGGGGCCTGGTTCTTCGGATCGGTGTCACTCATCGGGCCGATCGCCAATGCCTACTCGATTCCGCTGGTGAGCATTGTCGTGACGCCCCTTGCGCTGGCCGGTGGCGCAGTCGCGCTTGTATCAACCGAGCTCGCGTCCTGGCTGCTCGTGCCAACCGCCATCCTCACGCGCTGGCTGCTTGGCAGTCTGCAATGGCTGTCCGAGTTGCCCGGCGCCTTCGTGCCCATGCCAAGGCCCGGCCTTGTGGCGCTGATCGTCTCGAGCGCCGGCTGCGCGATGCTGCTGGCGCCGGTCGGCGTGCCGCGCCGCGCGCTCGGTGCGGTCGCGCTCCTGCCGCTGTTGTGCGCGCCGCTTGCGCGCCCCGGTCCCGGTGAACTCTGGATTACCGCGCTCGATGTCGGTCAGGGCATGGCGGTGGTTGTGCAGGTCGGCGCGCGGTCCCTGGTCTATGACACCGGGCCGAGCCTCGGGCCCCACGCCGATGGCGGTAACCGCGTGATCATGCCCTGGCTGCGCGCACAGGGGATCGGACGCCCCGATGCGCTGGTCGTCTCGCATCTCGACGATGACCATTCGGGCGGTGCAGCCTCGATCATCGCGGCGATGACGCCCGATTGGGTGGCCTCGTCATTGCCTGCCGACCATCGCATCCTTGCCGGCGCCCGCAAGCCGCTGCGCTGTCGTCGTGGCGAGCGATGGCGATGGGATGACACCGAATTCGAATGGCTGCATCCGGCCGATCCGCCCGAGCCTGCGCGCGGCTCGCCGACCAATGCGGTGAGTTGCGTGTTGAGGGTGCGCAGCCCAGCCGGGACGGTGCTTCTGGCTGGCGACATTGAAGCCCCGCAGGAGCGCCGGCTGCTCGATCTCTACCAGGCCGACGATCTCGCGGCCGACGTACTGCTGGTGCCCCATCACGGCAGCGCCACCTCATCAACCGAGCGATTCATCGATGCGGTGTCGCCGCGCTGGGCGATCTTTCAGGTCGCTTACCGCAGTCGCTTCAGGCATCCCAATGCCAAGGTGCTCGAGCGCTACCAGCAGCGAGGCATCGGCATTTTGCGCAGCGACGCCGATGGCGCGGTGCAGATCCGCTTCGCGCCAGGCCAGTCGCCTCAGATCATGCGCAGCCGCCATGATCCCGAGCGCTACTGGCGGGTGCCGCCTGCGCCTTCATGAGATCGGGCTGCTACCATCCGCGCTTTCCATCCGAGACAAATCATCATGACGATTCAGCGATTTCACGTCGGCCCCCGCATGTCGGAAGCAGTCGTTCATAACCAGACCATTTATCTCGCCGGTCAGGTTGCCGAAGACGCAAGTCAGGATCCGGCCGGCCAGACCGCCCAGATTCTGGCGGCCATCGATCGACTGCTGGCCGAGTGCGGCAGCGACAAGACGCGCATCCTGTCCGCCCAGATCTTTCTGGCCGACATCGCCGACTTCAAGGCGATGAATTCGGTCTGGGATGCCTGGGTCCCGGCCGGACACACGCCCGCTCGCGCCACGATCGAGTCGAAGCTGGCCGCGCCGAAGTATCGGGTTGAAATCAAGGTGATCGCAGCGGTCTGAGCGAGTAGGCCGGTGCGCTCACCGGCACCTAAGCGCTTGCCGTGAGCGCACCGGCGACGCTTATCGCCAACCGACCCGATCGATGATCTTGGCAGCGGTGATCTGCGCGCGACCGATCTGTGCGATCGCCAGATCGTCGGCCTTGAATTTGCCGAGCGAGGCCAGCGTCGGATTGTCAGCGACCGCGCTGGCGACCACCGGCCATTCATTGTTGCCGTTGGCGAGATAGGACTGCGCCTGGTCGCTCACCAGATACTCCATGAACTTGATCGCGGCCTCTCGATTGGGTGCATTTTTCGTGACGCCGCCGCCCGAAATATTCACATGGGCACCCCATGAAGCTTGGTTAGGCCAGATCCAGCCGATCTTGGCAATCGCGGCCTTATCCTCCGGTGCTTCCGAGCGCATCATCCGCACCAGGTAATAGGTGTTGGTCAGTGCCACGCCGCATTCGCCGCTCGCAACCGCTTTGATCTGATCGCTGTCACCGCCCCTAGGCGGCCGGGCGAAATTGCCGACGACGCCTCGCGCCCATTGCTCGGTGGCCGCTTCGCCGAGGTGCTCCGACATCGCGCCGATCAGGGACAACATATAGGGATGGGCGCCCGAGCGGGTGCACACCTTGCCTTTGAGAGGCGCACCGGCAAGGTCTTGGTAGGTGCGCAGATCGGACGGATTGACCGTTGCGCGGTTGTAGACGATCAGCCGCGCTCTGGTCGAAATCGCGTACCACTCAGCGCCCTGGCCGTCGTCCTTGCCACGTAGTGCGGCAGGGATGCGGGTGTCGAGGACCTTGGATCGGATCGGCTGGAACAAGCCATCGATCTGAGCGCGCCACAGGCGGGCGGCATCTACCAGCAGCAGCACATCGGCAGGCGAATTGCGCCCCTCGCTGCGCAGTCGCTCGAGCAGGGCTTCGTCGCCGGCCTCGATGCGATTGATGCGGATGCCGGTCTGTTTCGTGAAGTTGGCATAGAGCGCTTCGTCGGTCTGGTAGTGACGAGCGGAATACAGGTTGAGTATCGGGTCGGCGGCGTGGGCGCAGATCGGCAAGAGCGCGGCGGTGAGCATCGCGCTTGCAATGCGCAAGGTGAGGAAGCGGCGTATTGACATGACAGTGGATCCGGTCGGGCGAGAAAGGAGCCACTCTACGAGAGATTCTTATCAAATGCAAATACGACGGATTCGCATTTGCAAATATTCAGAGAGTGCTCCGAGTCACTGCCTGTGGAATGCACCGCTGAGCCAAGGATTGAGCCAGGCGCTGCGCTAAGCATTGAGCCAGGCATTGCGCCAGGCATTGCGCCATCTGATCGCGCGCAGCGATGCCCGCTTTAATTGACGATCGAGCTGTCGCGCGACCCGTTCTCGGGGACTCGCGATGCCGGCTTACCCGCCGGTGCCGTCGCAGCAGGTGGCGACACAGGTGACGACACCGCTTCGATCGGGCGAAGCAGTCCGGAGCCATCAGCGTCGACGATCAGCGCCGAGCTTGGGGTCATCGCCATCGACTCGCCCGGCAACAGCCGTCTCGCGCCATTGAAACGGCTTTGCCAGTAAGCCAGGTTCATGTTTTCGACGCGCACCGTCGAGCCGGTTGACGGGGCGTGCACGAACTGTCCATTGCCGATGAAGATGCCGACGTGCGAGAAGGGAAACCGCATCGTATTGAAGAAGACCAGGTCGCCAGCCTGCAACTCGGACCTGTCGATCGACCCGCCCACGCGGCTCATATCGTCGCTGCGTCGGGGCAACTTGACGCCGGTGACTTCGTTGAAGACGTACATCACCAGACCGCTGCAATCCAGCCCTGACGCCGGTGTGCTGCCGCCGAAACGGTAATTCACACCGAGCAGCGACAATGCGCGAAAGACCACCTCGGCGGCAAGATCAGGCTTCGCCTGCACTGAAGGCGATGACTTCGCCACTGGCGCTGCCGGCTGGCCGGCGGGGCCAGGATCGATGGTCTGATCGCTTGGCTTAAGCGATGCCGTCGCCGTTGTGGCCGCCGCCGCAGGCAAGAAAGAAGTCGATGACAGCGCGGTCGCTGCCTTTGCAGGCGCCGCCGTCTTGACCCGGCCTTTTGCCTGAGTGGTCTTGACGGCTGACTGGCTGGACGGCGCTTTTTTTGCAACGCGGTCCTGGGGCGGTCCGGCCTTCGCGAGACCGGCGAGGCTGGTTCCCAGCACGCAGATCATGAATGCCGATATTCGGGCGGCAAGAGTCATCCGACAACGCTCTGGTGTTAATTCGGTGCAGCGTAGGAGAATGCGGGATTGCTGTCAAAGTGAAGAGCCGACCCGACGGACCCTGACGACCTTGAATCTGCCGCCTGTCACGCCCGATGTCGCCGGGCGACCACGTCCCCCGCCACCGACTTCGCCGATTGCGGCGCAGCCTGGACGCGCCGCGGTGCTGCTGGTCGATGACTCGCGTTTCGTGCGGGCCTCCGCGGTCCGCAGTCTGGGGGAGGGCTTCCGGATTATTCAGGCCGATTCGGGCGAGCGGGCTTGGGAAATGCTCCTGCTCGAGCACTCGATCGGTGCCGTGCTGAGCGATCTGGCGATGCCCGGTGTCGACGGCTTCGAGTTGCTGCAGCGAGTTCGGGGCTCGATTCTCGCCAGGATCAAGGCCTTGCCCTTCGTTGTGCTCTCTGGGGCTGACGATCCGGCGCACCGCGTCCGGGCCATGTCGCTGGGTGCGGATCGTTTCGTCGTCAAGGGCGATGGCTTGGACGAGCTCAAAGACTGGCTGCGAGGGCGGCTGGACCAGCACGCCGGCGCCCCGTGGCCTGTGTCAGCGCCGCCTCCCCCATCCGTGCGCAAACCCAGACTCGTCCCGGAAGATCCCCTGCAGAGCTGGTTTCAGGCGGCTGTTGCCCGGATCAGTCCAACACCCGCTGCACCCGCAGTGCTGTATCGCGTGACAGCGCCGGGGATGACCGATCTGACTGTACGGCTTCGCAGTGGCATCCGCTCGGCTGATGCGCTCTATCTCGATGGCATTGAATCGGGGTGGCTGTGCGCCTGCGGACCATTCTCGCAGACCGTCCGGCTGGGTCTGCGCCTGGCCTTGCTTGCAGCAGGCAGGCAGGCGGGTGCGCCGCAAGATGGCCCTCGGATCGAACTTTGCATGCAACCGGTCGATACCGCCCACACACTCGGCGCACTTGCCGCCATCGCGCGAATCGGACCGATGGGTGCCGGTGCCGGGGGGCCGACCATCCGTGCCCTGCCCGGGTTGTGGGGGCCGGGCTGGCAGTCTGAATTGCCCTGGGAAGCGGTTCGACTGCTGGCGACCTGACCCTTTCAGAAAGACAAAAAAGCGATGACCTATTCCGAGTTCTACCGCCGTTCGATCGACGATCCCTCAGCCTTCTGGGCCGACGAGGCAAAGCGCATCGACTGGCACACGCCCTTTACGCAGGTGCTCGATGATTCCAGGCCACCGTTTGCGCGCTGGTTTGTCGGCGGTACGACCAATCTTTGCCATAACGCGGTCGACCGGTGGTTGCCCACCCAGGCCGACAAGCCGGCACTGATCTTCGTCTCGACCGAGACCGACGAAGAACGCACTCTCACGTTTGCCGAGTTGCATCGCGAAATCCAGCGCATGGCGGCGGTGATGCAGACGCTCGGTGTCGTTCGCGGCGACCGCGTGCTGATCTATATGCCGATGGTGCCGGAGGCCGTCATCGCGATGCTGGCCTGCGCTCGAATCGGCGCGATTCACTCGGTGGTGTTTGGCGGATTCGCTTCGATGAGTCTGGGTTCGCGCATCGAAGACGCTACGCCGCGACTGATCGTCAGCGCCGATGGCGGCTCGCGGGCCGGCAAGGTCGTTCCCTACAAGCCACTGCTCGATGAAGCGATTCGACTGTCTTCCCACAAGCCGTCGGCCGTACTGATGGTCAATCGGGGTCTGACCCCATTTTCCAGCGAAACTGGTCGCGATCATGATTACGCTGCCTTGCGGGCGGCGCATCTCGACGCACAGGTTCCGGTGGTCTGGCTTGAATCGACCGATATCAGCTACATCCTGTACACCTCCGGCACGACCGGTCGGCCAAAGGGCGTGCAGCGCGACGTCGGTGGCTATGCGGTGGCGCTTGCCGCGTCGATGAAACACATCTTCTGCGGCAATCCCGGCGAAACCTATTTCTCGACCAGCGACATCGGCTGGGTCGTCGGACATTCCTACATCGTTTACGGTCCGCTGATCGGTGGCATGGCCACGCTGATGTATGAGGGCACGCCGGTCAGGCCCGATGCCGGCATCCTTTGGCAACTGGTCGAACGCTTCAAGGTCACCGTGATGTTCTCGGCGCCAACCGCCATCCGTGTCCTCAAGAAGCACGATGCCCAATGGCTGAGCCGCTACGACCTGTCGAGCCTGCGCAGTCTGTTTCTGGCGGGAGAGCCGCTCGATGAGCCGACCTCCAACTGGATCGCCGAGGGTCTTGGCAAGCCGATCATCGACAACTACTGGCAGACCGAGACCGGTTGGCCGATCCTGACGGTGGCGCGCGGCATCGACAACACGCCGACCCGCCTGGGCAGCCCGGGCCTGCCGATGTATGGTTTTGACGTGCGTCTGCTCGACGAAAACACCGGCGAGACGCTCGGCCCCGATCAGAAGGGCGTGATCGCCATCGCGCAGCCGCTGCCACCGGGCTGCATGCAGACCATCTGGGGCGACGACGAGCGATTCATCAAGACCTACTTCTCGAGCATCCCCGGTCGGCAGGTCTATTCCACCTTCGATTGGGGTGTGCGCGACTCAGACGGCTACTACTTCATCCTCGGTCGAACCGACGACGTGATCAATGTCGCCGGACACCGCCTTGGGACTCGCGAAATCGAGGAGTCGATCAACAGCCATGCGGCGGTCGCCGAGTGCGCGGTGGTGGGTGTCGCCGATCCGCTCAAGGGACAGGTTGCGATCGGCTTCGCGGTGCTTCGCGACCCGGCTGCTGCGGCGTCGAGCGCCGATCGCCTGGCCCTTGAAGGCGCGGTCCTGGCCATCGTGAATCAGCAACTCGGCGCCATCGCCCGGCCGGCCCGTGTTTACTTCGTCAACCTGCTGCCAAAGACCCGCTCGGGCAAGGTATTGCGCCGCTCGATTCAGGCGGTCTGCGAGGGCCGTGATCCCGGTGATCTGACGACCATCGAAGATGCCTCGGCGCTCACCGCGCTGCGTGAGGCGCTGACCGGATGAAGGCTAAGGAAGGCCTAAGGAAGGCCTAAGGGATCTCGATCGGCGGCTCAGACATCGCGGCGAGCTGCTCGCGCAGTTCGAGGATGCGGTCCTGCCAGTAGCGTGCTGTGCCAAACCACGGAAACGCCGCCGGAAACGCCGGGTCGCCCCATCGGCGCGCAATCCAGGCGCTGTAATGAATCAGGCGCAGCGTTCGCAAGGGTTCGATCAGTTGCAACTCGCGCCGATCGAAATCGCAGAAATCGCGGTATCCCTCAAGCAGATCGATGATCTGGCCGGTGGCCTCGCGCGTCGTGCCCGACAGCATCATCCAGAGGTCCTGAATGGCCGGGCCGCTGCGGGCATCGTCGAAGTCGACAAAGTGCGGACCCTTGTCGGTCCACAACACATTGCCGGCATGACAGTCGCCGTGCAGCCGAATGCGCCTGACCGCCCCGGCGCGCTCGAATGCAGCCTCGACGGCGCTCAGACACTGATCGACCGCCGCTTGCCAGGCCGGCAGCAGATCGGCGGGAATGCCGGCGTGAGCGAGCAGCCATTGCCGTGGCTCGGTTCCGAACGCTGCAATGTCCAGGCTCGGACGGCTGTTGAACGCCGAGCGCGCGCCGACCGCATGAATGCGACCAATGAAGCGTCCGATGCGCTCGAGCGTGTCGGGGTCATCGAGTTCGGGGGCACGCCCCCCGCGACGGGGATAGACCGCAAAACGATAACCCTGGTAGTGGTGCAGGCTGGTACCTGCGGCGATCAGAGGCGTCACCACCGGGATGTCGTTGTCGGCCAGTTCGGCAGTGAAGGCATGCTCTTCGACGATCTGCTCATCGCGCCAGCGCTCGGGGCGATAGAACTTCGCAACCACGACGCTGCCATCTTCCATCCAGGCCTGATAGACCCGGTTCTCGTAGCTGTTAAGGGCGAGCAAACGGCCGTCGCCTCGCCATCCGACCGATTCAAGGGCATCAAGGATCCGATTCGGCTGAAGGGCCGAGAAAGGATGCGTTGCTGGCGGGTCGTCGAATGAAGCGGGTGCTGAGGAGTCCATCCGTCGATTCTATGCCGCCCGCGCGGCCAGGCTGTTTGCGACTGCCTTTGCGACTGCCTTTACACTCGGTGACCTTCCAACTCGGGCAACTTCCCGATCGAGCCCCCGATGCCGGCCCCGTCATCGCGTCTACCCTGTCACCGATGCCCGATCTTTTCGACCTGAAAGTGCTGCTGCGGCCGCTGTTGCTGCCGCCGGCTGCGCCTTTGCTGCTGATGGTGGCGGGGCTGCTGCTGTCGCGGCTCAGGCCGGCGATCGGACGAAGCCTGACCGCGGTCGGACTGCTGATGGCCTGGCTGCTGGCCACTGGCCTGGCGGCTGATTTCATCTGCGGCCGGCTGGAAGCCAGCCAGCGACCGCTGTCGACCGAAGCCTTGCAGGCAGCCGCCAAGTCACCGAATCCGCCGCGAGCGATCGTGATTCTGGGCGGCGGTGCGGTTCGCGATGGCAATTTCACGCCGGCGCGCGAGCGTCTGCATTCGCGAACGCTCGAGCGCGTCATGGCCGGTGCTCGCGTTGCGAAAGCAAGCGGTCTGCCGATCCTGGTCTCAGGGGGACGGCCTGAGTCGCTGGAGCATTCGGAAGCCGAACTGATGCGCCGGGTGCTGGTAGACGACCTGGGCCTTGCGGTGCGCTGGGTCGAAGACCGCTCGCGCGATACCGCAGAAAACGCCCGTTTTTCGGCGGAAATGCTGCGCGCGCAGGGCATCGATTCGATTGTGCTGGTGACCCATGCCTATCACATGCCGCGCTCGCAGGCAGTCTTCGAATCAACCGGATTGAAAGTGCTCGCCTCACCCCATGATTGGAAGGGGTGGGCGCCCGATTTTGCAGACCCTCGGGACTGGCTCCCTCGTGCCGCTGCAGCCGAAACAGTCTGGCTCGCCTTGCACGAAACCCTCGGCCTGTACTGGTACCGCCTGATGGGTCATGTCTGACGGCCTGAATCCGCGAGGCGTCAGCATTCGCAGTCGCACGGCTTCAGCGATTCAGGCCAATGGTGGTATCGTCGCGCCCGCCCTGAATTCCTGACGAGACTGGATCACCATGATCAGCAAAATGATGCTCGAAGCCGCCGATGTGGCGAAAATCCTGGCCGCTGCACAGGCCGAGGCTGCGAAAAATGCCTGGCCGGTCACGATTGCGGTCTGCGACGACGGCGGGCATCTGCTGGGTCTGACCCGACTCGACGGTGTCGCCCCGATTTCCGCTTACATTGCGCCCGAAAAAGCGCGCTGCGCGGCGCTTGGCCGTCGCGACAGCGCCAGCTACGAAAAGATGATCAACGAGGGCCGGGTCTCATTCCTGTCGGCACCGGT
>Ga0136644_10002232_pt1 | contig 14911 bp, 20 predicted proteins | sample C_130820_EF_Meta_FD_94780 | JGI IMG/M metagenome (GOLD analysis project Ga0136644, IMG submission 94780) | Freshwater microbial communities from Lake Croche, Canada to study carbon cycling - C_130820_EF_MetaG (v2) (version 2) | ecosystem: Environmental > Aquatic > Freshwater > Lake | place... | reverse complement strand
CACTAAATTCAAATGGTGTTATATTAAATAACATCAATCTATCTGTTGGAATACGTGATGCTACTGGAAAAGATTTTATCAATGGAATAATGCGAGAATCTTTACAGATTGTCGGATTTATCCAAATGAAATCCGTGTGACCAAAAGGATTATAGTCTATAACTCGTTTTACAAATTCTCGTTTCTCATATAAAAATTTGTAATAATCGGTTGTATATTTTCCTTTTACAGCATCCTTTACATATAAAGCATCCCATATAATCTGCTTATGATTCTTATTTGCAGTCCATTTTGACCTTTCTAAAACTAAAACATCTGTAATATCTTCATATGCACGACGGCATTCTCTTATAAATGGAACAAGGTCTTCTTCCGTAAAAAATACCATCTTACACGGACATCCTTCCAAAAATACACGTATTCTTTCCTTATATACTTCCATGGAATGTTTTCCTTTCATTGTATAAAACGCTGATACAACCGTAACCCCTTTTGTTTTTCCCTCTATCTTACCTTGTGGCAGCAGTTGCCGAAATCCGTAATTGACATTTGTGGTTATCTTCGGGCGTTGAATAGGATACTGCAACCATGAACTCATTCTATATATAAGAATACTTCTAGAAAATAAAAAGTATCCGCTTGAGACTCGTTCAGCCGGTATAATAAACATTTTTCAATCCATATTCTTTTATACATTTTTCAAGAAATATCATACATGAGGAACATGGCACAGATCTCACAAAATCTAATGGATCTGCTCTAGAAAATCTCATGACATACATATCAGCCCCTTTCAATTTTGAGATATCGCCAAGTTCTTTTACAACATTTTTTTCTGCATGTATGCTCGCTCTAGAATATCCTGAGCCACGACTTCGTGACCCATAATTATTTGTCGATTCCGCTATAATTTTACCACGCTTCACCAAGACTGCTCGGTGAAGGCTGGCATTATGCTTCTCTCTCATTTGTATTGTTCTTGGGTCTTCTAGAAATTTCTGAAATATAGACGCTTGTGTTAAATGGAGTTCTGACATTGATTTAGGATTGGGGTGCTCCATGATTGGATACTTGAAGTTGGATTTTTGTCACTTCACTTTTTATGAGATGCTTTTGCGGCAATCATTGCTGCTCTCTTTTTCGTCGTTTCGCTCTGAATATTAAAACTCTTGGCGGAAGAGGATATCATAGATTCTGGCAATCCAACATAGTCTCTTGCTACTGCGGCATATGTCTTCTTTTCTTGAAGTATCCAACGCTCTAGATTCTCCTTTGTCAAGAGCGAGGCTGGATTAATTCCTTGGGCGTCTAATTCACGCTTCTTCTTCTCCTCCTGTTCCTTTTGCCATTTCTTAATATCCTTGGGATCGCTCAGGCCACTCACATTGTGTACTTGCTGCTGGGACTGGGGCTGCTGCTGGGATTCGGACTGCTCCTGCTGGGCTTCTTGCTGTTTTACTACAACAACTTTCGTATCGGCTCGTAGAGGTGTATGCTTCTGGGACTGCTGGGCCTGCTGGACTTGGACCTGCTGCTGGGTCTGCAGCTGAGAAGTCTTTGGCACTTTCGCTGAATACAGACGCTTCAGAAAATCAAACTCCTCCTTACAAATCTCTTCCAAACATGTATGAACTTCTTCCAAACTATACCAACCAATCAATTCCTTCAAATAGTCTTTCAATGACATCTGAGATTCCTCCATTCTATAGAAACACAGCGGGGAATATTTAGACCAGTTGCAACCTCCTTCAAATTTTATAGTATTTCCATGCTAAGACAAAACACTGAATTCATTCTTAACTTCCATAAAATATGGCAAGCTATATAGACCAGCTAAACCAAGAAAGATAACTGCATGAAAAGGAGCAGATTTCAATAACATAGACGTTATGGACGTTCCAACCATAATTGCAGAATCTCCTAGGATAACTTTCGCTCCAGCAGCTTCCGCATATTTCTTAAAGACATCGATAAGTCCATTCTGAGATTCTGGGACTTGCCGTATTACACCAATGTAAAAAAGAATATCATGGAGAATTTGTACAATCAATGCCGTTCCTGTAAAATACCAAGGATTCCAATCATTCTTAGGATATATATATTCTGTATAAATGTATCTAGCTATACCAAATCCTATTAATACACTTAGAATATCCAATAATACTGCCGATAGTTTGAAGCGAGAATACCACAAATTCAAATACTTTCCAGAAAATACTGGGAAAAATCTAGTGATCGCAATTACAACAACTTCTATAACAATTGCAGCAACCACTAGAAATCCCCAATCATTCAAATCATGGTAATCTGAAATATCTTGCCATGTTGTTTTTGCAGGCGTTCCTTCAGGAATATTCACATTCTTTGAATTATTCGTAGCTACCTTTTGAGAAGGTAGTTGATGCGGCATTTGCTGTGGCATTTGCTGTTGTACAGGCATTTGCTGTTGTACAGGCGTTTGTGTAACATAATCCGATTTATGTTGCATAGAAGGTTTCTCATGTATTCCTGGCATTTGTAACACTTCCTTCGTGTGAACGGAATCCATAGGCTCATACATAGCCCAGGACATAGTTTTCTATTATACGCATTACAAAAACGTCGGACTATTAAAAATTGACGGCAGTTGGAGCTTGGGAAAAAGTCCCACTGTGCCAACAACAATGTTCAACCATACTACGTACAAAAGAAGAGTATCATCAATGCCACAAGCATTTCAAAGTTACAAGCCAAGACACATGAAAGTCTACGGAACAATCGTAATAAACAATTTCGGGGAAATTTTACTCGTTCATGGGCGTCTCAGTAAAAAATGGTCCTTTCCAAAAGGACATTGTAAAGATCGTGAAACAGATCTCTCCTGTGCTCTTCGTGAATTATATGAAGAAACTGGCCTCACTCTCGCCGTTCAACATACCAGTTACCACAAGTTACGAGGAGGTTCCTATTTCGTCTTTGCTGTTTCTGGAAGACCCCTTCATTCATATCAAGACCATCGCGAAGTTGATAGAGTTCAATGGTTCCCCATTGATGAAATCGCAACTCTTGATACGAATGTAGATGTCAGTATATTCAACACTCTTATGAGAAATAACACCGCTGGAAAACCTCTTCAAGAATACATAGATTCTAGCGAAATCCAACTAAAAGAAACTATCATTCTTCGCAATATATCATTTCCTTAAGGTGTATGTCTTTTCCAGAAAGACTTCTTATCTTCATCAAAACACCAATCAAAGACTCGCGATGGTTCCATTGCTCTCTCAATCAATTCATCTGAAAATGTATTTTTTCTATATTTGTAAAACTTATATAAACTTTCTTTATAAACTCCTGTCTGTAATACGTCCTTGTGTAAAAGAGGATGTAGTCTCAATGCTTCAACCACAAACGAAGGTTGAATCATACGAATAAATTCTTCAATATACTTCCCAGATCCTTCTACTTCCAATATCGCCGAACCAAATTCGTAGAAGATAAACGGATTTTTTGTTCTTTGAATAATTGATTGAATAAAAGGGGCTTCTATATTCCTCACCAAAATGGAATTAAGTATTACAGTCCTCGTGTAATCATCCTTTATATACCGTAATGTATGTGCCAAACATCGTAAACAACATCCTGGTAATACTGCATCGTCGTATAAAGAATTCACCAACATCCAGGCATATATCGGACATAATCCAGTGTCATTATGTGTATACAAGCGTGTTGTAAAGAGTTCAGAATATGTATGAATATATTCCTTTAAAAGTTCTTTATCATGTTTAAATAAGAATAATAGAGTTGTGTCAAAGAGGTCTTGAACACGTTGTAAAGATATATGTCCGCGTGTATATATATACCCTGACATGCGCGAAGAATCATAGGGACTTTTTAGTATGGTATCAAATTCTTCTTTATCTGTCATTAATTGGCAACTATGACATAGGAGATCTTGCTCTTTTTTAGAAAACCAACATTTCTGACCATTATACCCTGCACATGTCATAGGGGAAAAGATATACTCTTTTTCACAAGCGTTTAGAATCACTTTTTAGCCTTGTTAAAATTGAAAAAATACAAGTTTCATATAAATAGTCCCTTCAATGTCATATAAACAGTTACCTGAGTATGGAATTAATAGTGCTCATTGGAGAGCCGCAGCGAACGAGAATATGGCATATACTTCTGATTTCCCTGAGTGTCTTTTGACTCTTCCAGAGGCATATGATGGTGCCATTTCTCAAGGGAAAGCATCTCATGTGAAAACAATTGTTGACTTGAATACATCCAATCCTAGCGTTGGAGAATTGATTATTGAAGATAATGGGTTCGGATTGATGAATGAGGACTCTCTAACTCGCTTACTCTCATGGGCAAGTAAAACATCAACGTCGTCGCATCATCGGTATGGGCATGGTTCAAAGAAATTCTTGACAAAATGGGGTAAAGAGTATGAAACCGCGATTTGGAAGATAGAGTCTCGCACGAAAAGTCGTCGTGGTGGAAATCATACGAATGACATGATTGAAATTAAAGCACCTTTTCTTGGTATGAAAACGGAGAGGAAAGAGACAGATGATACAAAAAGTCTAAATCCTTCAGGTTTGCGTTGGACCCTTCAATTTGATAAAGCGATTTTGAAGGATCTTGCTGATCCTAAAAAGTTATTTGATGCCATTCGTGAAATTATATGTACGTGGTACTCCAATAGTATTTTAAAGAAAATACGTTTTGAATTGGTCGTCAAAGGAAGTGGTTCCGCTTTATATGAAGGTGACAGTTCTTTATGGCTTGGGTTAGATGAAGCACTGAAACGTGAAGTAGAGGCCAAACGTGCAGAAATTCTGCGGGGTCCATTCACTGGTAAATTTAATAGCGGTGGTTCTGAAACTTGGGTAGCATGTGATTATAGAGTAAATGACGACAGTGTTTTAAAAAAGAATTTTCCAGTCTTTGGGAGAAGAAGTCGCGAATGTTCGCGTGTTCATATGGCCTTAAATGGCCGCTTTATTGAACATATGCATCTGTCGAATATGCTTGGTATCACCGATCATAATTCACTAAATGGTCGTATTTCAATTGTCTACTTTATTTCTGAAGATGACAAATATGACAATTTACCTACACCAGCTACCACAAAGGTAGCATTCAGTGAATCATGTCCTATATTTATAGACTTTCAAAAGAAATTTCGTGAATTCATTTCTTCAAAAGAGAATACGGTGCAAGAACAAAAGGAAAAAATCCCATTAACTGAAGAAAATATACATAAAATGAAGTCGTCTGAATTAAAAGATTGGTGTTCAGCAAAGAAACTTTCTAAATCTGGAAATAAAAGCCAACTTGTAACAAGATTGCTAGAGTGTATAAAACCGAAAGAAAGCGAAGAGGCTAAGAAAGCTAGGAAAGCTCAAGCTAAGAAGGCAGAAGAAGCTCAAGCCGAGGAAGCTAGAAAAGCTCAAGCTGAGGAAGCTAGGAAAGCTCAAGCTGAGGAAGCTAAGAAAGCTCAAGCTGAGGAAGCTAAGAAAGCTCAAGCCGAGGAAGCTAGAAAAGCTCAAGCTAAGAAGGCAGAAGAAGCTCAAGCTAAGAAGGCTGAGGAAGACCAAGCCCAGAAAGCTAGAGAAGCTCAAGCCGAGGAAGCTAGAAAAGCTCAAGCTAAGAAGGCAGAAGAAGACCAAGCCCAGAAAGCTAGAGAAGCTCAAGCTAAGAAGGCTGAGGAAGACCAAGCTAAGAAGGCTGAGGAAGACCAAGCCCAGAAAGCTAGAGAAGCTCAAGATGAGGAAGCTAGAGAAGCTCAAGCTAAGAAGGCAGAAGAAGACCAAGCCCAGAAAGCTAGAGAAGCTCAAGCTAAGAAGGCTGAGGAAGACCAAGCCCAGAAAGCTAGAGAAGCTCAAGATGAGGAAGCTAAGAAGGCAGAAGAAGCTCAAGCAGAGGAAGACCAAGTTTCAAACTCTATAAATTTCACTATACAAGGTCATACAATCTGTGTAAAAGGAGGTGTTGATATATTATTTACAATCCCTTGTATTGTAGAACCGCCTATGATGCTTACTATATTAGACCATTGCATGAAAACATACGGAAAAGAAAAATTCTTGAAATGGATTCCAGAGTTTATAAATACAAACCTCCTCTTACATAAAAATTGAGCAGCATGATATCCATCGTCAAAAAGTCCCACACCAATCATGGAACCAATCGAAGGACACGTCCATATTCAAATGAGTTCGTTAGTTGAGATGTTCAATTCTGTTGGACAACGCTTGAAAAAGGGAAGAACCGAGTCAGTATATCAAAATGCTCTCACAGTAGAGCTTCAACTTCATGGATATCATTACACGGAAGAAGAAACAATTCCCATTCTGTATAAAGGACGCTCTGTTGGCCAAGAACGTATAGATATTATCGTCCACACTAACTTTGAATGTATTATTGAGTTGAAGGCAACAACCACAGACATCAAGCCAGATAATATTTGGCAACTTCTCAATTATATGCAATACAAAGATGTGAAGTATGGTGTCGTTGTCAATTTCAATCAATCGCCCACAAAGAATCTTTCCTATGTATTTGTCATCTTAGAGAACGGTGTTCCTTATACGTTTGATATTACCACAAATATTGTCACAAAGGTCACAGACTACGAGTATGTTTTCTAAACCGTCATACTATAAAAAATTGATACATTTATTTTTTATACTAGAAAGTCCATGGATCTAAGAGACCTTGATTTTGAGACAGGAGCAAACTTCATCAATAAGCAAAAACTCCATATACGTTATCAACTAAAAGGAAAACGCGATATTACTATCATTGAAGGCTTTGAGAAAGATCTGGATTTGAAGAGAATTTCAAAAGCGTTGAAAAAGTTATTTAGTTGTGCCTGTTCCATTCATATTGATGATGACGAGAATGAAATTATAAAACTTCAAGGAAATCATTGTGAAGCAGTACGTGATTGGATTATTCAACAAGAAATTATTTCTAAGAATGAGGCTGATCGAATTATTATTCACGGGAGCTAAAGAGGTTATATGTATTCTATTTATAAGATGTCTATCGAATCTGTCACAGAAGCTATAATATATGAATTAAAACAAACCTTCCAATCAGAAAAAGATAGTCTTCGCAGATTAAGAATTAATCTTGAACCATATATTTTTAATTATCTATCAACGACATATTATCAGACACTACAAGAACATTGGAATACGTATACGCCTCCTCTGAATTCAAAATATGCCTATGCATTCATTGAAAGAAGATGCCATCCTAATATAGATTTTCTTCTAAAGAATATAGCATGGGCAAATCCAACAATGTCAATATATATTTTTTGTTCTGATTTAAATGAAAACTATATTAGAGCTTTACTCGGTGACAAAATTTCAAACATTACTATTATTCAGGCGTTTACTGGAGAAGCTTCTCCTCAAGAAGGCTATAAAGAATTTAATAAATTATTGGCAAATATAGAATATTATGAATGTTTTGATAAAGAAGTTGAATATATCATGACACTTCATACAGACGTCTTTATTCGTAGAAAAATTACAGAAGATATATTTGTAGGAGATTATTGGGGGGCTCCTTGGAAATGGGATCGTGAGAGTGCTGGCGGTGGTGGTGTAACGATACGTAAAGTATCTTCTATGAAAGAAATATGTAAGAAATATACATATGAATTTGATGAAAATGTGTTAGAAGATATTTGGTTCTGTGATAAAGTAAAAAAATTAGGACTCGCTTATCCTGACGTAGATTTCAGAGCTATGCGTATAATGGAATCTGTCTATGTAACAAATCCAGTGGCGATTCATCAATTTTGGACCTTTGCGTATGAATTAAAAGATAATTCATATGACGAAGTCGTATCATATATAAAGCAAATTTTGACATTCGAGATATAAACCATTTGGTCTAAACACAAGGCGTTCTAATAAGTAGATGGATTTACTAGCTCCTCTTGCTGGTACTGTGCTATATGTGTCATATCCGTGGAATAGTAAACAATTCATCATTTTACACAATCTTTTTCTACAACTTTTCAGTACATGGACCTTTGTTTCTTTATCACATGCCTTACTAACAAAAGAGTTTCGCATTGAATCACAGTATTATATGAATGACCCGTGGATAAATCAGCTCGTTTTTTATTTTTATCTGTCTAAATACTATGAGTATCTTGACACATTTATATTATATTCAAAAGGGAAAACACCCATCTTTCTACAAAAATATCATCATATTGGGGCGGCTATTGTATGGCATTTAGGATGGCGCTTTAAAGTAGATTCTGTGGCCTTTGGGTCATTAATTAATGGCTTCATTCATTCAATTATGTATTTATACTATTTTTTAACAACATTGAATATAAGAGTTCCTTTGATAAAACCTTATATTACTTATTTACAACTAACACAATTTGTTGTTGGCACTATCATAGGATTTATCTGGTTTCCTTACGAAACTTACGAAAATAAAATAATTACTATCATAACTATATTATATGTCGTTGGGAACTTTGTCTTATTCGTGAAATTTGTGCAAGATAATTATCAAACAAAAACAGCTCGTTTAGAATAAAGTTTCAACATCCAGGGAAATCATAGCCACCTGTTAAGACCATACACCTGAGGGGTTTCTTTTCTTCAATACACTTTTTACACATTCTCTTTTCCCCGCTAATATTTGTGTAAGAGGTGTTTCTGAATTCTGCACTTGCTTTATCATAACAATCCGCACACTTTGTATAAGGCTCTTCTGGAACAGGGGATAATTCTGTATTAACCTCTGTTCCTTGGTCTGTTAGAACAATCCCATACCAAGGGTGACACTTGCAGTCATAATATGTAACGCAGTTAAGAACACATCTTTGGTTTTTCTCAAACCCAGGCCAATACTCATACTTCTCTTTAAGAAGCTGTGCATTCTGTTCGGGCAATAAATCTTCGTGATAACTTGTCTTTCCATCAACTGTCCTCCAGCACATATTTGCTCTTCTGTGACTAATATTCTCGTTCCAGTAATCATGAAGAGCCTGGATATTAAGAACTCTCGCTTTCAAATCCTTGTTATCTCCCTTCATAATCTCGCAGACGGAGTAGGCTTTTATTTGTTTTTTTTCTTTCGTTGGAGAAGTTTCATCAAGACTTCTAAGAAGTTCTAGGGATCTTACGAACATAGGATGTTTGGGACTTGTTGAAGAGTGAGCTACGCCATTTCACTTTTATACGCGGACTCCCTTACAGAGAAACTGTGTGTTATTTTTTGCCATAATAGACCATTGAATATTAGGAAATTTCCTAGATAAGTTTTCAAGAATATATGCATGATGCTTATGATATTTCGTACCAATAGGAATATAATACGAATTCATCTGAAATTTATTTACATATGATATACAAAGACGAACCACGTCTTCTTTCTCTAAATCAGTGTATTCATTCCCAAGAACAGTAATATCAGTATTCACTTCAGTGTCATCAAATTCACTAAATGTCACGTGGTTTTTCGAACTCATCGTATGAATTTGTAAAAACGCGAGATAATCTTGGACTGGAATCATTCCAAATAATTGCGTATTTATAAAGAGTCTTCCGTCCACATTCTTATAAAAGGAAGGGTCTGACATTTTGTGGGATTGTGTAAAAGGGTACTTATACATGTCATTTTTATTGTATCTCCTTCCGCCACTCTAGTACAGAATCCACTCGCCACAAGTGCCCCAAACGTTAAACCAGCGAATTATGGAAATAAACGTAAGTCTCGTAAAAGTCGTAAGTCTCGTAAAAGTACCCTTGGCATAATTTCAATTTTTTAAAATAGATAGTCTCTCTGATATCTTTTTTAAAAAATTGAAAAATATAGGCAGTATTACTTAGCACCCTCTAATCGAATGCGTTCCTGGGCTAATATTGTCAAAGCGACTGCTCACATTCCTATTCCTCCACCGGCTGCATCACTTCCCAAGCCATCAAGAGAAGTGTTGCGTCTTGGAGGAAAAGAATATGCCGTTTACAAGGCTAAGAAACAAAGAGAGAAGCAAAAGAAAGAGGAGGAAGAACGAAAAAAATACTGGGCAGCAGAAAAGGCTAGTGAAGAATTTTGGAATAAACAAGAATATGAAGAGCAATCAGAAAGTTATTACAGACGTATGTTAGAACAATACTTTCCAGTCCAGTTTGCAGAGTTTACCAAGGGATCGCCGGTGCAATCTGCCAAAGAACTATACGAAGAACTGATGGGCGCAGACTGCGAAGACGACCAAATGCTCTTGGTGAATCCAGACTACGAAGATAGAGAAAAGGAAGCACGACGTAAAAGTCGTAAGTCTCGTAAAAGTAGTCGTGTATAAAGATCTTTAAAAAAATATATCTTTAACTATGCTAAATTCCCATACAGAATAAGAATCTCATGAAACTCTACCAAACTCTTTAGAATACACATTCAAGAAGTGTATACTCAGGAGCTTCGTTTTCCATAGAGATTACGTCCCGTGCCCAAGTTCCTACCATCTCCTTATTTGGTCCATAGTAATCACCACCTCCAAGCCCATTTCCTTCTGCTGTTAGAAGAGGCAATGGATGCAACGCACCCTCTCCATGCAAGCCATCCTTTTTAATATATACCTTCTTTGTGTGGTTCACAATGTAGGCATACGATACATCTTGTTCTGTGCTTACAAACGGACTTTTTGCAATACACAACGTGTATAGATTCATTTCAGAATTAGGCTCAGGGTCAGCGTAATCTCCAGCCCAGACTAGACGGCTCCTGTAGAACATTCCATTTGGACCAATTAGATTCTCAAGAATCTTCATAAAGTTATTACCGATGTAGGAATGCTCTATTAGTTTTGAACCGTTCATATACATCGTTGGATCCACATAAGTGCGAATGTACTCTTTGTCTGACTTCTCGGCAAGAATAACTGCAAAGTAATATTGACCCATGGTAGACTTGATATACTGGAAGTGTTTGTTTCAATTTTTTTCGCTTTTAGGATAAAAGTATGTGTAGAGAGGATTTAGTTATTCTCCCTCTCATTCATTCCTGTTATTAATTCTAAGACTTTTTTATCTACTCTTTTATTAAAAGCCTTTAGTTTCTTCTTTATATCATTATCATCAGGATATAGTCCATCTGGGTCATATTGATTATGTTGATTAAAATCAGCTGGTAATTCGTTAAATTCTCTTCTTCTTAAATGTAATATAATTAAAAATAACCTATGGTATATTGGTTGAGCCTTTTTTTCATCTAATGGTGATTTTGTTGCAGCAAAATTACGGGCAAGTCTTCTAAGTCCATCAATCGTTTGAGCCCCATTAGTTTCTTCATATTGGTCTACATGTTTTACAAATTCTTTCCATATTTTTTGCGATACCATATAATTAAAAAGATAGCTAAATCTTTATATACGCTTTAGAAAAGCTACTAAAAATTGATATACAAATCTTTTCAATAAATATGTCCTCACCTATGCTACATAGATTACATAATGGTTCCAACGTTCGTGTGATAAACGCAAAAGATTTTATTAAGATTCCCATATGGAATGGGAATCGTATTAAAAGCCCAGAACACATCAAACGAATAAGCGACAAAGTAAAAGATAATATAACAAGTCTTGATTTCGGTTATCATATTGTAACTCGCATGATAGAAGATGCTGATGGAAATAACGTAACAGAGACTCTTGTTGTGGATGGACAACATCGTCATCAAGTTCTTTTAGAATATTTCAATCAACATGTATGTGAGCCAGATTTCCCAATTGTTGTTGTGGAGAAAGAAGTAGAAGATGAATCCGATATCATATCATACTTTAACACAATCAATACGCAAAATCCTATTTCTTGGAAATCAGATCCAAAGCTAATTGCGAATAAGTATCTTGATGCACTTCTCAAAATGTTTAATGATAAGGGAAAAAAGAATATAAGAGAAAAACCTACAAAAAGACCTTATATATTTGTTGAACAAATACGTAAGGAATTGTGTGAATTGTGTAAAAAGGATGTTGGTGAAGGGAAGGAAGAAATTGATAGATTTATACGTCGTGTTAGCGAGTACAATACACGCCTTCTTTCTGAGGCTGACTTAACTTCTCTCCTCTTCCCTGATGCAGAAAAGGAAAAACTTATTGCGAAAGCAAAAGAGTTGAAGTTTATCTTAGGAATCGACCCTAAATTGCCTTGGATTTCTTCTTGTCTTTTAGGATAAACGGTCGTATGGGTTTTGCAGACTGGGGCTATATTGTCTGCCACTTATTCCGCAACTCATTCTCTTTCAAGGCGGCATCTAGCCAGCCACTGTGATACTTCAGATGAGGATTGTTCAGTCTTCTTAACTCCCAACGTGCGGCACCAATGCCTTCCAGAAGTTCGTCTTTGGAAAGACGGGCAACGGAATCCGCGAAACGGCTCGGTCTCTCATCTTCCTCAAAACACAATTTCTCAAAGTCCAAAGGAAGGCGTTCAACCACAAGATTTGGAAGAATTGGTGAAGGAGGAGGAGACTCTGGAAGATTTATAAATTTGGAGTCTGGAAAAGAAAGTAATCTCCGCGAATTCACTTCCTTGCCATATATCTTTTCCTTGGTCTTGTAGCCAGCCTCCGTCCAAAATGCAATAGTTTCTGCAGAAAGAGTGTGATATAAATGTTCTGGGTGCGGAATATCCACAAAGTGCCGCATTTCATACTCTTCCTCTGAAAAGTTGTCAATGATAATATATGTGTAACCGTCCTTTTTCACCTCAAATCCCAATCCAGGAAAGATATGGATGATCGTGCCACATGCATTCTTGGCACCAAACGTCCTGCCAGAAAGTAAAGAACCGATCGTTGCTTGTGCAAAATTGTACGACATTGTTGAAGGGGGACTATTTTGCTTAGTCCAAAAAAAATTCAATTTTATTGGAATAAGATTCTCATACATTTATAACATACGGATTTTTAGTCTGAGGTCGTCTATTTCTTTGAAAGCAGCAGTCATTTCTTTACATGTCATTTTTCCTGACTTTGCTAAAGATCTTAATTCTTTAATTCTTTTTCTCAATGATTCGCGCGTGTCATTGATTGTCATCTGCGCGATTCCTTGAGTGAGGGAATCTATTTCAGGGTCTGCTTCTGCCTCTTGTGCCTCCTGTGCCTCCTGTGCCTCTTGGGCCTCTTCCTGCTGTGCCTCTTCCTCCTGGACTTCTGGAGCCTCTTGGATTTGTTGGACCTCTGGAGCCTCTTCCTCTGGAGCCTCTTCCTCTTGGGCCTCGTGGGCCTCTGTGGCCTCTGGGGCCTCTTCCTCTTGAACCTCTGTGGGCTGGGGAGCCTCTTCCTCTTCCACATCCGCGTGTTTTTCCAATGCTTTCTTTGCAAGTGTAAGATAATACCACTTTGACCCAACCACAGGAGCCTCAGGCGGATAGTCACAATCAAACCATCCATACCAAAACCCCTTCTCTTTCACACGGCGTATATACCTCTTAAAACACGAAAGACAAGCACTCATGTAAGCGTCTCCTTCATCCACAGGTATTTTTCGCATACTTTCTCCCCCACACTCTTTCGTCGTGTGATATTCAACACTCCCCTCCCTTGTTGAGAGTATCTTTTTCTCATTCAGAACACGACTTTGACACGGTGAATTGCTCATTGACATGGCGGGACTTTAATCAGGGGAAACAGCTTTTTCAATTTTTACATTCGTCTTTCCAGTTTGTGTAAAATATACAATATGGAATCCACAATAAGGACAAAAATCCCACCGCTCAACATCACAATCCATTTTACACAGATAGTTTTTATTCTTTGTTAGACAAACAAGTCTTTGCTCTTCAGTATAAACCACACAGCTATCCGTAGAAAAAAAACTTGCCATTCCAAGTATCTCTTATATATATATAGGTTTACTTTATACTAATCAACAATCTGTATTGCGAGTTCGTAAGCATCTGGTTCTTCAACATATTCTGAATATCCCTCTTCAATGGATCTGGCAAGATAAAACTGTGCCGTCTCCTGCATACATGATGGGCACCCACACGCCCACGACACATGCTCATTCCTATTTTCCACAAAGTCAAAGAGGCACATCCTTGGAGGAGGACTACTGAGAAGTATCTCAGAATACACAGCCCCTGCTCCAGAATCTGAACACCCTTCGCAAAGAAGCTGAGTGTCTGTCTCAACTTCTCCATGACAACTCGCACACTGAAGAGTATGATGTTGACATCGCATAGTGCCGTAGATGGCATAGCGAACAGTACTCAACATGTCATGGATTTCGTCTTGAATAATACAAATCGCACACGGAATATTCGCTTGCCTCACACCATCAAGGCACATCTCCTCTGGCTCATCCTTCGGTAAACTCGCTAAAAGAGTGGGGGTTTGTATTGCAGACATTGGGGGGAATTATTATATCCTTAGTAACAAAAATCAATTTTTTTCAAAAACCTTTCTTTTATCTAAGTTCCTGTGTCTCTACTCGCTCAACAGGTACACGATACTTTTCATATATCTCCATAATCTTCTTGTAATTCTCTATGATCTCCTTGACGGGCAAATACTTCTTTTCAATCTCTGTGAGAGAATCTGACATAGAAGACTCCTTATTCTTCGCTAACATATAATCATGTTTCAGACGTTCTATATATGCAAGCTTCGTATCAGTCCTAGACCACTTGTTAGTAGTATTCAAAGAATTCTCTGCAGCCAGTAACTCCTCATGAATCTTCTTAATCTTTTGCTGTTCAAGCAGACAAGCCTCTTTTAGATGAGCAAGTTCCTTCTGCCCCTTTTCATAAGAATCGTATATATCTTGAGCAAGTGGTTCAGGCTCTGTCATTCGCCCATAACTAAATGGAATGAGTGTCTTTGGCGAAGGACGCACAGCATACTTAGAAGGTTGAGGCCAAGTAGAATT
>Ga0136644_10002231_pt1 | contig 14911 bp, 12 predicted proteins | sample C_130820_EF_Meta_FD_94780 | JGI IMG/M metagenome (GOLD analysis project Ga0136644, IMG submission 94780) | Freshwater microbial communities from Lake Croche, Canada to study carbon cycling - C_130820_EF_MetaG (v2) (version 2) | ecosystem: Environmental > Aquatic > Freshwater > Lake | place... | reverse complement strand
TTTTTAATTCATTTAAAGAAACTTCTGGAGAATAAGCCCCTGATGAAAGAGCTTCTGTTTTAATATTTAAATTTAATCTATTATAATGTTCAATAAAAGAATATTCATTACTAGAAAAAATAGAATATTTGTTTAGTTTAATCGCATTTGTAATATTAACTATTTTTTTTGTTATATCAAATTTTTTTTGATAATCTTTAATTGATTTATTTGTAAAATTAGGATTTAAATATAATAAATATGTTAAAAAATTTAAATATAATTGAGAAACTTCACATAATTTACTAATTGTTTCTAAATTATTTATTATTGGTATTTCATCATCATAATTATTCCAAAAATTCCAAATATGTTTTTCTAAAGGTAATAAGTCTGTTTTCTTTAAAAATTCAAAATTATATTCAGCTTTAATATATTTTTCAAGATTAATAAAAAAATCTATTGATAAATTATTTTGTGATAAAAATATTTTTTGAATAAAGTTATTGAATATTATTTTTTTAGTTCCATTTAATACCTTTAATTTTAAAGGAAAAAATAAATCTAAATAAGTAATTCCTTCAAAATTATTACAAAGAGGAACTTTCAGTCTCATCCTTTTATCTTCATAATTTCTATTATATATCTTTAATTCTATAGTGTTTGATGAATCTAAACTTAAAATAAAGTCACTAAACAATATTTTATCATCAGTACATATGGGTAATTTTATTATCATTATTATTAAATAAAAGATAATTTTTCTTTAAACCTCATTGTGATTTTGAAATCATTTTATATATAATTTTCTTATATTCATTGAAATTTTCTCTCCATAATTTAGATGCATCTACATTAGCTGGAGACTCAAAGTTTGGTGCAGGTAACATTGATAAAATACTCATTAACACAGAATCAACTGAATGCGATGGATTCCACCTCTCTGAAATACTTTCATATTCAAATTCATCTTTACCTTCATTTAAAATAGAAATACATACTTTACCATCTGGATAAACATTTGGATGATACAAATTAGTTATAAATTTAAATTGAGGTGGTCTATTTGGATATTCTTCTGGAAATAACAGAACTGCCTTAATAAGAGCACCTTCAAAAATAGTATCCGGTGGTCCAATTAATAATACATCCCATTTATAAAAATTATTTTCCGATGGAAAAACACTGAAAAAATAATTAGGATCTTTACTAATTTGCTTCAATTCTGATTGAAGTCTTTTGACTGAACCAATAGAACCTTTAATTTTTAAATCATGATAAGAAGACATATAATATTTAAATAATAATAAATTAATAAAATAACAATTTTTTTACTTCTTCTTTGTAAAGCTACTCCACGCCAGCTTGGGAGAAATTTGAGGCACATTCTTAGCTTCATTCTTAGCTTGAACATTAGCCAATGCCTCCTCAATCTTAGCAATTTCCATAGCCTTTTTAGTAGCCTTAGTATCTATATCAATATCATGATTCTCAGAACCTGCGATACTTGAGAGTTCAGCTTCGGAATCTGATTGATAGTCAGCCGCCTCAACCGCATCAGCCGCCTCAACCTCCTCAACCTCCTCAGCCTCCTCAGCCTCCTCAGCCTCCTCAGCATCAGCCTTATCAGCTTCCTCAGCCAACTTAGCCTTTTCAGCCTCCTCGGCTTGCTTAGCCTTTTCAACCTCCTTTGGTTGCTTAGCCTTGCTTGGCTTTGGTTTCACAATCTGCCACTCCCCAGAACTAGTTGAAAAGTTAAGTTTCTTATCAGGCTTTTCATCCTTCTTGGTCTTCTCAGTCTTCTCAACTTCAGTCATAATTGGCTTACCTGCCTTCTTAGGGGCATCAACCTTCTTAGAACTTTCCTTCTTAGGAGTAACAAAATTCTCAGGCTTCTTTGGCTTAGAATTTGGCTTTTCCTCATCCTCCTCAACCTCAACAGGCTTGGAGTTAGTCTTGGGCTTCACCTTAACCTCCTCCTTAAGAGGCTTCTTCTTGGGCTTCTCCTCATCCTCCTCAACCTCCTCATCCTCCTCATCCTCCTCAACCTCAACAGGCTTGGAGTTAGTCTTGGGCTTCACCTTAACTTCCTCCTTAACAGGCTTGGAGTTAGTCTTGGGCTTCACCTCAACCTCATCCTCATCAACAGGCTTGGAGTTAGTCTTGGGCTTCACCTTAACAGGCTTGGAGTTAGTCTTGGGCTTTACCTCAACCTCGTCATCAGAATCAGAAGCTACAGCATCCTCCTCATCATCAGAATCATCCTTCTTCTGATGCTTGAGAAGATTTGACTTCTTAATCACATGGCGAACCCTACCCCAAAAATGGTCAAAAGGGCACTTCAGATTCTGGCAACGAGCCTTATCCTCCCAAGGCTTGTCGTAGCGACAAATCATACCAGGAACCTTAGTCTCGTCCTTAATAAAGTTCTCGGGATGTTCGTGATGGTTGAAGGGACACTTACCAGACTGGAAGTTGGTACAGTCCATACCGTTACGACACTGCTTCTCAAGGAACCACTTGGTGTGGTCTTCCTTTAGATGAGCGTCCAACTCGTCCTTTGTACGAAAGTACTTGTTGTCGCACTCATTGCAATGAAAGTGGGTGAAAGTACTGTACTTGGAACACTTGTTACAATGAATGGCTGTAGACTTCTCCGTCAAATGCATTGATGATGCAATCTTGGGATGGTTCTTCTTGATATGCTGGGTAATGACACTAGAAAGAGTAGGAACAATGGACTCACAACCAGGCGCCGGGCAAGGGAAAAAGGTAATCTTAGACTTCTTTAGGTGAGCCTGAAGCTCATCAAAAGAAGTAAAAATCTCGCTCTCAGAGGTACTACAATCGTTACAAGCACAACTGTAGTTACGACCCTGAAGAGTCAAAAAATTAGGCATAATAATATTCTTACTAAAAGTGGACATACCTATTTTTATAATGTAAATAATGAGTTTAATTTTCAATTTTTCTTAAAATATATTAATGCATAGCCTAAAGCTATTGAAGCTAAATAGTAATATCTAACATATTTTTGTGTTATTAATCCATAAGTAATTAAACCAAAAAAGCCCATATTTAATAAAAAGGTTAATTTATGATTATCTTTATCCATCTTTTGATATACAAATTTGTTATATACCTTTATATAATCATCCTTTATTTTCCATTCATTTAAAAACCACATTTTAAAATCTTCATTAGTATCAAAATTTGGTATATTTAGTTTTCTATTTATTAAATATACATTACCCATAGCCTTGAACAATAATTCTTTTGTTAATGCTTTTTTACCAATATACTTAGGTATAACTATACTACTATCATAAACATTACCTAATTTATTATTATCTTTTAAGTACTTATATACAGTCCATAATCCTTTGGTTTTTGGTACTAATAAATTATCATAAATAGGATAACCATTATCTTTAGAATATTGTTGTCCTTCTTTAAATTTTTTTTCATCAAATCTTGTACCTTCTGGGAATATAAATAAAGTACCTTCATTTATATTTTCTAATTGTTTTAAAATAGTATCTTTGTCTTCATTCCAATTTCTAACTACTTTAATATGATTTCCAAATTTAAAACTTAATCCTAAACCAAGAACATAAGCTAATTCTTTTTTTGCTAATGATATCCATTTATTTTGATGTTCTTCAAAATCATTACAATATTTTAAAAAAGCTAACATAATATAAGTATCTATAGTTCCAGTGTGATTACTGATTACTAGATTTACTTTGTTAGGAAAAGTTTCATATTTATGAGTAAAATAAATTTCCGATTGAAATCCATACTTTAAAGCATAATAAGATAAAATTTGATAAATTTCTTCAAATTTATTTAAAATTGTTTCATAGTTATTTATAAATATTAAAGGTGATAAAAATCCATAGGAAATATAAACATACCAAATTATTAAAATAACAAATGCTACTGATTGTCTAATCATACTATTAAATATTTTTATTTTATAAGTTAAACCCAATATTTTAAAATTGTCTGATTTGAAACTTTTTTATCAAACTTTTCTTTAACTTTTATAATAGCCATCTTTGGATCTTTTAATTTTTTTAATTCTTTAATATATTCTATCATTTCATTTGAATGTTTATTTATTTTAACTTTTTCTTGAAAACTATAATTTAATTTTTTTCCTGAACTAGTATTCAGCCAACCGTTAATAATTAATTCTTTTGTATCAATTTTATCATGACATTTTTCACATAAAGTTACTAAGTTAGAATAATTATCTTTTTGAATTTGAATTTCTTTATTTATAAAATCTTTTTGAGGAATAATATGATGTGATTCTAAATTCTTTTTACTTTTGCAAATATAACATTCTATCATAAAATCATCATTGTAATTTGATTTTTTGGGAACATCTAGTTCTTCATACTCATTTAATATTTCACTAGTTCTTTTATTGAAAAAAGAATCTTTCATTAAAAATTTTGCAACTGTTAAACCGTAAAAAGATTCTCCTTGACCATCACTTAAATTTCTAGCATAAATTAATTTTTCATTTTCTGAATCATATGTTATTTTTAAATGTTTAGCTTTTACCCTATTTAATTTTTTAATACTTTCCATATGTGCTATTTTGTGTAAATGAGTGGCAGTTATAAAACAAGTATTTGATTTTGAAAGACTTTCTAACATATATGAAACAATTATATTTGCTGACTTTTCCTCTGTACCTCTACAAATTTCATCTCCAATAACTAAAGTATTTTTATTATTTCTTTTTAAAATAGAAGTTAATTCCATCATTTCAACCATAAATGAACTTAATCCTTTCATTAAATTATCGTTTCCAATAATCCTTGTAAATAAAGTTTTATAAGGATAATAAACAAATTGTTTAGCTGCAACAAAATATCCTATCTGACCTAAAATAATATTTAATCCAATTGATTTCATTAAAGTAGATTTACCTGAACTATTTATTCCATATAATAAAATACCATCTGATTCATTAGGTCCACCTAATCCAATATCATGAGGAACATAATTAAATTCTTTATTAATTACTTCAACAATTGGATGTCTTAATTTTAAAGCTGTAAAATAAGAAACACTATTTTCTTCTTTTATTTCAGGTTTAACATATTTATTTTTTATACTAGCACTTGCTCCAGAATTTATAAAATCTAAATAACCTATTTCTCTTCCCCAATAAATAAATAAACTTCTAAATTTGTTACCAAGTTCTCTTAAAGTTTCTTTGAAATATTTTTTATTTAAATTTGCTAATTTTTGTTTATTAATTACAATTTCATTAGATATTTCTTTTATTTTATTACAATTTATTTTTGTATTTAAACTTTTAGGTAATTCTAAAAATTCTAAATCAGTTATCTTTAACTTATAATTTCCTACTTCTAATATTGTTTTTTCTTTTAATTTTTCTCTCAATAGCTTACATCTTCTATTTGTTATTAACATATAATGACCATCCCTTTCATTAAATTTAGCATTTATTAAGGAATTATCACTTTTATCTTTTAAACTTGAAATTAGTTTCTCTAATTCTTTTTGTAAAAGTTCAATAAAATTACTTCCAGTTTCTACCTTGGACACTATTTCATCTATTTCTTTAACTATTCCTTTTTTAAAAAATGTTTTATTATCTTCAAAATAATTACTAAAATTAGTATTATCTAATTCAGAAATTATAAAATTACTTTCAATATAGCTAGAAAATATTTTAATTTCTTTATTTAATTCATTGAAATTATTATTATGTAATATATCTAATTTTTTATTTTCTAAAAAATTTAATAACTTTGAAATTTGATAAAAAGATAAATATATTTGATTTAATTCAAAAGGATGCAAATTATTCATATCAATTCTACGATGTAATCTTTCAATATCAAATATATCTTCCAAAAAATTATTCAAATTATTATTGAAATTCATATTAATAATTTTTTCAATACTGTTATACCTAGAATTCAACTCTTCAACTTCTATTAAAGGTTTAGTAATTGCATCATTTAAAAATCTTTGACCCAATACAGTTTTTGTAAAATTTATTACAGAAAAAAAATGATTGTCTTGTAATTGTTCTAATGCTCTGTTACCAAAATATAAATATTTATCACTTGTAAAACTTACTGGTTTTTCAATATTATTTAATAAATTTGATTGATGAGAACTACTATATTCTAATAAAACTACTAAAGCTAATCTAGCTAATCCAAACATTTCTAAATTTAAGTTTTCAAAAACACTTAACTGGTTTTCTGAAGGAAATATATTTTCTAAAATTCTTTCTTGATACTTTATTTTTTCTTGATTTTCTAATTTAATTTTATAAATTATTTTTTCATCTATTTGTAAATATTTAATGATATCATTTATTTCTAAATTATTAATTGGTTCTTTTAATTTATTTACTAATAAAACTTCTCTTGGTGAAACAGTTTCAAAAAATCTAACAACATCATCTAAAGCTAAATATTGGTCAGAAATTGTGGAGTAAGTTTCATAAAAATAACCTTTACCGGAAGCTAAATCATAAGATGCAATACCTAAATATAATTGGTCATCTAATTTTGTTTTAATTTTATCTACAACTATTGAAACTAAGTTATTAACTTTGGTATTATTTTTCTCTAAATAAGTAGCTGGAGAATAAATTCCGGTAATTTCTCTTTTAGGATTAGGTGGTTCAGAAGTTTGGTCAATTAAAACTATTGTATAATTTAAATTAATTAATTTTTCAATAAAGTTATGGGTTACATGAACAGGAAATCCCATCATTCTAGGATTAGAATCTCCTAAATCTTTATTTCCATTTTTTTTAGTACAAACCACATCTAGTTTTTGAGCTAAAGTTACTAAATCCAAGCCCTTTTGGTCATTACAATAAGCTTCATGGAAAGAACCAACTTGCATTAAAATAATTGTTTTACCATAACCATATATATCGGAATAAAAATTATGAATTTTAAAATAATCTTTTACAAAAATTTCCTGATTATATTGTTTTGCTTGCTCCATTATTAATTAAATAATAATTTTTCCTTATATAATTTTCAAATGAATTTAAAGAATATTTCTAATTTATATTATGCCAGTTAATAATGATTTAGATTATGAAAGTACTTCTGACGACGAAACAAGTTGTGAAGAAACAAAAATAAAAATAAAAAATAGGAAAAGTAAAATAAATAATAAAATTATTAGTGGAACAACTAATAATTTAACTAATAAAATAAATGAAACTAATATAATAAATCAAATTAATATTAAAATAATTAGTAAACCAATACCTAATAAAAGTTTAATGTTAATACTCAAGAAAAAATAATTTATTGAAGTTTATATTTTAAAAATTCTTTTACAATAGGATAATTCCAAGAATCTCTTAAATCATACCAATTAGCTTTACCATTTCTAACTAATAATCTTAATAAACTATAAATTAATTCTAATCCTTTATTTGATTTTAAAATTCTTAGGCGTTTTTTAAGACTTTTGAAATCTTTATCTTTTTCAATCCATTCAATAGTTTTAACTAAATAAAAAGCACTTACATCTTTTCTTAAATTCATATCTTGTCCAACATCTTGGTATTCAACACCACTAACTAAAGGAGTTGGTGCAACTATAATTTTTTTATCTTTATCTAAATTAACTATTGTTCCCGTAGAATCAATACCATATAAAGCTTTGTAATTATTTTTATCCATTAGAATGAGTTAGAAAATCTTCACAAATATTTAAAAAGAAATCATCTTTAGATTTATTTTGAAACCATTTTTTTAAAAACTTTTTAATAAACTCATCATCAATTTTTTTACTATCAAATACTATTTTAAATATTTTTATTAAACTATTATTAATTTTCTTTAATTCATTAAATTCTATTCTGGTAAAGATATTAATTAATCTATACACTGTTTTTTTTTCTTTAATTTCTTCTATTTTTTTTAATAAATCATTATAATTTTCTATTTCGTATATTTTTAAAACATTATCTAAAGGTAAAGATAAATTAGGTACTTCCATATTATCTTTATCACTTCTAAATTTTACTAATTTTTTATTATTTTGATATTCCACTTTTAACATATCATTATCTTCATTAGATAACCAAAATTGAGTTAATACAACATTTTTATTTTCATTATTCTTTAATAATTCTAATGTTAAGGGATGGATTTGTGTTTCATTATGTTTTAAAGGATTTACTGATATTTGTTTAAGTTGTCTTTTATCACTAAAGTTTTTCATTATAAAAAATTGAGATAAAATAAATTAAAGAATTTTTATTTATACTATTAATGTCTACAACCGAGTCTGATTCTGAGTCTACTAATTCAGGGACTTCATCATTTTCTTCAGATGATAATGCAGAACAAGTTAATAATCTAGACCTAGAAGGAAAAATATTAAATAAATACAATATTATTTATCAAATTGGTAAAGGAGCAGATGCTATTGTATGGTTAGCATTTAATATTGAAGATTCAAAATTTTATGCAATTAAAGTAAATGAACCTAAAGAATATAAAAAGGGATTAGAAGAATTTAAATTTGTAAAAAAATTACCTCCAAATTTACAATGTTTCAATCATTTAATTGATAATTTTGTTCATCTAGAGGGTAAATATAAATATTCTTGTGGTGTTTTTGAATTACATACAGGTAATTTAGATACAGTAGTTAGGAAAGGAGAATATCGAAATGGTTTACCTATAAAACTAGTTAAAAAAATTATGCATCAATTATTAACATCTTTAAAATTTTTGCATCAAAAAATGAAAGTTTATCACGCTGATATTAAAACGGATAATATTTTATTAAGAGGTCATAACTCTTTTGATATAAATGTTATGGAACAATATAATAAATTTGATTTTTTCAAAAATTATAACGATGGAAAACAAGGTTATTGGTTATCAAAAGGAAATAGTTTAGAAACTGTAGAAAATTTAAGTAATGAAGAAAAACTTAGAATTAGAGAAATAGTTCATAAAGTAATGTGTTCTAAAATACAATATCCAGAAAAAAATAAAAAATATATTATTCAACCTAGTTATATTGAAAAATGTGATGTATCTTTAGCTGACTTTGGAGCATTTTGTAAAGAAGATGAAGATTATGAATCTGAATTTGGAACAAGATACTATAGAGCACCTGAAATATTATTAATGGGAAAATGTGATTATAAAGTTGATATTTGGGCAGCAGGATGTGTTTTCTTTGAATTATTAACAGGAACTATTTTATTTGACCCAGAAAAGGATAAAAAACATGATAGAGATGCATATCATTTATATCATATTAATAGACATTTAGGAAATTTTCCCATTAGTTTTTTAAAGAAAACGAAATATTGGAAAAATTATTTTGATAAAGATGGTAACTTAATTGATTTTAAAATAGAAAAAAGATATTTTAAGGATAAACTAACAGATTATAAAGTTTTAGAAGAACAAAATGAAATTGTAGATTTATTAGAAAAAATGTTAACAATTGTTCCAAAACAAAGAATTGATTCAGATATGTGTTTGAAACATGCATTCTTTAATAGTTTAAAGACAAAATGAAAAAAAATTTATTATTATAAATCTAATGAATTTCCTTTAATTTCATCATCAGATTCAGGTTGAGTTTGATTTGCTGCTTTAAACACCAATCCTTTCCAACCACCTCCTTTCATTGGTGTTTTCATCTTAACTTCCATAATTTCAACAATTTGTTTGTCAAAGTCAGCACGAGTTAATAGTTTCAAAGAATCATCGGATTGTTCCTTGACCCAATCTCTATATCTGTCCCATAAAGCATTAACAGTAATTTTAACGTTACATGTTGGGTCAAGAATAATACAATTGGTACTAAATCTACGAGCACTATCATTTTCATTTCTGTAACTATCTGTAACCGCCATAACAGAAGCAGGCTCGCTTAAAATCTTATATTTCTTATATTCGCTTACATACTTATGAATTAAATAACTCATGAAGTAAGGAGCCCAATCGTTAATTTCATATTCTAAATTATTATTCAATTGAAATTCATAAGGTTTAGTTGGGTCAGGTTTCTCTACGAATCTAGAACCAAATTCAACTATTCTTAATCTTCTCCAAGTACCTTCATCTTGAGCATCAACTGATGGTTTTTCATTACAACCCAAAAAGAATTTGGCTTGAATTTGCAAATCAAAAGGAGATTGATATAAAGGTCTTACCATCTGTTTATCATTACCAGTTAATTCTTTTAAAACACCAACATTTAAAGTTTCACTAGAATCAGTTTCTTGGAAAACACCAATTCTTACTCCTTTTAATCTTGCCAATTCTGGCGAAGCTTGATTGGAGCTATTTCTTTTTCTTGTAAGAATAGTAATGGGACAAGCACAATAATAATCACCCATTGCTTTATTTACTAAACTCATTGTTAATGATTTACCATTTGAACCATTTTTAGAAGAACCTTTACCGGTAATAATTCTAAACTTTTGGTCCTTATTTTCACCAGAACAACAACTGGCTAAAGATAATAAAAAGTAGTTTCTAACTTCATCATCCGTTAGAACTTGACTGAAATAAGTATTAAATTTTTCTTCATATTTTCTAACATCTTTTCTACTATTATTCCAAGGAATATATTGTACCTTGGTACACAAAGAGATATAATCATCAGGACGCCCTTGTCTGAATTCTTCTCTTTCTAAATCATAGACACCATTTTCAAATCCAATTAAATGTTTATTAGTATCATCTAATTTTTGGAAAAAGTTAGCATCAAAGAATAAAATTTTTGCTTCTTCCATAATCTGTTTCTTAAATGTTAAATTTAATAAACGGTCAATAATTCTTTGCATTTTACTGCCTTTAGATTGATATTCTTCTTTCTCTGGTCCAGAAGATGTCAAAGCTTTAGTATTCCAATCAATTGCTTTTTGAGTAAAATCATTAATAAAGTCATCACAAATTAACATTGTTAATGCATTACCACTTTGGCTCTCTTGCCATCTATGATTTTTAAACTCATACCAATCATTGTTTTTAACAGAAACACAAACAAATCTATCGCAATACTTATTATGTAAAGCTTTTGCAATAAACCAGGTATTTGTTTCTACACTCTTTTCAATACAAGCTTGATATTCCAAAGCTTGATATTTTTTATATTCTTCTGGATTATCTTCTTTAGCCCAATATCTAATACTACCTAAAGTTAAACCTTGGTCTTTCATAGTATTCCATCTTTCTTCGCATTCTCCATCTTTAAATTTTTCAGATTTTTGAGAAAAATCAATCCACTCATCCAATAAAGATTTATCAATATTGTGTAAAGCCCAACCGATACGAATCCAATCACCATAACTGTCTGCACGAGACTCTTTAATCATTGTCATATAAGCTTTTGCTTTTTGAATTTCTTGTAGTTTATTTTCAGGAATTATTTCTTTAACTTCATAAGAAGGTTTTCTGATAAATCCTAATTCATTATATTCTTTTTCTATTTTATCATCATTATATTCACTGGAGTAGGGAGAAGAATTATCTACTTTCCAAGTCTTTTGTTGAATTGAAAAAATTTTAGTTTTTTGTAATTGGTCTCCCAAACATTCTGGACCATAATCTGTATAATCCATATCTAAAACTTTGGTCAAAATGTAAGGTTTTCCATCTGCCTTTTTGCATCCATACATCAACCAAGCATTTGTAGAAACAATAGATTTATCAAAAATTTCTGGTACTGATTTTGTAAATCCCTCAAAAGTCTCTGACTCTTCAGCCATTTTTACAACATAATTTCTGATTAGATGTCTAACCTTACTAGAAGTACAAATTTGATGGAAAAAAGCATGAAATCCATCACGAACAGTTATATCTTTTTGTGTAGGTGCTTCCTTTTCGAAAATACATACTTTTAATTGTTCTTTCGAAACCATTAAATATTTATTGATAGCATCACGATAATAATCAATTATTTCTACAATCATATCATCATCGTAAAGTCTTCCAGTTTTATAATCCTTTTTTAACATTTCCAAATCAATATCAATGATTATAGGACCATATTCTTTAGGCATTTCTGCAATATGAAAATCCATATTTAACTCTGTTGCCTCTGCTAAGGCTTTTACTAATTTTTTCCTTAAAATTTTATTTAACGAGAATTTCCCTTTGTTACCACCCATGGAAACATGGGTAATTTGTGTTTGTTGACCAGCAGGAATTCTCCCTTCATCTAAAATTTTATTTATAGTATTTGTTAATTTAGTTTTTGCATTTGAATTTATAATATTTGTGTATATTTCGGTCATTAATTATATTATAGAAAGATTTTTTTATATATTTTTTTTCAACTTTTTCAAGTCTTTTAAGTAGCTTCTACATTTATGATGATATACATCTAAAATGAATTTTAAATTATATTTTATTATTTTTACATCGAAAAATAATAAAATGAGCAAACAGGATAAAAAAGTATCTAAAAAGATTTTAACTTTATAATGTAATGACTAGCACAATGATGAGAATAATGAACGATATAGTTGATTTCAATCAAAATAAACCAGATGGTATGTATTTATATGTTGATAAGAAAAATATAAAAAACCAATATGCTTTAATTATGGGTTTAGAAGGAACACCATATTTTGGTGGTTTTTTCTTTTTTGAAATAAAATATCCAGATGATTATCCAAAAAATTCTCCAAGTGTTAATTTATTAACAATAGATTCAAAAGTTAGATTTAATCCAAATCTTTATGAAAATGGTAAAGTTTGTTTATCTATTTTAGGCACTTGGCAAGGTCCTTCTTGGACACCAGTAATGAATATAAGATTGGTTTTAGATTCTATAAGATCTTTAATGAGCGAATTTCCAATTAGAAATGAACCTGGATTTGAAAACTATAAACCAGATTGTAATGCATCTATTGAATATAATCAATATTTAATCTTTAATACTTATAAAGTTGCAATATTAGATGTTCTAGATAATAGATTTGAAAATATTTCATCTTTATTTACCAAAGAAATAGAAAATGAAATGATAAAAAATAAAACAAGATTATTAAACGATTTATTATCCTATGAAAGTATTTATGGAAAAAAAGAAGTTGATGCTAAAATATATTTTATGAAAAAAACAAAATTAGATTTTCCAGATATTTTAGAAAAATTTAAGAAAAAAATAAAGTAAAAAAAAATTGTAAACAAATTCTAATAAATTAGAATTTAATAATTTTTTATAAAAAAATTGTAAACAAATTCTAATAAATTAGAATTTAATAATTTTTTATAAAAAAAATTGTTATATAAACATTTATTAAATATAAGTATATATAATAAATGTATTTTTGCCCTAGCTGTAGTTATTCATTTGATATTGTAAAATCATCACAATCTTCAGATAATAAAGATACTCGTACAAGTATAGAAAAGTTATCAGAAGCTTTAAAGAAGTTTGAAGCCGAAGAAGACATGTCTAAATATGTCGCATTATTTAGTAGAGAAGAAACAAATAAAAATAAAAAATATCAAAAACTAGATGAAAAACAAAAAGCTAAATTTAATCTAATCTTTGAAGAATTAATTTCGAGCGGTGCTGAATTTAAATGTAATAATTGTAATAATATTCAACCTATAAAAGAAACAATATTATTATACAATATAAATTTAGAAGAAAAGAGCAAAATGAGAACATTAGAAGAAAATGAATTTATTTGCCAAGATCCTATTTTACCAAGATCACATGATTATAATTGTAAAAATCCAAATTGTATAACTCATAAAGATAAATCAAAAAAAGAAGCAGTATTTTTTAAGGAAAAGAATAGTTTTAAAGTAAATTATATATGTTGTGTTTGTTATTATTCTTGGTAAAGTTATTATTCTAATAAACTAATCAAATGACTTTTACTAAGTTCTTCAAGATACCATAACTCAAATTTTCCATTAGGTAATGGTCTTCTTATTTTAAAAGGAATCATATTTAGTTTAAGTTCTTCTTCAGCTATCTTATCATAAGATAGATTTTGATAATTTTTAACTAGAGGTTTAGCTCCCATGGTTAATTGTTTTGTTCTTTCTCCAAGAATGCGAACCATTTCATATTTTGTTAATTTAGGAGCCGAAATTCTTTCACCTGGTTTTACATATTGAACTGTTGTATCTGGTTGAACTTCAATATCATCTTCATTATCAAAATATTCATTATCTTCTTCTATTGCCTTTTCAATTACACATTCATTTTCTTCTTTTAAATCTTCTTCTTTAAAATCATCTTCTTCTTCACCTTCTTCAGCTTCATCTAATGGAGGTTCATCAACTTCAGTTTCTTCTATTTCGTTATTTTCTTCATCTATTTCTTCCATATCTTCAATAGGTTCAACAATATCATCCTCTTCATCTTTCTTTTTAGATTTTTTAATAGCTGGTTTTTTAGGCATTATTTATATTTAGAATATGTTTTTAAATATAAAAAATACAATTTTATTTACATTTATTAGGATAATTTCATATAATTATTATCTTTCATAAAAAAATTATATTGTTCATCTGTTAAATAAGGAATATTCAGTACCAAACAAATTTTCTTTAAAATTTCTAAAAATACAAAAGTATTAGGATGAACTTCAGAAATAAATAAATTTTTATCTTTATTATTTTCCAATATATCAGAGACTGTTATAACATGATTATCAATACTTTTTTTTAAATTATCTTCTTGACTTTTTAATCTTGTAATATCACTAAATATAGATGGTAAAGAAATTAATATTGCACTAGGTTTTTTATATTTTTGAATATTTATTGTATTAAAAAATTGTGAAGTTTCAGGTTTTATATGTTGATATATTATTATATCACATTTCTTTAAATATGCAATTCCTGCTTCAGAATTATGTATTTTATTTTTATTTCTAATAAAATCAGACTAAATA
>Ga0136644_10002230_pt1 | contig 14916 bp, 13 predicted proteins | sample C_130820_EF_Meta_FD_94780 | JGI IMG/M metagenome (GOLD analysis project Ga0136644, IMG submission 94780) | Freshwater microbial communities from Lake Croche, Canada to study carbon cycling - C_130820_EF_MetaG (v2) (version 2) | ecosystem: Environmental > Aquatic > Freshwater > Lake | place... | reverse complement strand
GTCCCACACGTGGGAGTGGCCCCTACCCAAAATACTCTCCCGCAACCGCAACACCCCACGCCCTTCACGGTCGAGGCGCCCAGTGAGCGCCCGCCCGTGGGGTTCATCCCCTCCCAGAATGTGGACGCCACCCCGACGCTCGACGGGTATATACTCCCGGTCGACGACCGGACGATTCAGGACTACCACACCCTTCCCCCATCCCACGTGCACGATAAACTCAACCATGCCGTCGGGGATTTGCGCCCGCTCCTAGAGCGCGAGACGCACGTCGACGAGATGGGGCGGGAGATTACATACCAGTACGACCCCATCTCGGGCCTCTTCCTCCACAGCGGGTATGCCGTCAATAAGAACGAGCGCCCCCTACACTACGAGAAGACCATCGACCGAGGCGACCATTTCCTACCGCCCCCGATCCTAAACGACGGGACGAGCCACGTCGTCCCGACCCCCACTACCTCCTTCTACTTCCCTCGACTGCAGCCCTCATTTCATTAAACAAGTCGCGGCCACAAGCGCCCCCACGCCGGCCAAAATGTAGAGCGTGTAACTAGCCTCCCCGTCCTTCTTCTTGTCTAGGAAGGAGACCTTCTTCCGCAGCGTAGGTTTGGCCCTTAGGGCGGCCTTCTTGCGCGCAATAGTGGCATTCTTGGTGCGCGACCAGGCCCGCTTCTCGTCGCCCGGATACTCGGAGACTTGCACTCTCGGCCTTTCGCCATTGTACCCGAGCAGTCGGTTGATGTCGACCTCTGGGAGATTGTTGGCACGCACGTCGGGGACCTCCATTTACTGTGGCCTAAGAAAATTGTATGCCTCCGTGGCCTGGGCGACCATGGCCGCGCGCTGCTCCGGCGAGAACTGGGGGAATTCTGCCGCGACGATGGCCGGAAGCTTCTCCACCTCGATTTTTGAGGCGTATTGCGTGAGGACCGTCTGGACCGTATCCAGGGGCTGTGTGGCCAGGAAATTAAGGAACTGGAGCTGGTCGGGCTTCTGACATACCCCGGCAAGGGCGGAGAGTGCGGCCATTAGTCCGTTTTGGTCCATGTTATTAATACCCCTAAGAAAAAAAGTCACTCATACTCGCAATTTTTCTCTCGCACTTACAAACCATGACCTCCCCCGTCCCCTCCCACTCCATCCCCTCGGTCATTTTGTACCTCTTCTCCCCCACGTCCTTGTAAATGTAGGACTTCACGGTTTGGACTTGATTGGGTACGTAGCGCACATTCAAATAATACGACGTGAGGTGCGGGAGGGCCTTGTCGAGGTTACTGCGCAGGGCCTTTAGGTTAATCCGGAGCTTCGTTGTGTGGAGGATGGTGAGGAGCGTGTGCGTGTGCAGGCCCGAGTTGGCATATTCAATCCCCGAGTCACTACTCACGCTTCCCACGCTCCCGTCGAACGTGTCGAGTGGATTGAGGATCTCCACGATCTCACTCACACTCTCCTTTGTACCGTACACACTGTGGAGTGCGTCCCAGATGGGCTTCAAATCCAACCGAAGGGCCTCCTTGTTGGTGTATCGCTGGTTTGTGTTCATGGTGATGTGGAACGAGGAGGATTTCACCCGCACCTCGAGGCTGCGCTTCCCCATTTATTAACCCCTCCTAAATTTTACGGGTCGGGAGGGTGTATGTGTCGTGGAGGTCCCTCACAACACTATCCGAGATGAAGTTTGAGAGTGAATGGGCAACGAGTCTCGTCGGTACGCCCGCCCCCGTGACGGCCTTTTGTCTCTTCGAATCTCCAATCCCTCCGGAGAGGAACGAGACCGGGTCCGACTGCATAATTGAGCCCGACTCGCCCGCAATGTGGAAGGTCGTGAGGTGCTTTGCCCATTCCACAAGGGAGCCGCTCTTTTCCTGTGCCACCATATCAAAGTAGTTCTTGTCCAACCCAATCCCGGCATTGAAAATGACACAGGTCGACTCCACGCCCTTCTTGAAGAGTTCCGAGTGGATGTAGACGGCAATGGAGCCCCCGAGGGAGTGGCCCGTCACGGTCACGGACTTCACGTCGTACTTTTCAAGGATGTCGTTTACCTCTTGGAGGGATGATGTGTGGCGCGGGCTGTCGTCTTGTTTCCCGACCACGATCATAAAGTCCGTGTAGAGGTCCGACATGGGGCTCACCGCGGCGCTCAGTTTTCGTTTGATGCTGTCGATACCCCATTTTTTGATGCCGGCGGGTGTGTAGGTATTTGGATCCTTAAGTGGCTCGACGTCAATGTCCGCCTTTTCGAGGTCCTTCCCAACGGACGTCCCGCGGCACGCAACAAGGAGGTTTTGATTGTGGGGGTTGTAGAAGTAGGCCATCTCCTCGGAGGAAATATCGGGTATGTAGTAGTGCAGACTCGTGCCCGTCCTCAAACCCGTCCGGTTTGGAGGGTCGTACGACTCCTTGCATGCCTGGCAACAAAGGGCCTCGTGGTTATTGAGGGTGTGGAGGGCCGATTTATCGACGACGGTTCGGTGGTCGCGGATGGCCCCGATGTTTTTGAGCATTAACAGGAAGTTCTTTCCGGCTTCGTCGATGGGTCCGCCCCACATGCCCGAGTTTACCGTCTCCTCGAGCCTCCTCTCCACATCCATGAGCATCTCGTCCTCCTTCTCGGCGCGGTCCTTCATGAGGATGTCGACACGGAGATTCCGAAGTTTCTCGGCGAGGTGAAGGAGGTGCACGAGCTCCCCGTGCTGACTGGCCGCGACCCTACACTTCGGGAGGGCCTCCAGGTCCGTGAGTCTATTATTCATGACATCATCCACAAACTCCTCGTTGTGTTTGAGGGCGTCCGTACCGATGGTGATGAGGAGGGCCCTTAATGTCTGAGTGTCGGGCTCCTCCCCGAATCCGAGGTATGCGTACTTTTCGGCCCATGTCATTGGATTCTCTCTCCCTTCCCGAATGGATAACTCCGTCCCGAAGAGGAGGCCGCCGTTCGGGGTTGTTGGGGCGCCGTATGAGTCGATGCAGGCGGCGTCGCGTGCGGCTTCAAAACTCGGGTGGGCCTTAAAGAAGGCATCCTCATCGTAATCGGCGGAGTAGAGTTTGTCAAACTCCTCCGGGTCGGAGAGGTGCCTCCCCACGTGGTAGAGCGCGATTTGTTGGCGGAGGGTGCGGGGCGTGATGCTCACACCCCCGTCGGTGTGTATGTTAATCTTCCGCAGGAGCCAGGCGCACACGTCCTCCTGGAGTTTCGAGGGCGGCTTGAGTTGTACGTGCATCATAAACTGCGTCTCGATAAAGTATCGGAGGATGACGTAGCACCTCATTCCGGCCGTGGCACTTATGATTTGCGAGAAGCGCGCCTTGAGTTTGGAGAGAAGAGGGGAGACGTTAAAGTGAGGGTTGTCGAGGACGAGTAGAACGAAGGGTGACGTGGGGTCGACCTTCATGATAAGGGAGCGGTGGACGTTCCCTATCCCCCTATCCTCATCGTAGAGGAGTTCGACGGCCCATGGCTCAAGAGCGTCGTCAGATCCCTCCACTTCCCCCTTTAGAGTGACGACAAACTTATTCACATCGACGTTATCCCAAACCTCCCCGGGCGCAAGGTAGCGAGGAGGCATCTTCAGGGAGTCCTTACCCGTGGTGTCCGGCACGAAGGAGAAGACTGCCACGTCGAGGGCGGACATGTTTTGTAACTCGCGAGTCCACTCCTTACCGATTACATTGAAAGAGAGTCCGGCCGTTTTGTGGGTATATACGTACGGGACTCCGGGATTATCGTAGGAGTCCGAGCTCCAAATACATAGTCCTTGGATAATGTCGGAGTATGGAACAAGCTCGGAGGGCATATCCTCCTTGTATTTAGCAAAATAAGTAACTATGTCGGGGAAAAGGGCCCACTGACTCATGTCAAAGTCCTTCTCTGAGACGACGATGTAGTTGTACTCCTGACTTGTGTGATCCGAATCCATGGGATAGCCGCAACTATTACCGATGTCGGCACTCGGCTTCACGAAGGCCATCCAGTCGACGGACGAGGCAAAGTCGAATATGAATGACCCAGTGTAATCGGCCAACGGGAAGCCATTCTTTTTCCACGTAAATTTCCAGTTGTAGTAAGGATCTTGAAAATTATACGAGGTGAGAAGCTCCCAACTGACGAGCGTCGCACCGGGCGGGAGTTTTGAATTGACGAAGCCCATATTCGTCGTCGGGTCGGTCAGTGACTCCTCGTACGTGAGGTTTGGATATGAAATGACACTCCCCGAAGAAGGCGCCACGTTGTCGATGAGCCTCAGTGGGTGCGGGAAATTGTATTTGCGCCAATTGACCTCCGGATGGTCGAGCGAGGCCTCCATGAAATAGACGGTCTGATTTCCAATGTTGAGGGCCCTCTTTACAACCTCCCACTTCTCCCGGGAATATTCGGGGTTGTCGGTTAGGACCACGATTCGGGCATCGTCGGGTATGACAATTACGGGCGCGGGTTGCACGATGAGACGGGAGGTGGGCTTCCCGATGGCATTATCCCCGACCGTCGTCACGTCCACCCCGTCGTCGCCCATGAGGTGGAACTTGTGCGTGTCGAAGTAATGGAGCTCTTTCACGAGGAAGTTCATTGGGCCCCCCATCTCCCGGAGGGTCGGCCAGGCAAACGTCGGGTCGGCAGACGAGATGAACATGGTCGGAGATTTGTCGGGCGCAAACACGGGCACGGGCTCCACGACGTTCCGGACATCCAGAGGGGAGCCGTCGATGGGATTGATTGTGTGGATGATTGTCACATAGGGCGTTGGGACCGTCCCATATTTCGCGAAGCGCGGCTCCTTAACGAGGGCCTCCCATGCGAGCGTCTCCGGTGAGGTGTCCGTGTCATAATAATATTTCAGCCAAGTGTCCTTGATTACAAAGGAAGTCACCGTGCCCACGTATCCCCTTTGTTTCATGTCACTTATGGCCTGCTCCTTCCAATCAGGCGGCGGGAAATACTCCCCGTTCGAATATATGGGCTCGATTTGGGAGTCCACGAGAATCGACGAGATCCCAAAAATGCGCCCGTAGAGGTCCGTCGTGCCATCAAAGATCATACCGGGAGTGTCCCTTGGCGTGAGGCACGGGATGGGAGTCATGTGCTCCTTAATCATCCCGTTCGGGACAATGTCCGTGAGGGGGAAGTGGTACATGGAAAAGGCCTTCTCATCTCCCGATGGATCTACCTTATCCACATCGGCCCACATGGGCGCCCGGATAGAGTAGTCCACCAACCGTAGTACTCGGATTGCCTCGCACGTCGAGAGCCACTCCGTTTGTCGGATGTGGATGATGAGCGCCTGTGTGTCATATCCCATTGAAGATTTACGCCACGTCTCGTCCACCATGGCGAGGCACATTTGATTCGAGACGATGAGCCTGGTCAGAATATCAAACCGTACGTACGGGCGCTCCGTTGGACTCCCCCACGAAATGTTGGCATCCTGAAACGGGAGAGTTTTGATGCGCGCAATCTCCGACGCCGTGAAAAAGTCCGTGTTGAGAGGGACTTTCCCCTCGTAGAATGCATTCATCTCATCGTGTGCGGCCTTGTATGCCGCGGCCTCCTCCGCCTCCTTCTCGGCCTTCTGTATGAAGTAGTCGAGAAGCTCCGAAAAGGCGAACATGAAAACGAGGGGGGCGGCCGCGGCCACGACGGAGGAAAGGGTGAGGGCCTCGGCCGACTCAAGGGCGCCACCCGCTAATTGGGCCGTGTTAAGACCGTCTTGAATGTCGGCAAGAGCCGCCGTCGCGTCCTCAACTTCCGCGACCGTGGCATTCGCGTCCTCGGCCTTATTTACGTACTGTGCTGCGGCATCAAACGACCTCTTCCCTTGCATCTGTTGTATCCATTTTAGGGAGTCGTTAAATATCTCCGAGTCGAGTCCATTATATTTCTCGAACAAGGCGAGGGCTTTCCCCTGCAACGGCCACTTGGTGTCGAGACCGACCACTGAAGGAGCGCCACTAAATACGTCATCCAGGGCCACCTCCTCCGGCCCGTAGGTATTCGCCTCCCACCTGCCGAAACCATACTTTGAGTCACCCCCGGGATAGGAGGCGGGATGCTGTGACAAATCGTTTGACTTGAACTGGTCAAACTTAGAAACAATATAGTCGAGAAAATTTTGGTAGTGTCGATCAGCAATCGCGTCTTCGACTTGCTCAAGGCCGAAAAACTTCTCTAGCTCGATGTTTTTAAGCTCCTCTCTGTCAAATACGTCGATGGTCACATCCCCCCGTGGGTCGACAAACGGGTCTCCCGGGTCGGGGGCCCCTGGAAAAAACCTGTCCTTTTTCCCGACTTGGTTTAGGTAGTCCCATATGTTCTGTGGGGGTGGCACGGGCTTTGAGATCATCTCCTGCAGTTTCTTCCAAACCGCCGGCGGGATGGAAGCAATGTCCCCGGCGCCCTTCTTGATCTCGGCAAGCGTGTCGGCGAGCGCAACCGTGCCTGCCTCCACGCCGGCCTTTGCGAATGCATTCCCGATGGCCTTAATGAATGAGGTACCGCCATTTATGACACTAATGTCCATCTCCCCAAAGGCACGCTCCAGACCGTCGAAGAATGCGGAAATGGTCTCCTGCACCTTGGGATACGACTGAAACATCGACTTGCAAAAGTTTCGGAACTGAACGTTGGAGAGGTTTTTCCCATTTTTGAGAAGCCACTTCCGAAACTCGTTGAGTCGCGTTAATTTGGCGTTCTCGATGGAGGTGAGGATGAGATTTGTCACCTCGTTATTGAACCACCCGCTTATGGCAATTTTATCCTCGAGGGCAATACCATCGGGAAGAAGGTCAGTGATGTCGGCCCCGTTGAGGATGTGGGTCATGAAGTCTTGAACGAGCGCCATGCCCTTATCTGAAATGACGCCCACATTGCTCGTCGTGATTTTGTGGTTCAGATGGGTGGTATCCCACGACCCCGAATGGAAGAACGTGGCGAAATAATCCTCGTAGGCGTGGTCATTGGTCGCGTGCATACCGGTCTGGTGCATTTTGCGCTTCATATTCATTGAGAGCTTTGTGAGCTCCTTGTCCCGAATGTCGGGCGGGTAGGCCAGCGTTTTGTCGCTATCGACGAGCGGGAGAGCGTCCATGAGCGATGAGGCGATGCCGTCTCTGAGAAGGACGAAGTGGTTCGCCCGGCTTTCACTCAAATTGAGGCCCGCCAAAAGCTGCTCTGGACCACCGGTGGGGTCGTAACGAAAATACGGCACGTAGTAACGTCCGACATTGGTGCGGTCATATTTGTCCCCTATGAACTCGGTGGGGGTGTTAACCCTGCCCGGTAGTGCGTCGGCCCATATGGGGGCTTCCTCGGGGCCGTCCTTGCACTTTCCTTGTAGAGCGTCCACGACCTTCCAGTAGTTGGCATAGTAGTGTGGGTAGCGGGCGTCCTCGTTCTCGGGAAGTCCAAGATTGGACCGCCAGGCCATGATGGAGTCGTCCGAGGCCATAAAGTCGCGGAGGAATTTTCGGTAGTAGGGCACATTGGCCATTTGGATGTCATCACCGCCCACGGTGGCACAATGGAATGTGGGGCCGCCGTAAAGGGCCGTTGAGTAAGGTGAGTCCCAAAACCTATACATTACAGGACGCGTCTTTCGAAGTGGGGCACAGTAGGGCATGACATCCATTTTGAGGCCCTGTAAGATGGGCACCCAGTGTTTTGGGTCGGCCCTCCAGAAGGGGTTGTCGCCCATAGTTAAAACGGGCATGTAGAAGCCGCCTGTGGAGAAGTCCTCCGACATGGCGGCCGGGTTGGATGTAGTGAGGGAGATGCCCGTTTTCCACCCGTTCGGCCTTTTCAAATTATCGTTTGTGTATAGGGATAGCGAATCGGACATGCCCTGCACCCTCATGATAAAGTCACCACGACGGAATACATCGGTACGATCTTTTAGGAACCCGCTTTGCTGTGAGTGAAGGTCAAACGACGACTGGCCTGGCAATGGGCTCAAAATGTATTCGTCAGTCATAGTGAGGTGGCTGGGATGAGCGAGAAAGGCGCTTGCCATGCAGTTCCACTCCGACCAGTTGGAAAGGGTTATTCGATGCGCTACGTCCCATGTGAGGTCGGGATTCAGCTTATCGCACACGGTAACATCCGGGTAATTTGGGCCGACGTATTGACTATGGCACCCGCCACCCGGGTCGCCAAAATAGGCGTGGGAATACTCCCACACGTGCGATGAGTTCTGTTGAACGGACGTGTCTTTCTCATCCACGTCCCATTTGTACTCCCCGAAGCCGTTGTTGTTGGCCAGAAACCGGTCGTAGTTGATGTCGCGCTCCGGCATGCCCGTTGTCCATTGTTGCTGGTACGTCTTGTGAGGGAAGAGGGTTTGGTCGCCGCACGCGCGCGATGCCGCATCCGTTCTAAGGTCAAAGTTGTTACATACGGCCGGCGTCATTCCGACCCTAAACGACTGGGGCTCCTCGTAATTTTCCCAGGGTTTGAAAAAGGGCATATCCTCACTAACATCAGTGAGGTACGACATTTAATAACTCACTCAGAAAAAACGTGGTGGACGGGGACGAGTAGGGCGGCCGCCAATAGGGCCCCGTAGTAGGTCGCCCCGTGGTCCTTGCACGCCAGGAGTTCACTGTCTACGCACGGGCACGTGGCCACGGTATAGGCGGAGTAGAGGAGAAGGAGAACGATGAGCGCGCGCACGGCCTTCCCGGACGTCCCCTCCATTTGTGAGTACCGTCACAATTTCTGTGTAATAAATTAAATGGGCTTCACCGTCGAGGAGCAAATTTTGGCCGTGGTGGTGGGGATTTTGGCCACGTTTTTGGCGAACAAAATGGGCGCCGACGGGAGTTCGTCGGGGGATGGTATGAAGTCCAATTTGAGGGAGATCGCTCAAATTCAAAACCAGCTCGTGAATGCAAGCACGGATATCGTTGAGGCCCTAAAGGTGGCGGCGGATAAGGGTCAGGTCCTCCTTGCGGCCGGGGATAAAAAGGGCCTAGCCACCCTTGCGGAGAGGGCGGCCTCCTTGAGGGGCGCCTTCGTGGAGTCGTATATTGATTTCCACGTAAGTGAGGACCCGTCAACCATTACACTTCCCTTGTCCGACACGGATGCAAAGGCCGTGAATTTAGGCAGCAAGGACGACATTGTCAAGGAGCTTAATGAGACGGTGACAATGGAAATACTCACGGTGGCAAGAGTCACGGATGAGGCGATTCTCAATCCCCTCCCGAAACCCCCCAAAGACTCCTACTACCAGTGGATTTTCCTCAAATGGACAATGCAATCCAAGGATGTGTATGTTGTGGTTGTACACACGGGCATATCAGGACTTGTGGAGCACTCAAAACTAAGTTGGAACGGGGGAGGGAGTGTGTACACATTGAGAGTCAAGAAGAAAACATATGAGCAACTCAAGAAAGGCGAGTGCACAATCCTCTTCACCACGGAGAGCGTCTCCACGTTGGCCGCCACGGGGATTGCACGAAAACATGGGGCTGTCATTCCTCCGGCACCAAAGATAAAGGGAGCTGACTCGTGGATTTGTTACTCCTACACCGGGGAGGAATCCGTGAAGGCATAAAACGTCCCCCGAGTCGCATTCGACGTGTCGCGGACGACCCTCGTGGCGGCCACGTAGTCCAATATGGCACCTCCGGGCACGTGGACCGGTGACGCCAAAAAGTCAAAGTCCCACGGTTGGAAGTAGGCACCAATTCCACCGCCGCCGGCGAGTCTCCGGAGAATCTCCTCCCTTTTGAGTACACGGGTTTGCGGGACAAAGAGTGATTTACGGGTGCCTGCGACAACACGGTAGTCACTCGACATTTCCCTTTTCCACACAAAATTTCTGTGTTGTTACAAAATGACGGAGACGGAAATGATGATCCTGGGTGTGGTCGCCCTCATTGCCATCTACTTCCTTTTTATTAAGAAGAAGGACAAGGACGACGATTAACGTCGGCCCCACAAGACAAACAAATTTCTGCCTCACAATAAATGGACGGTATCTACTTTGGGAAGGATGACGTCGTCACCAACTCGTTCACCGGCGAGTGTTTCTGCCTCCAAGGGGATACTCTCGAGGGCCTGTTGCGCGGAACCCACGTGAAGGCAACAAAAGGAGCCGACGGCACGTTTACTGTGACGACGGCACAGGGGTTTAGCGAGAGCATTTCCATTACTGGTACATCGGGGAGTTACTCCCTCCAATGTGCCAAGAGCAAGGAGGGGTTTCAGCAGGTGCTCGAATCTACCGCTGCATCGAACATGTGCATCGGAATGAAGTACACGGGTCTATGGGTAAATAAGGCCGACGCCAAATCCACGATGCCCATTTTGGCCGCGAATGGATACTGGCAACGTTTCGGTGAAACTCCGGTCATTGGAAAGGCGGTTTCCCTGAACGACCCACCCACCGTACTAACTCTGGACGGTGAAGGTTCAACGGTGCCCCAACTCAACTGGGATCTGACGGGAAAGGGCGACATGGTGTCTGCCGATAGTTCGGGAGGAGGGGAGGACATGGCGCAAATCGGGGCACTCGGTACGAAAATGTTGGAACCTGGGAAGACGCTATACAACGGAATTGCCTTTGAGGGGAGCGGTCCAAAGGGGGAGGCATGGGGGCTCCTTGTCCTATTCGGAGACAAAAACTATGCCGTCTTCATGGCGCCGGTTACGGGGGATGTGCAGGACGTAAAAAACTGGGACGAGAAAAAAATGATCAATGCAATTTTGGCGACGGCGCTCGTTTCAAACACACACACACTCTTCCTCGGGGAATGGGGAACAAAAGACGAGCCCAAAAACTTCGTTGCCAAATCCGTGGACGGTAATACCCTTGAAATTTCGAAGGGCCCCGCAACTGGACATTTTGTCAGGAAGGGGCCAATCAACTCCCCCTTCCCCGGGCAGCCCGGGGAGAAGAAGAAAAAGGACGACGACTCGGGCCTGTTCGTTGCGCTCCTATTGGGCCTCCTGGGTTACGCCCTCGTGAAGTCGTGAAATTTCTCACTCTACCCCTAAATGGCCAAACGCTACAGACGCCGCCGACGACGCTCGCGCGGGATTTTCGGTTAATTAAAACCGTCCATTGTCCCCACGGTTCGCGCGGACGCTCCGAATCCGTAGGTTAGAGATCCTATTGTCTAGGGGGTTGTGGTTGATGTGGTCGATGTCCTTCCCACGGACCCCGCGGCCGAACCTCCTCATCATGAGGCGCCGCGCCTTATTCCGGGAGGCGCGCCTCTTAATTTGGGCCGGGGAGGAGTGGTAGGTCCTATACTCCCACTTGTAGTCTCGCATTTCCCACTCACACATAAAAAAAACTCCTAGTCATCGGGGAGTTCAAACCGCCCGGATTGGGAGTTGTATCCGCCTGATGTACTGGAACTCGAGCGTGATGTACCGCCGAGGCGGTACATGTCGGTCCGGGGTGGAACTCCTTCGTACCATTGGTTCTCGGGATTCCATTGACCGTATCTATACGTAGGGACGTCTGCCTCTCGGAAGTCGAGGGTCCGTCGGGTGTCGTTACTGGCCATCGAAGGGGCACGGGAGGCGGGCTGGGAGGACTGGGGTGTTGCCAAAACGGTAGCGGCGCGGGAAGGGGTCCGAGAGGACGAGGAAGTGTTTGAGCGTGCATATCCTCCATAGTCGACAAAGTTGTCCGCCTCTCGGAAGTCGAGTGTCCTTCGGGTGTCATTACTGGCCATCGAAGGGGCACGGGAGGGGGGTGTTGTCAAAACGGTCCGAACCGAAGCGGCGCGGGAAGGGGTCCGAGAGGACGAGCCCCCATCATATGGGACGGTAGACGCAGGAGTGGAAGGTGTCCCAACTCTAGAATTAACACTCCCGGCTCTGGAGGGAGACCCGTACGAAACGCTTGCGGAGTCGGCTCTGGAGGGTGTCCTCGAACCCCCGGGACAGGGCTTCACTGGCCGGCCGATTTGCGTGTTGAGATCCGGGAAATCCATCTCCTCCCACGTCACCGGCCTGCCCCTAGTTCGAATTTGCTGCGCAAGCTCAAACACCAAATCATAGTCCGGTGACGTCCTCGAGGGGATGGCAAACGCGCCGCCGTTGGGCCCGTTCCCGTTGTTGAACCGGTTGTACTCCTCGAGCGCCACGTTCCACGAGCTCATTTTCCGCGCGGTGTCCCTCCCGCGGTTGCCCCACGAGCCCGGGTTGGTACGGTTGGCCCGAAATGCATTAAGTTGTTGCGCCGTGGCAATTCGACCCATTTCTCCCAATTGTGTTAGAATTTTCTCTCCGTGTGTGTACATGGGACGCAACACGCGAGACCGATCCAGGTGCCACAAGGGGCACTACAACGCAGGGGCCAAGAACGGGTGCCACAAGGGGCACTGGAAGAGGCGCCGATGATCATTTGTTATTAAATGGAAATTTACACACTACTGAAGGCACAATACATGACGTATCCATTGGACGTCATGGTAGCACCCGAAATGGTGGGAGGGGGGGTTGCCGCGTTCGTGTTCCAACCGAACGAGGCGTTCGTCGCGTTGGCGGGTATGGTGAAGTACGTCCCGGCCGGTAGGTTGGTGAGTCCGACCGTCGTTGCCAGCATGCTAGTACCGGTCAATGAAGTCGAGTATACTCCCACGTAGTACGTGTTTCCTGCCACGAGGGAGAGCGTCCCACCCGAGGCGGCCGTCATTGGGATGGAGATGAAACTGGAGGCCGTTGACGTAAAGGACCCATTACATAGGAGTGTGCCGGCCGAGTTGTAGATGGCAATCCCGAGGTTGACGCTTGATGTGGAAAGTTTGAAGACGCGAGCCGTGGCGACCGTGAACGTGTATCGACACGTGAGGAGTCGATAATATGCCACAGTCGAACTTGAGGCATTCACTTGCGCAAATTGGGCCATCCCGTCCGGCTCCCACACGACTCCGGAGATCGAACCGGCCGGACCCGCGGGTCCCGTCGGGCCCGTGGCTCCCGTTGGTCCGGTGGCTCCCGTGTCCCCTCTTGGAATGGTAAAGTTGAATGTCGCCGCGGATGGGGTACCCGACGTCGAGTTGGTAATTATGACGCTGCTCCCTGCCGCGCCAGTATTAACCGAACCAAGAGTGACGGTGGCTGCCGTCCCGGTCGCTCCCGTCAAACCCGTGTCTCCCTTGGCTCCCGCCGCACCGGTGGCTCCCGTCAATCCTTGCGTTCCCTGCGGACCTTGTGCACCGGTGTCCCCTCTTGGAATGGTAAAGTTAAATGTGGCCGCGGACGACGAAGGACCCGAGTTGCTAATTATGACATTGCTCCCTGCCGCGCCAGTGTTAACCGAACCAAGAGTGACGGTGGCTGCCGTCCCGGTCGCTCCCGTCAAACCCGTGTCTCCCTGGGGACCTTGTGGTCCGGTCGATCCCGTGTCTCCCTTGGTTCCCGAGTATGCAATCGGGGCCCACGCCACGGGAGGGTAGAGACCCGAGATTGAGGTTGCCGTGCACACATACGTTCCGGCATACGTCGTTCCGCTTGAGTAGCCATTAAAGTAGACCACGTCGTTCTTCACATACGTCGTGGACTGGCTCCAAATTCCCTTGTACGTGAATGACTCCCCTTGGGGACCGGTGGCTCCCGTCAATCCTTGTATCCCCTGGGGACCTTGTGCACCGGTGGCTCCCGTCAATCCTTGTATCCCCTGGGGACCTTGGGGTCCAGTCGGACCGGCGGGTCCCTGTATCCCCGGCTCCCCCGCATACGCCACGAGGGCATAAACCAAGTCGCCCGTCGAAAAGTTACCGCCGTACGAGTCCACCGGCTCCACCGTGACGCTCACGAACTTATTCTCGAAGATAATGGGGGCCACGGTCACTCGGAACTCGAGGAATTGCTCCGACGAGGTTTTCCTCTGGACGATAATGAGGCTCCCGATCGGGATGAGTCCTAAAATTCGATCAATGTCCCTCCCAAATTGGTCGTAGGAGGAGAAGATGAGGGCCGTCGAGTTGGCATGGGTGGAATTATTGAACCGGATCCGGCCTGATTGGATCGGGTTGTTAGGGGGTGACGTCAACCACCCCGAGCTATTCTGGGAGGCGTCCGCCGTATACTCCAAGAGGGAGGAGGTGAATCCCGGGTTTCCCTGGTCCCCCTTATCCCCCTTTTCCCCTTGTTCCCCATACCCCCTCTTCCCGAGGACGGAGTTCGTCATTTTGTAATGAAACATACAAAAAAGGTGTGACAAATTTCTTCGACTGCTTACAATATCATGGGCGGAGGAGTGTTTGTGCCCATAGACCCACCGCCAGGAATGGAGTACGATTTCCTTAACTTTGACGGCAGAGGAAAAATGTACGGTGTTTATGCCCAGGGGGGTGTATACTTGCAAAGCGTGCAAAAACCCGAAAAAGACAATCCGGAGCTCGTTTACTTTAAATTTGGAGGTCACTACGATAGTCCGCTCGGCGGCCATGCGCGTATGTACTCGACGTCGGAAACCACGGCAGCAATCCAAGGACCAGGATACCAAACATACAACGTCAAACAATCCAAAATCGCCGCGAACACTCCTCTCCAGCCGGAGATGCTCGGGATATTTATCTACAAAAAGGGCAACGCGCTGCTAAAACTCAGCGGCACGATGGCAAAGGTGTTCGTCAATAAGGAAGAGACTGCCCACCTGGAGTTTGATTCCATTTCAACGGCAGGAAACACCACCACAATAGTAAGTGGGGCATCGAAGATTGTGGTCCAGTTCATATCAGACGAAAGGATCAATGCCACCTATACGGACGAGAAGGGAGCCGTTACAACGTTCTCTCGTGTCGGTTATTTCGTCGTAATAGACCCCAATCTTCCTAGTGGGGGATCTACGTCCGGATCTACAGGCGGGTCCTCCGACGTGAATTACGGCGCCCTCATCGGGCTCGTTTTATGCGTACTCATTATGCTGGGAACCAAATGACCCCCCCCCCCCC
>Ga0136644_10002227_pt1 | contig 14930 bp, 8 predicted proteins | sample C_130820_EF_Meta_FD_94780 | JGI IMG/M metagenome (GOLD analysis project Ga0136644, IMG submission 94780) | Freshwater microbial communities from Lake Croche, Canada to study carbon cycling - C_130820_EF_MetaG (v2) (version 2) | ecosystem: Environmental > Aquatic > Freshwater > Lake | place: Lake... | reverse complement strand
GGGGAAGTCCTCAATAACCACGGCCAGCGCTGGATGCTGCAACTCAAAGGGGCTGGACCGACCCCCTACTCTCGCTCTGCCGATGGCTTTGCCGTCCTGCGTTCGAGCGTTCGCGAATTCCTTTGCTCCGAAGCCATGCATCACTTGGGTGTCCCTACCACGCGCGCCTTGTCATTGATAGGCACCGGGGATTTGGTCGTCCGCGATATGTTCTACGATGGTCGCCCCAAAAGAGAACCCGGGGCTATCGTCTGCCGGGTTGCCCCTAGCTTTGTGCGATTTGGCAATTTCGAAATCTTTGCCGCTAGAAACGATTTGGCGAATATTCGCAAGATTATCGAATATGTCATTCGAACCGATTTTCCGGAGCTGATCGGACAGCGAGGTGCTGTTGATTCACAGACCATCATCGCATGGTTCCGCGAGATCTGCCGGCGGACCGCCGTGATGGTTGTTCATTGGATGCGTGTCGGTTTTGTGCATGGTGTGATGAACACCGACAACATGTCCATCCTGGGTCTTACGATCGACTACGGACCCTACGGTTGGCTCGAGGACTACGATCCTACTTGGACCCCAAACACCACCGATTCCGAGGGCCGTCGCTATTGCTATGGCCAGCAACCTCAAATCGCTTATTGGAACCTCGCCCAACTGGCCAATGCCATCTACTCATGTGTCGAGGACAAAGAAGCCCTCGAAGGAGCGATGGCTTTGTATGTCGACACCATGCAAAGCCAATGGCAGGAAACCATGCTTGCCAAATTAGGCCTCAAAACCTGGACACAAAGCGAAGACTCCTTGCTTGAATCCCTCTTCGAACTTCTCCGCGCTGCCGAAACCGACATGACTTGGTTTTACCGCCTATTAGGAACCTGGCCCGTTTCCTCGTCCAATGCCCAAGACCAAGCCTTGCGTTCCAAGTCGGCCATCGAGCATTTTCAATACGCTTATTATCGCCCCGAGGAATGCAATCAAGCCTACGCAAATCGCTTGGTCGGCTGGCTCGATCGCTACGAGATTCGAGTGCTTCAAGATCATGCTGATCCAACACAAAGGCGGCAAATCATGGAGCGAGCCAACCCGCTGTATGTTCTGAGAAACTACCTCGCCCAAGAGGCCATTGACCAAGCCCAAGAGCATGGTGATCCGAGCCACATCATGCGGCTTCTGGAGGTCTTGAGAAATCCCTACACCGAGCAGCCCGGCATGGATCACTACGCAGAAAAGAGACCAGAGTGGGCTCGCAACCGCCCTGGTTGTTCGATGCTTTCATGCAGCTCATAAGCATTGGCTCTTCAGTTGTGGATCTTGCTAAAGATCCCAGCGATTCCTCTTCCGCCCAACTCTTTCCACTGCAAAAATCAATAATCATCACTCGACAATCATCAATCCATCACATCAATTTACCCGTGCCCAGTGTGTAAGGCTCTTAATGCTCTCTTGCCATCTTCATGAATAGCTCGTATCGGGCCTTCATCTCAACGAGGCTGTCCCCGCCAAACTTATCAACTAGCGCCGTTGCGATTTCAAACGCCACTACATGCTCGACGATAATCGACGCAGCAGATATTGCACATACGTCGCTCCTCTCATAATTCGCCCGATGAGGCTGCTTGTCCTCCATGCGGATCGACTCCAAGGGCTTGCGCAGTGTGCTGATCGGCTTTTTTGCAGCCCGCAAAACCAGCGCCTGACCGTTGGTCATCCCACCTTCGAGCCCTCCGGCATTGTTCGTCGGTCGCACATAACCCAAGTGAGGAAGGTGCGCCAAGCTCGCGTCGTGCTGGATCGGATCGTGGACTTGGGAACCTCGCTTGCGAGCTGCCTCGAACCCCATCCCAATCTCGACCCCCTTGATCGCTTGGACCGCCATGACGGCTTGCGCAAGTCTGCCATCGAGCTTGCGGTGCCACTGCGCATGCGTGCCGAGGCCAAAGGGCAATCCATCGACGCGAACCTCGATGATACCCCCAAGCGTATCTCCTTCGTCGGCCATGCGGTCGATGTAAGCTTCTGCGTCGCGATCCGTATGGGGCTGGACCGAATAGAGCGTGCTCTCATCGCGTCGAGCTCGAAGCTCTCCAATCGATAGGCCTTGTGTCCCTTCTGAACCGAACTTCATCTCACCGAGCTCGACAACATAACCGACCGTCTCGATCCCAAACTCGCGCAGCAAGAGCCTAGCCAGTGCACCGGCCGCCACACGGGCAGCGGTCTCTCGGGCGCTGGAACGCTCGAGCACCCCGCGGATCGAACCTAGGTATTTGATCGCACCGGTCAAATCCGCATGACCCGGTCGAGGGCGCTCGAGCTCCTTGAGCCTCTCGAGCTTGTAGTCGTTGTTGACGATCTGCATGGCGATCGGAGAGCCCAAGCTAACCGATTGCCAAACACCTGAAAGAATGTTGACCGTGTCTTGTTCGAGCTTCTGCCGACCGCCTCGTCCATAGCCACCTTGGCGCAGCCGCAGCTCATGATTGATGAATGCTTCGTCGATCGTCAGTCCGGCTGGAAAACCGTCGACGAGGGCCAAGAGCGATTTTCCGTGCGATTCGCCTGCAGTGGAATACGTAAGCATCAGTTTGGTATTAGGAGGTTGTGGGGATCAACGAAGCCGGCTCTTTTTCTCCCTTGGAGCCGGCGATCAGGACGTACAAACATGGTACGACGAATAACGTAAAGAGAGTGCCTATAGCCATCCCGGCGACCAAGACGATGCCGATGCTATTTCGAGCTTCGGCACCCGGGCCGGTGACAAAAACCAGAGGCAGGTGCCCAAAAACGGTTGCCGCACTCGTCATCAAAACCGGTCGCAGACGCGTCTTGGATGCCTCGATCACCGCATTCCATTTTTTCAACCCTTGCTCTTGCAAGTGGTTGGCAAACTCGACGATCAGAATCCCGTTTTTGGCAACCAGCCCCACCAGGGTGATCAACCCGACCTGCGAATAGATATTGACCGTTGTCAGCCCTAGAAAGGTCAAGAGCAACGCGCCGGAGATGGCCAAGGGGACTGAGCCAAATAGAACAATCAACGGGTCTCGAAATGATTGGAACTGAGCTGCCAGCACCAAGTAAATCAGTGCCAAAGCGATCCCCAGCGTTACGGTCAACGAGGATCCCTCTTTGCGAATCTGCCTAGACTCTCCGGCATAGTCCATGGAAACGGTGGGGCCGACGACCTTTTGCACGATCTCTTCGATCTTTCGCAAACCCGACTCCTTGGTCAGGCCGGGTACTCCCGGTATCACCGCTGCCTGGATCTGGATCGAGCTTTGTTGCTGAAAGCGACTCAATACTCTCGGTGCTGTTTTCGGGATAACCGATGCAAACGCCGAAACAGGGATCAGTTGCCCGCTGGGCGTGCGGATCTTCAAATCCATCAGCGAGGTGGCTGACTGTCGATCCTCTTCGGCAAGTTGCGGGATGACTTGGTAGGAGCGATTGAAGTAATTGAATCGATTGACGTAACCGCCACCGAGCAGAACACCTAATTCGCCAGCGATCGATGCTAGATCGAGTTTCAGGTCGGCGACCTTCTCGCGATCGACCACCACCTGAGCTTGTGGCAAATCGACTTTTAAATCGGTATCGACGAACATAAACAATCCGCTTTGGTTTGCTTCGGCTAAGACTTGTTCGGACAAGAGGGTCAGCTGCTCGACCGGCAGATCGCTTTTGATGATCAGTTCGACATCAAAGCTTCCTGCTCCTGGCAAGGGAGGTACGAGGACGGGAAACGGTTGAAGACCAGGGATTTGGGATGCGATCCCGAAGGCTTGTGGGACCATAGCAGCGGTGCTGCGAAGATGCTCTTGCTCTCGCTCGTGCCAGCTTTTGGTGATGATCCCACCAAAGCCTGAATTCGAGCCTACCAATGCCCACATGTAATCGGTCTCAGGCATCACCGAAAACTTATCTGCCAGGACTTTCGCCCAACCGACGGAGCTTTTCAAAGAGGAGTCCGGGGACGCTTTGAGCATCACAGCGATAGCGCCTTGGTCCTCGACGGGCGCGAGCTCTTTGGAGCTCATAATATAAAACGGAGCGGAGGCAAGTGCGACCACAAGGGTGGCAAAGGCAATCGCCCATCGGACCTCCAAGGCCCACTCGAGCATGCGGCCATAAACGTTTTGAACAGCGTCGAAAACACGATTGACCACGCGGGTGAGGAACCCTTCCTTGCCACTGGCAGAGAGCATCTGAGCACTCATGATCGGCGAAAGGGTCACCGCCACGACACCTGAGAGCAAGACCGCAGCAGCCAGCGTAAAGGCGAACTCCTTGAAGAGCATTCCCGTGAGTCCACCTTGGAAACCGATCGGGGCATACACCACTGCCAGGGTGATAGTCATCGCGACGATTGGGCCGAAGAGCTCGCGGGCACCCAGTAGAGCGGCGTCGATTTTGGTCAATCCTTCGCGGATATGGCGCTGGATATTCTCGACGACCACGATGGCGTCATCGACCACCAAACCCACCGACAAGACGATGGCTAGGAGGGTCAGCAAGTTCAGAGAAAACCCGAGCAAGTACATCAGAATCGTCGCGCCGATGAGAGACACAGGCATCGCGATCAAAGGGACAATCGCCGTCCGGATCGATCCCATGAAAAGGAATACGACCAAACCTACGATTGCAATCGTTTCCAAAAGCGTCTTGGAAATCTCAGACAAAGCATCTCGCATAAAGCGCGTGGCATCGTAAGCGAGATTCATCTCCATGTGCTGCGGCAACGTTGGCCGCAGTTTTTCCATCGCTTCGTTCAGACGATCAGCCACTTCGATCTCGTTGGTGCCAGGCAAAGGCCAAACCGAAACGTAAACAGCTTCTTTGCCACGGTACATCGCAACCATACCGGCTTCTTCGGAACCGAACTCGACGGTTGCTACATCGCGCAGCCGAATTACGGCTCCATCTTTTTGGGAGACGATAAGTTCACGAAACTCGTCGGTGGTTTTCAGATCGGTATCGGTGAGCAAATCGACTTGGACCGAATCGTTTTTCACCCTCCCGATCGCGGCTAGGTAGTTGTTTCGTCGCAAAGCCCCGAAGACATCCCCTGGGGTTAGGTTCATCTCGGATAATCGGTTCGGAGAAATCCAGACTCGCATCGCTAGGGTTCGGCCCCCTTCTACACCCACGCGCTGGACGCCCGAGATGGTCGTGAGTTGGGGCTGGATGGTCCGAGTCAAATAATCGGTCAGCTGAGGCACATCCCACTGGCTCGACGTGAAACTCAGATAGAACGACGCGTAGGGTCGATCCGCGCGTTGGATTTCGACGACGCTCGGCTCGGCTTCAGCAGGCAGTTCGCGGCGAACTTGTTGGAGGCGAGTGTTGACCTCGGCGAGAGCCTGAGTCGCGTTGTGATTCAGTTTCAGCCGGATTGTGATCTGGCTCGATCCAGCCACACTTTTGGACTCGACGTAATCGACACCCCCGATCGAGGAGACCGCTTTTTCGATCGGAGTGGTCAAGAACCCACGGATGGTCTCAGCACTTGCACCGATGTAGACCGTCGTGATGACGATCGAGGTGCTTTCGAGTTTCGGAAACTGCTGAACCGGCAGAGACTGAGCTGAGCGAATACCCAGAAGTACAACCATCAAGTTGACAACGATCGCTAGGACCGGATGCCGAATAAAGATATCGGTGATTGATTTCATCGCTTAACTTGTTGTCTGTGAAGTCTTCAAGGAGCCGCTTTGGTTAAATCCGATGGAACCACCCAGGTCCCATCATTGATTTTGAATGAGCCGTCGGCGATGACTTGTTCGCTCAGATCGATGCCTTGGCGGATCGAAACGTTGTTGCCCACCGTGGCTCCGACGAGGACTTCGCGGCGTTTGGCGATCCACTTGGATGTGTCTGTCGGATCGACTTGGGCCACGAAACAAAACGCTCCGGTGGGGTTGGTTCTCAGAGACGAAGAGGGGACTAAGATCGTTGTCTGAGAGTCACCGTACTCGGCGATCACTTTCACGGAATCGTTGATTTGGAGTGTTGGTGGTGGAGCCATCACTTTGGCTCGGGCGGCCAAGGATCGGGAAACTCGGTCAGCTTGTGCATCGACAGCCACGACCTGTGCAACGAGTTTTTGTCCGAGGTGTTCCAAGGAGACTGGATCACCGATTTGCAGGTAGTCGGCTACTTGCTGAGGCATCATGAAGTCTACGTAGACAAACTGGTCAACACCTTGGAGGATGGTAATCTGGGAGCCTTCGGAAAGGTATTGGCCGGGCTGGATATCAAAGACTCCGGCACGGGCTTGGAAAGGCGCCACCAGGACTTTGCGGCGGATCACGGCTTGGATCGTCGCGACTTCGGCTTTGGCTTGTGCGAGCAGGGCTTCGGTTTGCTCGAGATCCAATTCGCTCAAGGCTTGGACCTCCATCGCTTTTTTGATTCGGCGAAAAGTCGAGTCGGCGATACGCTCGGCAGCTTGGGCGCTGGCGAGCATCGCCTGTTCGACGCTGGTATCGAGTTCCAGCAGGACCTGTCCTGGCTGGACAACATCACCGGATTGAAAGTGGATAGCTTTGACGGTGCCGACCGTTTCAGTTCTCAGTTGGACCGAGCGGGGAGCTACGACGGTACCGACGACCGTTGTATTGGATCGCAGCTTGGCGGCTTGCGGGGTCGAGAAGACCACAGGGGTGGGGCGAGCTTCTTGGGGGGGGGCTGCGGTCGCAAGAACTCGGAACTTCAACAGATAGATGCCAAAAGCCAAAGCGGCGAGGCTCAGAAGCACCGCCAGCGATCCCAGGAAAGTTTTCATGCGGTTGAGGCGTCAATGGAGGGAGTATGGGGAATCGACAAGTCTACCAAGGGTACACAGTTTTGGTCCATGACCAAAGATCGTTTTGGCGACGCTAAGAGACCCTCTGTCTTGAGGGTTTTAGGCAGTTGGCCAGTTACTTGCCGGGATTTAGGTTTTTAGAAACAAACTTTTTCACAAAATTTCAGGTAGCCAAGGTGCAACGGAATGCCATTGGAGGGGCTTTAGTGGACTTGCAATATCCAGAATTACTTGGGTATTTGCAGCGAAAAATAGAAACCATTGTACTCCGATCAGCGCGGTGTCTATAATGGATTTCGTCGTGGACTCGTCCACGGTTTCTCCTCGAACATCCCACCAACAGCCCGAATCCCGTTTCGCTATGCCGGGCGTTTGTACAAACGCTTTTGGGTAACGAGATCTTCGCACTAGGTCTTCCGACGTTCACTCGCTGGTTGATTTTTGCCGATCGAGCGTCAGCGGGTTCACCTTGAAAAATGACTGACGAAGACCGCGGTCGCCCGCAACCGAATCGCAACAGCAACGAAGTGCTCTCGATCGCCGAGGAGATCCTGCGCGAGCGAAGTGGCATGGGGATTCCGACCGAGCCTCGGCCCGTGTTGGATTTCGCTACCTTGCAACGGATGCCGCTCGAGGAGCTATCGGATGTAGCCAAGCTTGAGAGGATCGAGAATCGAGAGCAGCTCACCAGGCAGGAGTTGATCTTCCAAGTTCTCCGTGCTCGGATGAGATCCTCTGGGATCATGATGGGGGAAGGAACCCTTGAGATTCTCGCCGATGGCTTCGGTTTTTTGAGATCTACTGCGCACCATTATGTGGCTTGTCCAGATGACATCTACGTATCACCCTCTCAGATACGCCGCTTTGGTTTGACCACTGGCATGACGATTTCTGGCCAGATACGTCCCCCCAAGGAGAACGAGCGTTACTTTGCGCTACTGCGTATCGAAGCCATCAATCATCGCAACCCGAACGACGTTCGAGCGCGAAAGTCTTTTGAATTGCTTACCCCGCTGCATCCTAGGCAGCGAATCCTCATGGAGACCGAACCGGTCGAGTTAGCCACTCGTGTCATCGATTTAGTCACACCCCTTGGATTTGGCCAGCGAGGCTTGATAGTATCGCCTCCAAGAGCCGGCAAAACGATTTTGATGCAAAAGATGGCTCGAGCGGCCTTGGAAAATTATCCAAACGCGTATGTCATGATGTTGCTCATCGACGAACGCCCCGAGGAGGTCACCGATATGCAGCGCGAGGTGCGTGGTCCGAAGTGCGAGGTGATCAGCAGTACGTTTGATGAACCAGCATCGCGGCACATCCAAGTCAGCCAAATGGTGCTCGAGAAAGCCAAGCGGATGGTTGAAGACGGGATCGACGTGGTTGTGTTTCTAGACTCGATCACTCGCTTGGCTAGGGCTTGGAACGGCGAGTGCATCCAGTCTGGCAAGACCCTCACTGGAGGGCTTGATGCCAATGCCATGCAAAAGCCCAAAGCGTTTTTTGGTGCCGCTCGCAAAGTCGAAGAGGGTGGATCATTGACAATCATCGCTACTGCATTGGTCGGGACTGGAAGCCGGATGGACGAGGTCATCTTTGAAGAGTTCAAGGGGACAGGCAATATGGAGATCGTTTTAGACCGAGCCCTTGTGGATCGGCGTATATGGCCAGCCATCGATATTTACCAAAGTGGTACAAGGCGTGAAGAAGCCCTTTTGGACCCAGCCGAGTACCAGAAGATTGTGATCATGCGCAAGGCTCTTGCGGGGCTGAGTTCGTCGGATGCTATGGAACAATTGATCAGCCGCCTGCAAAAAACACGCAATAATGCAGAGTTTCTACTTGGACTCAAAGCGTAGACTTTGCGTTGACTTCGGTAGAGCTAGCGAGATTTAGTTCTGTTTGACGTGGTGTTTTTGTGGTTCAACGAATACAGAGCTTAAGCAACCCGCAACTTAAGAGACTTAAGCGTCTTCATAGCGTAGAGAGCAAGCATGAAGAGTTCTTGGTTGAAGGAACACACTTGCTCACCGAGGCGTTGGCGGTAAGTTGGCCGCTTAGGGGTGTTTACTACACCCAGCAGTGGGCGATCGACAATCGCTTGCTCATTGAGCAGATCGATGATAGTGTCGAGCAGTATCTAGTGGACTTCAATTGGCTTAAGCAATCGGTAACGACCCAGAATCCCGATGGGGTAGTAACGATCGCTGACCTCGATGCATCGGTAGGGGCAACTGGGACTGGGAGTTTATCTCAAGAGGCTCGGGATTGGAGTTTGGTGCTGGCAACGGATGGAATTCAGGATCCGGGTAATGCAGGGACATTGCTCAGGTCGGTGGTTGGATTCGGGGCCAACCGTTTGTATTTGAGTCCGGACTCGGTAAGTCCAGTGCATCCGAAGTTCCTTCGCAGTACGGCGGGTCAGTGGTTCCGTTCGCCCCCGGGGGTAGCACAGACAAGAGGTTTAGCGGAGCATGCCAAGCGGATGGGGGCCAAGGTGATCGTAGCAGACATGAAAGGCAAATCGGTTTGGGATTTGGATTTTGCGCGACCCACCATGTTTGTCGTGGGTGCCGAGGGTAGCGGAGTCAGGCAAGAGATTAGAAACTTAGCAGATGAGGTTTGTGCGATCCCGATGGAACCGGGAGTTGAGTCATTGAACGTCGCTGTAGCAGGCACAATTTTGCTTTACGAAGCACACCGCCAGAGACGTTTAGGGTAGCGACTATTTTTGCTAGAATTGGGCTGCGATGAGGTAGCCTAAAATCATCCCGATGACCAGCGCCGGGGGTAGCACAATGGCGATGGTCATGCCGATGAGCATGGCTTTGGACATCTGTGCATTCTGGACGATTGTTTCGGAGCCGAGCTGAAGTTGGGGAGGGGGTGGGGCGGCGTTTGTTGCTTGGTTGCGATTGACGCTGTTGGTACCCGAGGCGAACGATGTATCCTGCATCGATTCGTCTCCCGATGGATTTCGAGCAGGAGCGATTTTGCCGCTCGCAGGATCTGTCCCCAGTCCAGTATCGAGAATTGGAGGGGGAGGCGCGAGCCATGGCCCCCGCGTGATCGTTGTCTGTGCGAAGGGCACGTCAGTAGTCACCCAAGCTTCTAATCGGGCCGCAACCTCGGTCATTGTCTGAATCCGCTTGCGAGGATCCTTTTCCATCATGTCAGCGATGATGTCGACAAATTCCTCGCTGAGGTTCGGGTTGAAGTTGCAAGGGTGTAGCGGGGTTGCTTCCAGATGCCGCCGAATTTTTGACGTGGTATCTCCACCCGGAAAAGGAGCTTTGCCTGTCACCGCGTAGTACAACGTGCAACCCAGTGAGTACACATCGCTTGCGGCGTTGACTTGGAGAGGTGTGCTGTACTGTTCAGGGGAGATGAAATCTGGAGTGCCAACAATTTTGCCGGCGCGGGGGTCATCGACCAAATCTGCGGCAAATCCTGCGAGTCCCACATCGGAAACTTTGGCGATCGACTCCGGGGTTACCAAGATATTTGCGGGTTTGACATCGCGATGGATCAATCCCTCGTCGTGTGCGTAGGCCAAGCCCAAGGCCGCTTGCATGATGATCCCCGCGGCGACTTCTTGCGAAAGCCTCACTCGCGTTTTGACCAGCTTGCGCAAATCCATGCCAGCGACATACTCGGTGACCAAGTAGTGAACGCTACCGTCTTGGCCAGCATCGTGGGCCCGAACCAAGTACGGGCAATCGAGTTTGGCCTGCATACGAATCTCTCGTTTGAAGCTTGCCAAGGTTTCGTCAGTGACTCGATGCAGCGGCAAGACCTTCACGGCGCATTCCCGACCCATCACTTCGTGGACGGCTTTGAAGACCTGACCCATGCCTCCTTGGCCGATAAAATCGGTAATCACGTAAGGACCTAGTCGAAACTTGGTTTTTCCGTCGGCCAGCTGAAAGGCTTGGTATTCGGTGATCGCGCGCTGCTCGATCAAGATGCTGCGGAGGATCTTGTCCTCGTCGAACGGCTCTCCCTTTGCCTGGGCGCTTAGGACCTGGTGCTTTTGCAGCCTTAAGCAATACTCCCACTGCTGAGGGGTCACCAACCCACTTGAGAGCACCGTTTTTTGGAAGTTGCTGGACATACGACTTAGGATACACCAAAAGAGTATCATAGTTATCCGTTGAAATGACGAAAAACCCTCTTTGCATCGAGCATCGCAATGGATCTGAGACTTGGCGGCCAGGTGGCCGTGATCACTGGCGGAGCATCCGGAATCGGCTTGGCAACCGCTAAACTTTTTGCGGCCGAAGGAGTCAGTGTGGCAATCTGGGATTTGGACCCCGGCGCAGAAGTGATCGCTCGGGAGATTCAGGATCTCTACGGGGTTCGGGCCATCGGGGTTCGGGCCATCGGTCTGCAGGTCGACGTCAGCCAGGAGTCCTCGGTGAGCGAAGCTCTGGCCAAGACCCTCGCGAGCTTTGAAACGATCCACCATGTAGTCCACAGCGCGGCGATTGGCTCGAACAAGTTTGGTTTTCCTTTTACGAACCTCTCACCCGAGGATTGGAAAAGGACGTTGGATGTGAACATCTTGGGGATGGTCCGGATCGCTACGGCCCTAAGCCCTGTGCTGATTCGATCCCGAGCCGGTACATGCGTCTTTGTCGGATCGGTGGCAGGCCAGATCGGCTCGCAAACCGATCCACCTTATAGCGCCAGCAAGGCTGCCACCATCAACTTTGCTCAGTGCATGGCCAAGGATCTTGCGGTGCACAACGTGCGCGTCAATACCGTTTGTCCTGGGATGGTTCCGACGAAACTCAATCGATCGATCTGGCAAGCTTGGTACGATCGAGTGGAGATCGCCCAGCGGCTGGATTACGACGTATGGGCCGAAAGAAAAATCAAGCAACTCATTCCGCTGGGCCAGTGGCAAACCCCCGAAGACATAGCCGCGATGATTGTTTTTCTATCTTCGCCGCTAGCAGGTCAGGTCACGGGGCAAACCATCAACGTCGACGGCGGTTACGTCATGCATTGGTAGGAAATACATTGGTAGGGATTGTATTGTTGGGAATCCTCCAAGGGCAAACATCGGTCCCTTGAGGCCAGCCAAAGGCCCCTTCTATTCCATTAGATGTTGTTTGGTTGCGTTCAAGAGAGATTTCGCGAGGATACTACTTTTCGAAGTCCGCTGGGTGAATTAGAGTGAACGGACTTATGGAACACTTTTCCCCCCGTTCCATCTAGGAATCCGACTTAGGACAAGCGACCAGCGTCGCGATCAATTTATCGATCACTGAAGATTCCTTCTCCGTTTCACCAGGGCGATGCAACGCTGTGCATCGCGTCGAGTCAGCAGTCACTATGGCCTCAATGAAGCTATTCAAGGATCCCACACTTTGGCCCCGCATTCGCCAAGCTACCGGAACGGTATACGGCGACATCGGCACTTCGGTTTTGTATACGACTATGGAGATGACCCGTGAGACGATACTTCTGAAACATCATGCAGCAGGGGGCCACTCGGCCGCAGAGCTTGTTGCCCAGGGTGGGGATTTGCTCACCCGATCGGAGTTGCTCGGGAGCCTGAGTTTAGTTTTTTGGGCTTTGATTTTTTTGACGGTCAAGTACGACTTGATCATCATGCGAGCGGACCATCGAGGAGAGGGAGGGACGTTCGCGCTGCTGAGTTTATTAAAGGGTTACACAGGCAAGATTTTTGCTGGGGGCTTCATCAGTTTTTTGGTGGTCTGTGCGGCGGGGTTGCTTGCCGCCGACGGGATCATCACTCCTCCGGTGAGTATGCTTGGTGCGTTTGAACCGCTGGGTGTTCCGATTTCGATTGCATTGACGCTCGTTTTTTTGCTGATTTTATTCAAGATGCAGTGGCGTGGGACGAGCAAAGTCGGTGGTGCATTCGGATGGTTCATGATTGGGGTTTGGTTTCCGTGGATTGCGCTCAAGGGACTTCCTTGGGTGGTCGCGCATCCGGATGTCTTTCTTGCGATCAACCCTGTGTATGCGTTCCAATTTTTGGGGAATTTCCCATGGATGGGGGCGTTGGTGATCCTAGGGGTGGTCGTTTTGGCGATCACCGGAGGTGAGGCCAAATATGCTGACATCGGGCACTTCTCGCGCAGCAGCGATTCCAAGGCCAGCAGCAGCGATAGCATTGAACCTGCGTTATCTGGGCGACTGCCCGTGATGTATTCATGGTTCATTATCGTCCTTCCATGTTTGATCCTGTGCTATGCGGGTCAAATCGCTTACATGATCGATCGGGGAGTCCCACCTCGTGCAAACACTTTCTACGCGTTGACTCCTCAAGTCGGCAATCCGACGATCGACCGGATCATTCAAGTCATCGACGTGGCGATCTCGGCAGTCGCGGCGATCATTGCCTCACAAGCCTTGATCACAGGGATGTTCAGTATTGTCAAACAAGCCACGGTAGCAGGTTTTGTTCCTCGGTTCCGAGTGTTTCACACCGACGAGCATGGCGAAGGTCAGGTGTACATTCCTGCAGTCAACTGGGCGCTATTTGCAGGTTGCGTAGCGGTGACTCTGATGTTTCAAACATCGACCAATCTAGCGGCAGCTTACGGCGTGGCCGTCACAGGCACGATGGGGATCACCTCGATCATCTTTTCGTATGTAGCCTACTATCGCTGGAAATGGAATATCGCACTCGTAGCGATGGTGTTAATCCCGTTTTTGCTGATCGACTTTGCCTTCTTTGGCGCCAATCTCTTGAAGCTCGGTAGCGGTGGTTTCTTCCCGGTATTGATCGCGATGGGGTTGATTCTGGTCATGCTCACTTGGCAATGGGGGCGCAAGTCGCTCGCATCGGCCTTTTATGACTTTGGAGTTCGTGAAGGCAAGCGGGTCGAGTGGCTCGTATCGCTACGGGATATGCTCGATGAGTTGGAGATCACGCTCAAGGAGAACCTGCCTGCCGCAAGATCGCTGATCCAAGGACGCAGGCGTTTGGTGGAGAGCGATCGAGCTGCGGTTTTCTTGTGCTCGCGACCGATCGACTCGACCGACGATTATGTCCCCGTCGTGATGCGCATCTTCTTGAAGAAATACGGGGTGCTTCCATCTCAGGTGGTTTTGATGCACATCAACCAAACCACATTGGCTCGTTATCCGACCTCGGATCGCTATCGCGTGGTCAAACTCGGCAACGACATTCACTCGCTGGTTGCAAGTTACGGTTATATGGAGCAGCCCGATATCCGCAAGGCGCTCAAGGACATCCAGGCGGCAGGATTGTTGCCTATTGCGGCCGAACGATGGATCATCGAGGTTGGAGAAGAGGATATCATTGCATCGAGCGACCTGGGTCCTATCCAGAGGTTCCGCGTGTGGCTCTTTAGCTGGATCCTCAGGCTCTCGACGCCAGCTCACAAGTACCTCGGTTTGGTCTATGACGCTGCGGTGTCCAAGGAGGTCATCCCGGTGGTCTTTAGCCGAAAGGCTACGCGGATCACCCTCCCGGAATTGGAACTGATTCAGAATCCACCCACCAAGTAGCGATGATGGCGTAGCGATGATGGCGTCTTTGCGGTCTATCCTCCGAAAAAGCTTGCACCGCACGATCCATCGGTTCGGATTTCGATTGGTCCGAGCCCCGTCCTTCGAGCGTGCGATTCTCAACTGGGAGTTGGATCATCAGCCTTTTTTCTTTGTCCAGGTCGGTGCGCACAACGGGATCACCTCCGACCCGTTCCATCGTTTCCTGATCGAGAATCTCGCTTGGGAATCGATCTTGATCGAACCGCAAAGTCCCTGCGTCAAGACCTTGCAATCGATCTATGCCGATCGTGAGAATATTCGCATCGAGCATGCTGCGATAGGTCCTGCGGGTAGCGAGCAAAAGTCTCTGACCATGTATAAGATCAGCGACTCTGCGGTAGGCTTACCGCATTGGGCCAACCAACTGGCTTCGGCCCGCCGGGAGGTGATCGCCAGCCACAAGGATCGTATTGAGGATATTGAACGATGGATTCAGGTCGAAGAGGTCCCCTGCGTGCAGCTCGGGCAGCTCGTTCTCAAGCACCAATTCCCGAGGGTCGATTTGCTAGCCAGCGACACCGAGGGGTTCGACTTTGAAATCGTCCAGCAGATCGACTCTTTGCCCAGCCTGCCT
>Ga0136644_10002226_pt1 | contig 14939 bp, 10 predicted proteins | sample C_130820_EF_Meta_FD_94780 | JGI IMG/M metagenome (GOLD analysis project Ga0136644, IMG submission 94780) | Freshwater microbial communities from Lake Croche, Canada to study carbon cycling - C_130820_EF_MetaG (v2) (version 2) | ecosystem: Environmental > Aquatic > Freshwater > Lake | place... | reverse complement strand
TAGCGGCCCAATACCGAGGTTTGGTTCATCAGCCGCAAGGCGTGGGTGATGCCTTCTGGCGCCTGCACAATCTGCATGAATAAGCGGTGGTTGGCTGGGTCGTTGCGAAAGCGCCCATTCATCACCTGGCGCGCGTTGTACAGCGCACGCAGCGTGCGCGCCGACAAACCTTTTAGGCCCAGCTCGGTTTGGTAGAGCAAAAAGGTTTCCAAAATCGCCTGCGGCTCGCGCTGGTACAGGTCGTCGCTGAGCACCTCAATCATGCCGGCCTTCTCGCCAAAGCGCGGGTTGATCGGTCGCAACTCATGCGTATTGGGGCTCAGCCGCTCCTCAATGTTGAGCAGCAAAATGTGGTTCAGCTGCGTCACCGCTTTGGCGCACCAGTAGTAGCGGCGCATCAGCGCCTCACTGGCACGCGCGCTGGAGTCGTTGCGGTAGCCAAAGGACTCGGCCACGGCGGTTTGCAAATCAAACACCAGCCGGTCTTCGCGCCGCCCAGCAATCAGGTGCAGCCGGGCGCGCACCAGCGATAACAGGGCCTCGTTGCGCTTAATCTGCTGCACCTCAAATGCCGTGGCCAGCCCCTTGCGTGCCAACTCGTCCCAACTCTTACCCAGGCCAGCCGCCTTGGCCACCCACAACAGGGTCTGCAAGTCGCGCAGGCCACCAGGCGATTCTTTGCAGTTGGGCTCTAGTGCGTAGGGCGTGTTCTCGAACTTGTGGTGCCGCTGGCGCATCTCCAGCGTTTTAGCCACGCAAAAAGCGGGCGCGTCCAGCGCCGCCTGAAAGCGCTTGCGAAATTGGTTAAACAAGCGCATGTCGCCCGCCACCAGGCGCGACTCCAGTAACGAGGTCTGCACGGTCACGTCTTTGGCGGCTTCGCTCAGGCATTCGCTCACGCTGCGCACGCTGGAGCCGATTTCTAAGCCCGTGTCCCAGCAGGCGCCAATCAAGTGCTCCAGCCGTGCCTTGAGCGCCGGGTCTTGCTCGGGCGAGAGGCCGTCGGGCAGCAATACCAGCACGTCGATATCCGAACACGGGAATAACTCGCCACGGCCATAGCCACCAACCGCTACCAAGGCAAACGGCGCCGGAAAGCCGACCTGTGCCCACAGTTGGCGCAAGTGCGCGTCTGCCAAAGCAGCCAGTTTTTGCAGAGTCGCGCGCACGCCGCGCGTGGACGGGCCGGTGGCCGCAATGGCCGTTAGCAATGCCGATTTGCGCCGCCGGTAGTCTTCGCGCAGCTCCGGCAGGTCAAGCATGAGCGGCGCTGACAAAAGCTGGCGGCGGCGGGCAGCCCGGCGAGGTGGTCAGCACTTCGTAGCCGGTCTCGGTCACCAGTACCGTGTGTTCCCACTGGGCGGACAGCGAATGGTCTTTGGTGACAATGGTCCAGCCGTCACCTAGCTCCTTGATGTCACGCCGCCCGGCGTTAATCATGGGCTCAATGGTGAAGGTCATACCGGCTTGAAGTTTGTTCAGCGTGCCCGGTTTGCCGTAGTGCAGCACCTGTGGCTCCTCATGAAAGCCGCGCCCGATGCCGTGGCCGCAAAACTCGCGCACCACGCTAAAGCCCTGGCCCTCGGCAAAGCGCTGAATGGCGTGGCCAATGTCGCCTAAATAGGCACCCGGGCGTACCTGCATGATGCCTATCCACATGGCGTCAAAAGTCAGTTGCGCCAGCCGCCGCGCCGCAATCGACGCCTCGCCTACCAAAAACATACGGCTGCTGTCGCCGTGCCAGCCGTCTTTGATAACGGTTACGTCCACATTCACCGCGTCGCCCTTTTTCAGCGGCTTGTCGTTGGGAATGCCGTGGCAAACCTGGTGGTTGATCGAGGTGCAAATGGACTTTGGGTAGGGCTTGTAGCCCGGTGGTGCGTAGTTCAGCGGCGCGGGAATGGCCTGCTGCACATCGACGATGTAGTGGTAGGCCAAGCGGTCAATTTCATTCGTCGTCACGCCGGGTTGAATGAAAGGGGTCAAGTAGTCCAGTAACTCCGAAGCCAAACGGCCTGCGGTGCGCATGCCCTGAATGCCGTCTGCGTCTTTGATGGTGATGCTCATGGGAGCGGATTATCGGGGATGCCTCTCGGGCGCGGTACCGGCTGGAAGTAAGATGGCCGTTGCTGTTTAGACCTTTTGGAGCCTGTCGCATGTTTAACGAGCGCAAGGCCGCGCAAATGGCGGCGTTCTTCCTCGGGCAAGCCCCCGACGCGAGGATGGCGCATCTCAAGCTGATGAAGCTTTTATACCTTTCCGAGCGCGAAGCCGTGCGGATCTTTGGTTGGCCGATTTGCGGTGACCGTTTGGTCTCCATGCCTCATGGGCCTGTTCTTTCGCAGACGCTCAACTTGATGGATGGCGACGTGGAATCTTTGCCCGGAGGCTGGGAGGCGTGGATCTCTGACAGGGAGAACCACGAGCTTTCTTTGCGTCAGCCCCTGAACGTCGCGCTGCTTGATGAGTTGGCCCCGGCTGAAATCGATGTGCTCAAAGCCGTCTGGGGCCAGTTTGGTGCCATGGACAAGTGGGAAATTCGCGACTGGACGCATCAGCACTGCGCCGAGTGGCAAGACCCCAAAGGTTCGTCTTGCGCGATTCCCTACGCCGCACTGGCACGCGCGCTGGGCTTTGACGACGCAGTGGCCGAGCAATTGGCTGCCCAAATTCAAGCGGAACAGGAAATAGACCGTTTTTTTGCGGCTTTATGAGTGTGTTTCTTCCGCTGCGAAGGGGAACCTTGCTCATTCCCTCGGGGCCACCAGGGGACGAGGATCGTAGGCACCTCTTTATCCTGCTCACGGATCCGCAAGACGATGGGGTTCGCAAGAACTGGGTTTTACTGGTTTCCCTGTCAACTGTCCGGCGCGGTGTGCCGCATGACCGAAGTTGCATCCTCCAACCTGGTGATCACCCTTTCGTGCGGAATGACAGCTATGTGGTGTATCAAAAAGCGCGTCTGGAAGAGGCCGACAAGCTTCTGCGAGGGGTAAAGAGCGGTCAGCTTGTGCCGCATGATCCTGTGCCCATCGCGGTGTTCACCAGGGTTTGCAAGGGCTTGGAAGCATCCCGGCTGACTCCCAATAAGCTGCTACAGTTCTATCGCCATGCGACGGCCAGCGCCTGAGTGCGTTGAAGTTGATTTGAGGGGGCGGTTTGAGGAGGATCTCATTGCTCTTGACATCAGTTTGGGGCTCACAACGCAGCCAGGGCACTGGCCGAGGTTGTAAAATTAACGGGCGAACAAGGTGGCAATCGACGAGTAGCCGATTTGCAGAATAAGTGTTTCACCCTCAAGGAGGACAAATGTTGATTAGTATTAAAAAATTAATGGCGTGCATCGCTATGGCGTTTACTGCATGTAACGCCATGGCGCTTGCAGTAGAGGACTGCGACAGATCGCTTACCAAGGACTATTACGTCGACTCCACTAAACGCAGTCTTCAGGTTGACTATCTCAAGACTATTGATCAAAAAACTTGGCGAGACCTCAAATCGGAGGCTTCTATTAATCTCATCGTAGATGAAGTGCCAATTGGTGCAAGCTACAGTGAATTCGATAAGACTCGCACCGCCTATTTGGAAAAGCAGAAGTATCGACGCAGCGAGTACGAAGCCAGCAGCATCGTCAAAGCGGTAACCTCCGACCGGGCGTACAGTGCCTATGAGGCATGCTTGCGCGCCGCCGACATAGGGCAGGGTCTGCGAGTCTGGGCTAGCAAAGAAACCATGGATATTATCGAATTGCGGGTGCTATACCGCAACCCACCGAGCAAGCCCAGCATAAATCTACTGGGTCAAATTGATGGTGGTTCCGTCGTAGGGGTACCGGTCGGGGCTCTATGGACCGAAGACAAGAAGGCCTGGGGCGTCAACGAAGAACGAGCCATTCGTATTCGTCGACAACCCGGCACATCTGAAACGTCTGTCATCGTATCAAGTGATGATGGTGCGCCTCCAGTGTCACTTACTTTCACGAGGGCTGACGCGGTGGCGCGATTGCGTTTTCAAGGTACGGTTGATGTATTGCGCGAGAGGGGCCTAGCTGGGAGGGTAGTAACAACGCCGAACAATGACCACAACACAAGTGCAAATTGCCCGAATTTTGTCGGGAGAGAAAACGGCAGGTTTTGCACCTCTCGTACAAAAGCGGTAATCAGTACAACGGCACCATTCTTCCTGGTTAATTTGGACTCTCATGTTATCGGTGACTTCAGCAGGAAGCAGCCGATTATTAAGAATAGTGAAACAGAGTACGAGGGTTATGTTGATAACTGGGGGCCTTCTATCTCGTTTTACTTGACGGCTGATCTCTATGAACATCTGAGTCCATCATCATGCGGTTCTCAGAGTGAAATTCCGATGATCAATGGTAAATCTACCGTGTTTACAGTACCCAAGGAATGTCTACCAATGGTGCATATCGAATGGAAAAAACTTTCCTCAGGTGATCAAGGGTCCTTCGCATTTTCTACTGAAGGTGATCAAACTTTCCGTCGTAATGGAACTGCTGTGGAATCCGCTGGTGTAGTGTCTGTCTCGTACCGTTTCGGAGATATGGATAAAAAGTAAATTTACTTCGAATCCATTCGGTTTAGCATTCAGATGGCTTGAAAAGAAAATTGGTCATATTCGGAAATTATCAATTACGACTTGTTCTGAATTTGACTAAGTGTATCCAGATTCGACTTGTATAAATCGGCGTCGAACTTGCCAGGGGGCCATCCCTGCGTCGCGTAGTCCGTATAAGCCCCTTGATAACCGATCCTTAAAAACACAAGCTTATACATTATTACTACCAAGCGATTAACTCGATCTAGCAAGCCCTGCAGTTCGGACGAATCAACGTCGAGCCCTCCATGCGCGGCTGAGTGCCTGATTGACTTCCAGGCTTTGATATCTTTATCGTCGATCACACCGACCTTTGTCAAAATGTGAAGTCTATCGCTGGCACTAATTGACTTTAGTCCACTCAGTAGTATATTTTCGGCCCGCTTCCTAAGGATCGGATCTAGAGAATTGCCCTGATTCACATGGTCGATGAGTTCATCAATCTTTCTAAGAACTTCGTCGCTGGGAGCGCCGAGCTTTTTGTAGATAGGTTCATTCAGAAGACTTTCGATAGTAACCGCTAACAGCAACGCGATCGTGCCAAGCCAGACTCCATTCAATGTGAAGAGTCCACCAATCTTTTTGGAAAGAGGCAGAGCGACGCCATCCTTCACTTCCGAGCAGGCATATTGGTAATAATGCTCTATTAGGCGATAAAAGTCGGCATCTGCATGTTCAGGGACAGGCGGTTCAACGTATCCGTTATTAAATGGTCTATATTTTGAAAGTGTGATCGTCTGCTGTCCGTCTTGCAACAACTCCCACATGATCGGCCGGGCCAGCTTGGCTACAGAAAACTGGATGGCTTCCAGCAGACGGATATCGAAATGCGTAGGGGGAGATGCCCCTGATTTCGCGACTGCTGAGAGCTCGTGTGCGCTTCCGACCTTCACAGCGCTGACCGGGTAGTAGTCGATCTCGAAACTATCAACGATTCCCTTGGCTGCCAAGCGCTGCACTTTCTGGTATTGTCTGGTTCGACGTGGTTCAATCGAAGAGTGGAGCGTATTCATTGGGATGCCGAGATCGTCATGAAAAACGAAGTGGACTAAAGTGCGCGGGTCAGGTGTATCCATTCTGACCTGAATGAAGTCGCAAGAGACTATCAAAATTTCTGCCTGCTGTAGCTCCTCACGTTTTAAAAAAACTGCCGGATTCGTCCATGTACGGCCAGCCGTGTCTACAGCTTGAAGACTGAAATAATGATCTTTGGGAAAAATGGCGCCAGATCTGACACTTAGCTGCTCTATCAGCCAGCCAATTGGATCGTGTGGATGATTGGCATCCCGTTCCCACACTAATCGTGCTTCGACACCGTTCTCAGGCTTGACAAAGAGCGAGCCCGCGAGCTTGTATATCCTCGGGATCTCGGCGCTGTTTTGAGTCAAGGTGATTTCAAGGCAGTCGATGACCAGTTTTCCTTCGAGGTAGAGGTTCTTGAATTCGTCGTCATCGAGAGTAATTTTCATTGTTGTTGAATTCCTTTCGGTTCATTGCGAGGATTTGATCGATCCAACCAGCAATGTTATCTTGCAGTCAATCCGAATTATCTGTGTATCTGGGATGCCTCTGCTCACCCGGGTAAGCTAGCGTGCTTGCCATCCACTGTCCGCCGTCTGCCGCAGCCGAAAAAGCGCTCTACCCTGTGACCTGCCCCCTAAACCTACTAACCTTCTAGGACGGCAATGCGCTCCCGGCTTTTCGGGGCAGCCAACGTCTGCGAGTGGGGCAGATTGACGCGTTTGGGGTTCTGCGGTCTGTCCCCGGGCCGACTGTGTACGCCCTCCGGCTGCTTCAGGGCGACACTTTTGCGCGTGGGGACAGAGCTACGCGCCTGCGGCGCTTCGATTTGTCCCCAGGCTGTTTTTTTTGCGTACCTCCAATCCCCGCTTTGCCCTGCGCCCTGTGCGTCGGCGAGCAGCGCAGGGCCAGGCGGATCCAGAGGCGCGGCTTGTCTGAGCCCGCAGGGCGAGTTTGCCGCGCCTCCCGCCTGGGCTGAGCAGCGCAGCGCACCCGGCGCGGTACGCGCCGGGCGATGCACCGGGCTCGCCTTTCTTTGGCTTACTTTTCTTTGGCGAGACAAAGAAAAGTAAGGCCCGCCCGGCGAGGGCAGGGCGGGCGTGAAGGAGAACTGGCGGCAACCAGCTAGCGGGTGTACCTGGGGACAGAGCGCCGCGCCTGCGGCGTTGCGATCTGTCCCCGAGGGTGAAGGGTTGGCCCGCCAACCGCTTCAGGGCCAAACCTGTGCGAGCGGGGACAGAGCTTGACATCCGCTGCACGGCCTGCGATCTGTCCCCGGGGCAAGGGGTCTGCCCCCGAGGGCGAGGGGTTGGCCCGCCTACGGCGTCAGGGCTAGACCTGGGCGTGTGGGGACAGAGCTTGTCCGCTGCGCGGCCTGCGATCTGCCCCCGGGACAAAAGGTCTGTCCCCGGGGCAAAAGGTCTGTGCCCGAAGCGGGGAGGGGTGGTTCGCCTGCCCAGCCCCCAATCCCCGGCCCCGAGCGCCCGGCCCCCGGGCGCCTCCCGGGTAAACTCATAGGCTTTTGCGGCCTTGCGGTCCTCACCGCCCCCTCACCGTGCCCCCACACCTTATGACCTTCGAGGGCGGCAATGCGCTCCCGGCTTTTCGCGCCCGCCAACTTCTGCCCCGGCTGCAAACGGCTTGCGCGTCCGTCCTGGGTATCCAGGCCCGCTACCGGCATTGGGTGGCGTTTGACGAGGCGCCGTCGGCGGCGTTGCATCAGCGGCTGGGCGCGCTGCTCACCTATGGGGAGCCCTATACCGGCCCGCTGGCGGGCTTATGCATCACGGTGGCGCCGCGTGTGGGCACGGTGTCGCCCTGGGCGTCCAAGGCGGGGGATATTGCGCGCAATTGCGGCCTAGCGGTGCGGCGTATCGAGCGCGTGACCGAGTACCGGCTGCCACTGCGCAGCGGCTTGTTGCAAAAGCCTGCGCTAGACGATGCGCCATGGCAGGCATTGGCGGCTTTGTTGCACGACCGCATGACCGAGAGCGTGTTGGCCCAGCCCGAAGACGCGGCCGCCTTGTTCAGCCCGCTGCCGGGCGTGCCACTGGCTCACGTGGATGTGCTGGGGCAGGGCCGCGCAGCCCTGATGGTGGCCAACACCGCGCTGGGCCTGGCCCTGGCGGAGGACGAAATCGACTACCTGATGGCCGCTTTTTTGCAGCTACAGCGCAACCCCAGCGACGTGGAGTTGATGATGTTTGCGCAGGCCAATAGCGAACATTGCCGCCACAAGATTTTCAACGCCCGTTTTTCCATTGACGGCGTGGCGCAGCCGCACAGCCTGTTTGGCATGATTCGCCACACCCATGCCACGCACCCGCAGCACACGGTGGTGGCTTATGCCGACAACGCGGCCATCATGCAAGGCCACACGCTGGAGCGCTTTGCCGCCGAGCCGCCAACGGGGGCAGAGCGGCGCTACCGCAAAACCACCGCTACCCAGCATGTGCTGATGAAGGTGGAAACCCACAACCACCCCACAGCCATCTCGCCCTTTCCCGGTGCCTCGACCGGGGCCGGGGGCGAAATTCGTGACGAAGGCGCCACCGGGCGCGGCTCGCGGCCCAAGGCGGGCCTGACTGGCTTTACTGTGTCGCGCCTGTTCAACCCCAGTGAGGCGGCGCCCGCACACCTGGCCAGTGCGCTGCAAATCATGCTGGAAGGGCCATTGGGTGGCGCGGCCTTTAACAATGAGTTTGGTCGGCCCAATTTGCTGGGCTACTTTCGCGAATACGAACAAACCGTGGCCGGGCAGCGGCGCGGCTACCACAAGCCCATCATGATTGCCGGTGGCCTGGGCAGCATTGATGCGGGCCAAACCCACAAAATCCCCTTCCCGGCGGGCAGCCTGCTGGTGCAACTGGGCGGGCCGGGTATGCGCATTGGGCTGGGCGGTGGTGCGGCCAGTTCTATGGCCAGCGGCTCAAACGCGGTGGCGCTGGACTTTGACTCGGTGCAACGTGGCAACCCCGAAATTCAGCGCCGTGCGCAAGAGGTCATCAACGCCTGCGCAGCCCAAGGGGTGGACAACCCCATTTTGGCTATCCACGACGTGGGCGCGGGTGGCCTGTGCAACGCCTTTCCCGAACTGGTAAACGACGCCGGGCGGGGTGCGCGCTTTGACTTGCGCGCCGTGCCGCTGGAAGAAAGCGGCCTGTCGCCGCGCGAAATTTGGTGCAACGAAAGCCAGGAGCGCTATGTGCTCGCGCTGGCGCCCGAGTCGCTGGAGGCTTTTCGCGCCCTGTGCGAGCGCGAGCGCTGCCCGTTTGCCGTGGTGGGCGTGGCCACCCAGCAGCCCGAGCTGGTGGTGCAAGACGGCGCGCAGGCGGTGGTGGATATGCCGCTGGATCTCTTGCTGGGCAAACCACCGCATATGCAGCGGGATGTGCACACCGTCACGCCCGCCCTGACTCCCTTGGACTTGAGCGACCTGAGCCTGGAGCAGGCGGTGACGCAGGTACTCGGCCACCCCACGGTGGCGTCCAAGCGCTTTCTCATCACCATTGGCGACCGCACCGTAGGCGGCTTGAGCCACCGCGACCAAATGGTCGGCCCCTGGCAGGTACCCGTGGCTGACTGCGCCGTGACTTTGGCCGATTACCAGGGCCTGGCCGGTGAGGCCATGAGCATGGGCGAGCGCACGCCGCTAGCCACTATCCACGCCCCCGCCTCGGGCCGCATGGCGGTGGCTGAGGCCATTACCAACCTGCTGGCCGCGCCCATTCGCTTAGACCGCGTCAAGCTCTCGGCCAACTGGATGGCGGCTTGCGGCGAGCCGGGCGAAGACGCGGCGCTCTACCAAACCGTGCAAGCCGTGGGCCTGGAACTGTGCCCGGCGCTCGGCATTTCCATACCCGTGGGCAAAGACAGCCTGTCCATGCGTGCCCAGTGGCAGCACGCTGGCGTGGCGCACAAAGTGGTGTCGCCGGTGTCGCTCATCGTGTCCGCCTTTGCCACGCTGGACGATGTACGTGGCACGCTCACGCCGCAGCTCGACGCGCAAGAGGCAGACACCACGCTGCTGCTGATAGACCTGGGCCGTGGTGCGCAGCGCATGGGCGCATCCGTGCTGGCGCAAACCCTGAACCAAAGCGGCGACTGCGTGCCCGACCTGGACGAGCCCCAAGACTTGGTGCGCCTGGTCGATGCCGTGAACGACTTGCGCGCGCGTGGCCTCATCTTGGCCTACCACGACCGCAGCGACGGTGGCCTGCTGGCCACGGTGTGCGAAATGGCTTTTGCCGGCCAGGTGGGCGTGAGCCTGAATCTGGACTTGCTGCTGGTCGAGGGCGACGGCATTACCGACAGCCGCATGGACCAGGGCGACAGCAAAAACTGGGCGCAGCAAGTGGCTGCCCGCCGTGACGAGCGCAGCCTGCGAGCCCTGTTTAACGAAGAGCTGGGCGTGGTGCTGCAAGTGCGCACCGCCGAGCGCGATGCGGTGATGCACACGCTGCGCCAATTTGGCTTAAGTCGCTACAGCCACGTGATCGGCAAAACCAGACCCGCCAGCGCAGCGCTTGGCACCGGTAAGGGCGAGTTGCAAATTTGGCGCGACGCGCAATGCCCGTACAGCGCGCCGCTGCAAAGCCTGCACCAGGTGTGGGATAGCGTGAGCGCCGCCATTTGCGCCCAGCGCGACAACCCCGACGGTGCGGCTGCCGAGCACGCCAGCGTGGGCGACCCCGCCGACCCCGGCCTGCACTGGTACCTGCCAGCAGACTGGGAAACCCAGCCCGCACTGGCCCCACCTACCGCAGCCGCGCTGGCCTTGAGCCGCCCGCGCGTGGCCATCCTGCGCGAGCAAGGTGTGAACTCGCACCTGGAAATGGCCTATGTGTTTGACGCCGCTGGTTTTGACGCTTTCGATGTGCACATGACCGACCTGCAAAGCGGCCGTGCCGATCTGGCGCGCTTTAGCGGCATCGTCGCTTGCGGCGGCTTCAGCTACGGCGACACCCTGGGCGCGGGTGTGGGCTGGGCGCGCTCCATCACCTTTAACCCGGCGCTGGCCGATGCCTTTGCCGCCTTTTTTGCGCGTGGCGACACCTTTGGCCTGGGCGTGTGCAACGGCTGCCAGATGTTTGCCGAGCTGGCGCCGCTGATTCCCGGCGCGCAAGCCTGGCCACGCTTTACCACCAACCAAAGCGAGCGCTTTGAGGCCCGCCTGTCCCTGGTAGAGGTGGCGGCCTCGCCCAGCCTGTTCTTTACCGGTATGGCGGGCTGGCGCCTGCCGATTGCGGTGGCGCACGGCGAAGGCCGCGCCAACTTCAGCCAACAAGGCGACGCCGCGCAAGCACTGGCTGCGCTGCGCTACACCGACCACCACGGCCAGGCGACGGAGCGCTACCCGTTCAACCCCAATGGCAGCCCGGGGGGGCTGGCTGGGGTCACCACCGCAGACGGGCGCTTTACCGCCCTCATGCCGCACCCCGAGCGCGTGTTTCGCCGCGCACAAATGAGCTGGAGCCCGCCCGGCCACCTGGATCAGCCCAGCCCCTGGATGCAGTTGTGGCGCAATGCGCGCCGCTGGCTGGCTTAGATAGGCCACTCAAAGCCCGCACCCGGCGCGCGAATGAAAACCACCGCTTCCCCCTGCCTGGAGAGGACACCATGACCATACGTGAGATTCTGAAAATGGGCGACGCCCGCCTGCTGCGCATCGCGCAAGCGGTGCCGCTGGACAAGTTGGGCACGCCCGAGCTGACTGCCCTCATCGCCGACATGTTTGACACCATGGAAGCAGCCAATGGTGCGGGCCTCGCCGCGCCGCAAATTGGTGTCGATTGGCAACTGGTGATCTTTGGCTTTGAGCGCAATGCCCGCTACCCCGACGCACCCGCCGTACCCCCCACGGTACTCATCAACCCGCAGATAGAGCCAGTGGGCGACGCGCAGGAAGAAGGCTGGGAGGGCTGCCTGTCCGTGCCCGGCCTGCGCGGCGTGGTGCCCCGCTGGGCACGCATACGCTATACCGGCCTAGACCCGCAAGGCGCCCCCATAGACCGCACGGTGGACGGCTTCCACGCCCGCGTGGTGCAGCATGAATGCGACCACCTCATCGGCACCCTGTACCCCATGCGCGTACGCGACTTCAGCCGCTTTGGCTACACCGAGGTCTTGTTTCCTGGGCTGGACGCGGCGGGGGACGATTGAGGGTGCTGGCTACAAAGGGCTGGGGCGTTGCCGCCTCAAACCCGCGCCTGCGGGCTGTACCCGAGCGCCGCCGAGATTTGCGCAGCGGTGGTTTGCAGTTTGGCGGCCCAGGCTTCGTCTAGGCGGTCGGCGGGGGCGGAGATGGACAGGCCGGCGATGAGGCGGCCTTGGTCGTCATAGACGCCGGCGGCGATGCAACGCACGCCCAGTTCCAGTTCTTCGTTGTCGCGTGCCACGCCGTACTGCCGCACTTTGGAGAGTTCGCGCTCCAGCGCCACCAATTGGGTGATGCTGTTGCGGGTGTGGCCAGCTAAGCCGGTACGGGTGGCGTAGGCACGCACGCGCTGGGGGTCGTCAAAGGCCAGAAACAGCTTGCCCACCGAGGTCAGGTGCAGGGGAGCCCGCCCGCCAATCGCGCGCACCACCTGCATGCCCGAGCGCTCGCTGTAGGCGCGTTCGATATAGACGATTTCATCGCCCTGACGCATGCTTAAGTTCACTGGCTGTTGCGTAAGCCGGTGCAGCTCGCGCATGGGGCTGGTGGCCATGTCGCGCACATTCAGGCGGCCTTTCACCAGATTGCCTAACTCCAGCAAGCGCATGCCCAGGCGGTAGCTGCCTGCTTGCGGGCGGTCCACATAGCGTGCGCCCACTAAGTCATTGAGGATGCGGTGCGCCGTGGACGGGTGCAGGCCGGTTTGCGCGCTCAAGCTTTTCAAACTCACAGCGTCCTCTTGCGCGGCCAGCGCGTCGATCAACTGGAACATGCGCTCAAACACTTGGATGGCGGGTGCACCATGGGCCAGTTCGGGTTTGCTGGCCATCAGTCCCTCCCCGCTGTCCATTGGCCGTTTACTCGTACCTGGTGCGGCCTGAAACGCGCTTTGTAGTTCATCTTCGGGCTTTGTTCGATCCAGTAGCCCAGGTACACGTAGGGCAGCTTGAGCGCGCGGGCCTGTTCAATTTGCCACAGCACGTTGTAGGTGCCGTAGCTGGCGTGGGCGTCGGGCTCGTAGAAGGTATAGACCGCAGACAGACCGTCGGCGATCACGTCCAGTATGGACACCATGCGCAAGGCGCCCGCTTGCTCGCCCTGTGCCGGTTCGCGGAACTCCACCAGCCGGGAGTTGACGCGCGACTGCAGCAGGAACTGGGTGTACTGGTCGATGCTGTCGTGGTCCATGCCGCCACCCGAATGGCGCGCGTTTTGGTAACGCAAGTAGAGCTGGTAATGCTCAGGCACGAAGCACAGCTTGATAACCCGGGCCTCTAGCGTCGCGTGCTGCGCCTGCGCACGGCGCTGGCTGCGGTTGGGCACAAACGCGGCGGCCTGGATGCGCAGCGGCACACAGGCTTTGCAGCCATCGCAATACGGGCGGTAGGTGAACAGGCCGCTGCGCCTAAAGCCGTTTACCACCAAGTCGGAATAGGCGTCGTGGTTGATGAGGTGGCTGGGGGTAGCGACTTGCGAGCGCGCCTGACGGTCGGCCAGGTAGCTGCACGGATAGGGCGCCGTGGCATAGAACTGCAGCGTTTGCAGCGGCAGGTCTTTCAGGTGCGTCATGCCGCATCACCCAGTAAGTGACTCCAGCAGGCCGGGTCGAAGCGCCAGGGCAGGGCGGGCTGCGCGGTGGTGTGTGCCAAGATCTGCAAAAAGGCATCGCGCTCGATTTCTGCCGCGCCCAGGGAGGCTAAATGGCGTGTGTTTTGCTGGCAGTCGATCACCGGCACACCCGCCGCGCGGCCATGCGCCACCAGCGCGGCCAGCGCGATCTTGGAAGCATCAGTGGTGCGGGCAAACATGGACTCTCCAAAAACGGCATGACCCAGGCACACGCAGTAGAGCCCGCCTTGCAGGCGACCCGCCGACCAGGTTTCCACGCTGTGCGCGTAGCCCGCATTGTGCAGTGCCGCATACGCGTCGATCATGACCGGGTGAATCCAGGAGCCTGCCTGCCCCCGGCGCCGCGCTTGGCCGCAGGCCCGCATCACGGCGCTAAAGTCGTGATCGAAGCGAATTTCGCAGTCTGGCGACGCGCGAAAGCGCTGCAAGGTCTTGCGCAGCGAGCGGTGCAGCCGAAAATTTTCCAGTTGCAGCACCATGCGCGGATGCGGGCACCACCACTTGATGGGATCCGCGGGGCCGAACCAAGGAAAGATGCCTTGGCGGTATGCCGCCAGCAGCGTGGCGAGATCCAAGGCACCACCACCGGCGAGTAAGCCGGGCGCCGGGTCGTTGGGCCCCCACGCCTCGTGGGGATGGGGAAAGGGCTCACCCGGTTCCAGCCAGGGCACACGCGGGCGGCTCATGGGCGTGGCCTGTGGGCTTACAGCCGGGCTAGGCGCTCCAGCGCCCGCTCAAGGGTTTGATCTTGCTTGGCAAAACAAAAGCGCACCACACGTTGGTCAAACCCGTTGCCATAAAAGGCCGATAGGGGGATTGCCGCCACGCCGATTTCGCTGGTCAACCAGGTACAAAAAGTGGCTTCGTCCAGATCACTCACCGAGCGAATATCCACGCACTGGAAGTAGCTGCCCTCGCTGGGTAGCAGCTTGAAGCGGGTACGTGCCAAGCCAGCGCGGAACAGGTCGCGTTTGCGCTGATAAAAAGCGGGCAGCCCGGTGTAGGCCTCGGGCTGCGCCATATAGCGCGCCAACCCATGCTGAACCGGGGTGTTGACGGTGAATACATTGAACTGGTGCACCTTGCGGAACTCAGCGCTCAAGGCGGCGGGTGCGGCCACATAGCCGACTTTCCAGCCGGTGACGTGGTAGGTTTTGCCAAAGCTGCTGACGATGAAGGCGCGCGCTGCTAAACCGGGGTAGCGTGCTGCACTCTGGTGGGGCTGGCCATCAAACACCATGTGCTCGTACACCTCGTCGCTGATGAGCAGCACCTCGGTGGGCGCCAGCAGGTCTTGCAGGCGCTGCATCTCGTCGGCGCGCCACACGGTGGCGCTGGGGTTGTGCGGCGAGTTGATGAGCAGGGCGCGCGTGCGCGGTGTCAGTGCTGCGGCAATGCGGTCTAAGTCGGGCCTGAACGTGCCCGGCGTGAGCGGCACGCGTACCACCACGCCGCCCGCCATCTCGATATTGGGTACGTAGCTGTCGTAGCAGGGCTCCAGCACGATCACTTCGTCGCC
>Ga0136644_10002223_pt1 | contig 14943 bp, 14 predicted proteins | sample C_130820_EF_Meta_FD_94780 | JGI IMG/M metagenome (GOLD analysis project Ga0136644, IMG submission 94780) | Freshwater microbial communities from Lake Croche, Canada to study carbon cycling - C_130820_EF_MetaG (v2) (version 2) | ecosystem: Environmental > Aquatic > Freshwater > Lake | place... | reverse complement strand
CAAAGGTTCTATCGACGATTATACCGAATTATTCCAAGCGGCTGCTAAAATCGCCAACGAATCCAAACATATGGAATTAAATGTAGATGTTGAAGGATTTAATGAATTTTCCCAAGCTGCTGATGATTTGAGCGACCTTTTTAACGGATTTATCATTAAATTACAAAATGTTAATATTATTAATGATGTCGCATTTTTACGAGCCATTGCTACTGCCCTCAGTAAAATCGTTAATTTATCCAATGTTTTTGGTAAATTTAAAGAGATTGTTTTGGCAACTAGCACTATTCAAATACCCAAATCATCACACGACGCATCGGTAATTATCAGCGGCGTTATGGACGAAGTAAACTGTGCCATGCAATATATTAATTACTTTGTTGATCCTAGTTCAAATCCTAATTTGCATGATGCACATTTATCGGCGGCTGAACAAAACGTTGTTAATAAATCAGTCGAAACTATTAATAGTTGGAATGTTCTATGCGAACAAGGTATTAGTATCGCTATGGCCAACGACGTAGATATTCAACATATTCAAATTGCGAGTAACCAACTCAAATCAAAAACCACCAACCTTAAAAATATTACGTCTAATTTAAAGGCAAAATTAGCATCGTACAATATACTTTGTTAATTTTATAGTAATATTATAATAATGACGTCAAAAACACCAATCAAAGCTATTGCTGTTTTCGATACTAAAAAAATAAAAGGTTTAGTCTATTTTACAGAAGACCTTAAAAATGATACGGTTATTATTGATATACATATTGAAGGGTTGAAAAAAAATGGATTGCATGGATTTCACGTACATCAATGCGGTGATATGAGTGATAAATGTGAAAGTATGTGTGCACATTTTAATCCATTTGGTAAAAAACATGGCTGTCCTGGTGCGAAAGAGCGCCACGTTGGTGATTTAGGGAATCTCAAAACAAATGACCAAGGTATTGCGAAATATCAACAAATTGACGATATGATTAAATTGCGTGGCATAAAAGCGAATATTATTGGTCGCGGACTTATTATTCATGCAGATGAAGATGACTGCGGATTGGGCGGGCAAGAAGACAGTTTAACAACTGGCCACGCTGGAAAACGTATCGCTTGTGCAGTTATCGGTTATGCAAAAATATAAAAACATGTTAAGTTTTTCATAAATCTGCTAAAAAATTGAACTTTTTTCATCAATAACTTTTCTTGATAAACAATAACAGTTGCTTATCAAGTAACAGCATCCAACCATGTCTGCTTTTGCCATGTCCCCCAATCCCGCTCTTCGCATCGTGTCTCTTCCTGTTGAGTTTGAGACCACCTACGATGTGTCGAGTTTTGTCAGCACAGAACTCGGGTTTGGTGAGGCAACGTGGGTCAACATCGTGAACATGGTCACTGACCGCGGGGTCAAGTTCCGCACTGCATTCGTGGAAATCAGTCGCACGCCCGCAAATGCGCCTAGGGCAAACGATCTACTCAACGACTTCATCTTCTACAGCAATGGGCGCTTTCATTTCGACAACGGCAAGCCCATGGATCATATCAAGATCGTTGCCTGCAAGAGAAACAAGCCATCTGTCGATCCTCTTGTGCTCGAGGACGGCGAATGGTCCAGCATATACATCCCTGTTATCGCCAGCGATTTGTCATTAGATAACGGCGACTTGCAGTTCAAGGATCAGGATTCTTTGGCCGAGTTCTTTGAGGATTTCCTCAAGATTGGACAGGTTTCGCGCATCGATTTTGTCGATAAACAAGCAGCTGGACGCGCCGCGTTTGTGCACTTTGATCACTGGTACAACAATCGTACGGCAACTCTAGTGCGAAAGACAATCGAGGCACAGGGGCAATTTTCCTGCAAGGGCTTCTACAACGGCTTCGAGTTCTCGGCCTTCGACAACAGCCGATTCTTGGTACTAAAGATGGACACAAGGGGCGAGCCGGTAGCGGTTGATACATCGGCTCAGCTTGAAGCAGCAAGCATCAAGATTGCGGAACTTCAAGCCGAAGTTGCCAGGCTCAAGAGCTACAGCATTGTGCCTGTGCCGATAGACGGATTGAACGTTCAGCTAGACGTCGGTCACATTTTGGCAGAGAACCATCGTCTGAAGGCCAAGCTAGAAAAACTCGAGACCGGAAAGTGATAAAAAACAAAAAAGACAAAACATAAAAACAAAAGGACTACAAGTCCTTTTTTCGTAAAGTAAATAAAAATAATATATGAAAACTATATTATTTTATGTCACAGAAAGTACAAGTGTACATTGAAATTCAAAAAGATAGTAATATTAAATACGAATTTGATAAAGAAAAAAACGCACTAGTTATTGACCGAATTCTTCCCTACCCTTATTATTATCCATACGCCTACGGATTTATTCCAAATACATTAGCTATGGACGGCGATGACCTTGATATTTTAGTAATAACCGATGAAAAACTCGATATAAATACATATCATGACGTGTTTATTGTAGGCGTTCTTGTAATGGAAGATGAAAAAGGTATGGATGAAAAGGTGCTGTGTGTTCTCGAAAAAGATTATGAAACCATAAAAAACATTACCGATTTAGATGAAACCATTCTAGAAAATATACATTGGTTCTTTAGTAATTATAAAAGTAAAACACAGGGGAAATGGTCACGTGTTTTAGGTTACGAGCCTGCAAAATTTGCTATTACTCTATATAAAAATTCTATAAAAAAATAACTGCATATATTATAATGACTGATAAAGATTGCCCTTGTAATAAACATAAAGATGCTACTATAAAAAAATATTTTGAATATAGTTACAAGTTTATCGTTTTTGCGTTTATTGTATCTTTTATTGCTATGATTCTTGCCAAAAAGAATAATATTCGGTTAATTTTATTTATCGAAATTTTAATTACCGGTATATCTGGTTACATGTATTATTTATTTACAAACGCTATGAAAAAAGATCATAAAGCAATCGATTTAAAATATATTGACAAATTGCGCTATAAAGGTTGGTCTTTTTCTACACCACTTATGTTGTCAGTTTTATGTCTAGTTCTTTCCGCCAGTACACACATACCTTTAAAAATAAAAACTTTAGCTTCAGTAGTTGGTCTTGATTATCTAATGTTAATATTTGGATATCTTGGTGAACTGGGAACTATCGATAAAATGGTCGCCATGGTTCTCGGATTTATTCCTTTTTTCGCCATGTTTTACATTATTTTCAAAACGTTTATTCATAAGTATACTCTATTTAACTATATTGTATTCTTTATTTATTTTATATTATGGTCTGGTTATGGGATTGCTTATTTATTAGATGAGCATACTAAAAATATGATTACAAATTTTTTAGATGTTACTGCAAAAGGTGTATTTGCTGTAGGAATATCTACACATTATACATTTTTCTTATAATATAGTTTCAATAAAATAATATATAGTTTTTTAGACATATATATTATAATGAAGAAATGGTCGGTGCTTTTTACTTTTTTTTCATTGGGCGCGGCTTTTTTGCAACCCTTTTCTAGACAATATCGAGAACCTGTTCAATATAATCCGATGTTACAAAAATATCCTCTTTCTCGATATAATAGCGAATGGTATTTGAAACGACTGAATTCTCAAAATCAAACAATTCAAAATAATGAAATCTTAAATCCACCTCAAAATTTTGGCAACGAATTGGGTGAAAATTTTGATGATGATTTGGATGAAGATGATGATGTCATAGGTTCTCTAATTAAAAATCTAACTACAAACGGACAACCCATTCCAGGTACCATACCAGGTACAGGAATGCGCATTGTTCTTAATAAACGGGCTTTTGAACAATTGGCCAAAAAATTTAAAGAAGCAAATGGTGACAATGACGACGAGGAAGAGGAAGAGCGCGATTTTTTTGGAAGACCTATTCGCAGTACCTTAAAAAATAAGAAAAGTGAGAACTTTGAAGTTATACAAAAATCACCGGTTAATTTCAAGGACGTAGGTGGTTATGATAACATTAAAAATGAACTATATCAATGTATCGATATCCTTTCAAATTATACAAAATACGCCCCATTTAATGTACGTGTTCCCAAAGGACTTATATTAGAAGGCCCCCCTGGAAATGGCAAAACCTTACTCGCCAAAGCCCTTGCTGGTGAGGCAAAGTGCAGTTTTATTGCTGTTTCCGGTTCTGAATTCCAAGAAAAATACGTAGGTGTCGGATCCAGTCGTATTCGAGAACTTTTCAAATTAGCCAAAGAAAGTGTTCCTTGTATTATTTTTATTGATGAAATCGATGCACTCGGGCGTAAACGATCAAGTGATGGCGATACTTCTGGAAATGAGCGTGATAGTACTCTTAATGAATTATTAGTTGCGCTTGACGGATTTAAAAACACCACTGGTGTTTTTGTCGTAGGAGCAACTAATCGCGCTGATTTATTAGATAGCGCATTGACAAGACCTGGCAGAATAGATAAACGAATTTATATTGGAAATCCGGATAGTGATACGCGCAGAGCAATTTTAAATATACATTCTAAAGGAAAACCGAGGGATTCAAGCGTTGACTTAGAGAACCTGGTAGACATTACAAATGGTCTTTCTGGTGCTCAAATTGAAAATCTTTTAAATGAAGCTATGTTAACAGCACTTAGACATAATAACTTTGTATATAATAATGACGACGTAGATAATGTTTTAAATAAAATGCTTGTTGGATGGCAACCAAGCGAACATAAATATACTGATAATATGATTGAACAGATTGCTATTCACGAATTAGGACACGCCGTTGTCGGTCTGCTTTCAAAACATCATTCAAAAATGACAAAGGTCGTTATTAACTTTTCATCACCCAAAACACCCGCATATACTATGTTTGAATCTTCTGCGTCCAACATTTTGACACGTGAAGCACTATTTGAACACTTAATGATTTTGCTTGCAGGGCGAATTGCTGAAGAAGTGTTTTATGGCGTATCAGTTTCTACTGGGGCAATAAATGACTTCGAAGAAGCACTTAAACTTGCTGAGCGCATGATATGCTATTATGGAATGGGAAAAGAATTAATTTACCCATCGACTAGTGAAAAATATAAAGAGGTAATTGATACCGAAGTCGCAAAATTAATTCATGATGCATATGGATATGCCGAATTTATTGTACGCAATTCAAAAGATCTTATAAGTGAAGGAGCGTACATTTTAACAGCAAATAAAGTATTAACCGCCGAAACTATGTTAACTCTAATGAACGAAAAATATAAAAGTGTTCTTAACTTAAAGATCTAAATACTGACCCCGATTTGTATTTTTTGTATTATAATTTGTAATTACAAAGCATAATGCATTAGTTTGTTTAGTGCGATTTTTTACTAATCTAACTATATAAATGAATTTAAATCGTACACCGGTAACCGTTAAACCATCGCCCGTAATTCAAGATCCAAAATATATTACACATTTCAATTATGCTATTATTGATTTTGATGCTTTTAAAGAGGCAACTTTTTTATGTATTACTTCTGACGACAATGGGTGCCAATTAAGTACTCATACTGTAGAAGTATCTGGAGAAAATTACCAGAATTGGGGAAACGATGATGCGTATATTATAAATTATCTTTGTAGCAAAATTGGGCTCTCACCAATTATAAAACCCGCGGAATTTAAAAAAATATATGGTACGGATATAAGCGGAAATCTGATGGAAGCATATTATTTAAAGAAAGATATTAGTGGAAATACTATAATCCCCCCTGGTTTTTTTTATGATCAAAATCGGATTCTCAATAATGAAAAAAACGTACCGGTTTATTATGCATTCTTGCAATATGATTTTGAAGGAAGAGCTATTGCAGTAAATCCGCTTCCATTGGATGAAAATAAAAAACCGATATTGCCAGAGGGGTATATTGTCGACAAAGACGGGTTTGTTCGCCATCCCTCGGGCGTTCATATTATTATGGCGTATTAACAACACCAACAGCACCTAAATTTCATTTTATCTTTTTCACATTGACTACAATACCTTATTTTATTGTAACATTTTACACAAAGTTATAATATTTTTAGTATTACCACAAATACCACATGACGACTCTGGTTTTATAGAAGATTCCCTTATTCTTACGCTAGATTTTGAAAAGCAAAACATTGAATATTACACCATTGCACATTTAAATCGCCCAATATTGTGCGATTTATGAGTGGAATGGCAACGTTACCATGCGCATTTCAAATGCGCAAAGGTGTAAATGTTCTGTTTTGTTTTTATATATTACATAAAATTGAATTATTTTTATTCAATTTTTTATATTTTAAAAAATGCAAACTCGTAGTCAAACAAGAATGAATATGTTGGAAGTTAGTATTGATTTTGAAGAAGCCAGTCGCCATTGGAATTCGAATAAAAAGAAAATACAAAATGGATGCTACAAATATGTATGTGGTTTTGAAAAGAAAAATGGTAATTATTGTAAAAAACCGCTATGTAAAGATATGAATAGATGTAATCAACATGCAGGTTGCGACATTCAACACTCAGGTTGCAACAATGAACATACAGGTTGCGACAATCACCATCTATATTGAAACAATCAAAATTCATAAAAAACAATATAAATGCAATACATTACTATTTTTTATATGGAGACGCCTAGCGACCAACCCAGCCCGTTTACGCCTGCCCCTGGTGAAAAGGAAGTTCGTCTTGTAGATGTAGAAGTCACCAACAACAACATCGCATTCAATATGTTGATTTCTTTTTTGAATCTAGCTCAAAACCGCGGCGCGTTCAATCTTGAGGAATCCGCCAAGATTTGGGAATGCGTTCGCTTGTTTATTCAACAAAATGCCGCTGCTACTACAACAGTGGAAGAGACCGCTTAAAAAATGTTTAGATAATAAACTTTTGAAGTTTTTTTCTATTTTTACAACTTATATAAATCCAAAATCCAATGATAAATGTAGCAATTCCATTATTTACAACATGGTGTAATTTATCGAACCCATAGTTCCAATATATATCTTCTAAAATTGAATATTTATCGCCCATAATTAATTTTATTATATTATCATTGCCATCCAAACCACCAAGCGCATCATTAAAATATATATAAAAATACCTTAAAAAAATACACACAAAAATTACTAAAAACGGATTTGTTAAATTCGTGCGGAATGATACTATTACAACTGAAACAATAAGTAGGACGTTTGCGATAAAACGAAATACATTTGAAAAATTATCAAACTTTAAAACAGAATTTTCTGTTTTTGGTAAAAAATCAAATTCTTTAATATCATCCAATGTCGTTGTTTGGCCGCATATGTAATCTGGATTTTTATATTTTTTATAAAAATATGATATTGGACATTCACCTAAAAAATATATCCATAATAATATTATAAAAGCTAATGCAGAAATGTACAAATAATCATAAAAAAAATTTGTTTTTATTAAAAATGGATAAAAAACAAGAAAACCAGTTATCAATAAATGTATTATAGGTATTAATTTTTCTATCATTCTTTATATTATAATTATAAATTATTAAACACTCGCCAAACATTCCGCAATGAATTCCTCATCCGTTTTCGGTAAACTCATCTTACATTTTGATTTTAATAGCGCTATTACAATCAAGGTCAATTCTTCATTTATTGCTTCTAAACGTAGCAATTCACCGGTTCGAATATTGAACAACTTGAACTGTTTTTCATCTGTTTGATTAGCGCGATTTCGCCATAACCATGCATAAATAACTAATTGCAATTTATTTTCTATTGAAAGTTCTCGCGTACACTTCAATTCCCACACTATATTTTCCGTTATCATATCGACTCTTGCCGTAAATCGATACTTGCGATCCGTTACCATATTCGAATTTATTATATCATCAATTTGCAAATGTTGATCGTCATTACTACCCACAACTATATATTCTTCTATTTCCGGCATTTTATTTTGGCAATCAGCACCAATATATTTCTTCATTCGGTGTTTGCATACTTCAATTGTCGAGACGTTTAACCAAGTATATTCATCCCTTTCTATTTGTAACAACTTAAAATAAAGTGATTCTTGCATTGCCAAAAGCACATTCGAAACATATAAATAATCCGAAATGTTCTCTAATTTCTCAGGCAATTCATCTATTATTTTCTTCAAATACGACTGTTTTTTCTCAGTAATGTTCTCGATATGTAGATCAATTAGTTCAAATAATATAGATTCTTTTTTAATATTCCATGCATCGGCTAACATATCATAATATAAACACGGTATCGCAATGCCATTCAAATCACTAACTTCTTCAAAAAACCCGCGGCGAGTTTCTACTACCGAAGGCAAATCGATTTCTTCCAAACTATCAATTTCCGTTATGAAAATACGATCTAAAATCGGTATAATTTCTTCTAATGCAACGTCAGAAATAAATTTTGTCAGTTCAGTTGGCGTTATTTTTTTGGGTTTCATTGTATCCATTTTTTCAGGCTCAGGTAGAAAGACACTCTGATGCATCCCTCGGAATTGAATATAATCTCGAGTCTTCATCTCAACATGTGACATTTTTAAGAATTCCAAAGGGCGATCTTCCCGTCGACTATCACTTTCTAATAAATACAGACCTTTTGATGCCCTTGTACAACCCACATATAGCGTATTTGGACAAATATCACGCGGCAATGTTCTAGCATTATATCTAAAATAAGAATTATCAAAACCCACCACAAACACATACGGACGTTCTCTGCCTTTTGAAGAATGAAATGTCGAGAACACCACTTTTCCATTACAAATTCGATCATCTATATTCGTGTTCTCTAACATTGGTACATAACATGGCACACCACGTTCAACTAACATATTTTCTATGAGTCTAATTACACTCAATTCCCCCTTTACTGAGCCAGCTAGCACAAATATTTCATTCGGTTTCACACCGCTTTCAAATAATTTCATTATTTCAGAATATACAATCAACTGTAGATTATAAACACTGTTACGAATATAATGAACTGGTGCGCCATCTTTTACCGCTAACATTCTTTCCCCACCAATCATTACGTTATTTATAAAAGAACACATATGCTTTGTAATACGATACGATGTTTTCATAGTACATTTTTTAAATTCTCTATCTGATAATGACGGATGAGTTTCCCAAATTCTTTCGGCCAGAGTCAAAAACCGGGTATCTGCCCCCTTAAAATCATATAAACCCTGCATATAATCCCCCAAAATAAGTATTTGAACAGGTCTGCCCAAATCCTTCAAAAATTTAACTATCAATTGGTAATAAGTTACCGTCATATCTTGCGCCTCATCGACTACCAATATATCAATGTCTAGCAATTTATATTTCGGTGGCAAATTTTTAAGAACAACCTCTTTTAGTCCGCGATCTTCATGAGCCTTATCTGAATAATACCCCTTTGTCAAACTATGATACGTATGAACTTTTATATTTTTAAGGCCGGCCTTTTGTATTTTATCACGCACTTCAAATTTAAGCGCTGCGTTATATGTAATTTGTAATATCGTTTTGTCAGGTATTTGGTATGCCAATGCAGTAATGATTGTAGTTTTTCCGGTACCTGCTACAGAATCAACAATGCAATGATGCCCTTCTTTTACTACATTCAAAATACATTGCTGTTCTTCATTCAGTTCGATCATAAAGTCTCTTTATTGTTGTTAATATATGTTTATATCAATGCTATAATATATTATCGGCTGTCAATTTTTACTATTATGTAAATTGTTTTATTTCCACAGAATCAGCACCAACTATAGTATACCAATATGTTGTTTCGTGTGCATCGTCATTTTCTATATAACTACCATCGTCAAATATAACCTTAAAATCACCAGGGACAAAAATACTCTTTATGTTATCCATATAAGGATATGTATATATAGTAGTGACAACAAGTCTGTCATTTACATCATTGCCATTCGAATCCAATGCAAATATAGTGCCACTAGCATCAGTAAATATATTTATTCGAAACGGATTCCTATTATAAAGGGCACTATTTATATCATCTATTATTAACTGATATTGTCCGTTGTCTAGATAAGGTACTTTATCATTCGTTATGTCTCGACTTTTATATAAGTATGCTGAATATAAAACTAATGTTATTGGTAGATTACTTTTATTATAAATATGCCTCATATACATTATACTTCTAAATATTATTATTAAAAAATACTGCATGTTAGAGTTGTAATTAATAAAACAAAAATGTATTCCTGCTTCATTATTATTATTAAATAATTTTACGTAAAATGAGAACCTTTAAAATACCCCCAAAATAAAGTCCGAAAATTTTAGGATTTGGACAAGGAATTCTTTGTCCATTTTTGAATACCTTGAAATAGTTTTCTAAAAACACTCATTGTGACTGGCTTCGTAACAAACCTGTAAAAATACGGATTTTTTTGACTGCATAAGATCGCTGCATAAAAAATTGCACACTTTTCTTTTAAAATTGCACACTTTTCTTTTTTAGCTGTGCAATTTTAGGGTCACCGAAAATCAGTTTTTATAAACCGAATAGTTAAAACCGTTATGATAGTTGCAGTCAACTATCGGAAAATATGGATTTCTTTAAAATACCAAAATTGCACACTTTTCTTTTAAAATTGCACACTTTTCTTTTTTAGCTGTGCAATTAAATAATTTTATGTTAAATTATATAAAATATTCGTATATACTATACAAATGGATAAAAGAAGTAGAAAAATATACTACGAATTAGAGAACTGGAATGAGTTAATATTGAACGATTTAAAGGCAGTAGACTGCAAATATCACATATTTGGCGTTTTAAGAAAGGATGCGATTTATATGATAAAAGGATTTATGTACTTTGTGCATCCAAAAACAATAAATAAGTTACAGAAAGACATTAAATGCAAGGATATAAAGTTCTCGAACAAAGAAATTTTTGATGTAAATGAATATGCTATTTTAGATAATGTTTGGGAAAAAGGTGTCGCGCCATTGCAAGGTAGAAAAAAAAAGGAAAATAAAATAGTAAATGTTACATTACAAAAACCGAAAAATTGCGACACTAGTTCTAACGTAACTACTGCAATAATGAGTCAGAATAATACATTAATAGAGCAAAGTAAGGAAATATGTCAATATTTAATGAAACAGAATCAGCAGTTATTAGAAGAGAATAAACAGTTAAAGAATGTTACCACTTCAATAACAAATAACTTTGAGAAAATGGAGAACACCACAAATATTGAAAACAAAACTTTCAATATTAATGTATTTTTAAATGAAGACTGCAAAAATGCAATTACGCTCAATGACTTTATAAATACTTTAAAAATAGAGGATTCTGACCTCTTCTTCGCAAAAGAACGTGGCTTAGGCGAAGCCATTGTAAATATATTTGAACGCGGATTAAAGAATTGTGATGTTAATACTAGGCCTCTACATTGTACAGATACAAAAAGAGAGACGCTTCATATTAAAAACGAGGATGGTTGGGTAAGAGAATCTGGCGCAGAGTCATCCCAAATGAAAGACGCAATAGATAAGATTTCTAATAAAAAAATATATAAGTTATCACAATACATGAAAGAAAATCCAGACGGATTTGGTAATGTACAATCACCCAACTATGAAGATTGTTTGAAATTATTGAGGGGTGTAATGGGCGCGGACGAAGATAGTGATAAAACTGAGAAAAAGGTATTAAAAAATATAGCAAAAACTGTCTATATTAATGGGCAAAATAAGTAATTATTTATTTTTTTCTAGTATACCTGCGTGAATTAGGGACAAAATTTTTATTAAATTGTACAGCTCTTAATAGTCGCATTTGTTTTTGAGCATTCTTTTTAGTAGTGCATTTAGAGAACCTGCGTTTTGTTTTTTTATTAAAAACCGAATAGCAAGTTTTATTTTTAACCTTTCTCAATACGTATGGCATTTTATATATTATAAATCATATAATAATTTTAATGTAAGGCAAAAAGAATAGTTTGAATGGTTCATAGCCAATATTCTACCAAATTCATCAAATAGGCGTATGCGTAACCTTTGTATATCAACGGGCCCAAAATAGCGCCTGGGTTCAGTTACTAAATTAAAATCGTTTTCTTGTATAACAGTTAAAAATGAACCTTTAATAGATATTCGAGCTAAAACATCGGTATTCAGTATTGATTTATTAAATGCAGTTACAAAATTATTATTTGAATGATTATTAAAATCATCAACTGCCAAATAAATATATTTTGTACCAGGTTCAATAATTGTTTCGGCAACGTATAATGTATCCGAATGATATTTTGGTTTTGTAAATCCAAGATTCCATCCTATTTTGGTGGAAATATTTGTATTATCAGGAAGTCCCTCTATATTTTTTGTAAAATCTAAAACAATATCTTTAATGGTGAGAAGTTCATTTTCAATTGAACTAACAGTTACTTTTCTACTTCCAGAGCCATCCGACTTAATGTCTACTTCAAATTCAATAAAATTAAATGAATATTCGGGGTCTGAGTTTTTAAGAGCCTGATTTTTAGGTTTTATTATAAAATTAATAGTATCAATTAGATCACTTGGTGTATAACTTCCATCGGGTATAATAAATATTTTGTCATGTCTATAAAGTTGATCGGGAAAATCCTGATAATGATAAAAAAGTGTAATATTCATGTAATTATTCCCATTAGATGCAGATATACCATAAAAAGCAATTGGTAATTCTATCGCAGATAATTCCATAGACACAACCTTATTAAATTTAGTAGGTAATTGTATAGTAAAATCCGAACTTTGCGTATTGTATAAATTATCACGGAATCTGGTATCAATATTTAAACATTTTGTAATAATTCGAGTATTTAATGGATTGATAACGCCAGAGAAAAAATCACTATTTTGAGTATATGTAAACTGCGTATTTTGCCGGCTTATCAGTTCATCTTCTCTAGAATTTGGTTCTTTTGATCTTGGAAATTCAATTGGATCTAATTGCGCATTTTTTGGAATAGTGGTTGGCTGTTTAGTTTCACCATTGTTGCATTTTACAAAAATAAGCCATTGTTTAGCTAGTGTTGTAAATTCAATGAGATTGCGTTTAAATCTTTTATTAATATGACCGCTATTAAGTAGTTGTTCTCTAATTTGATATTCTTTTAATTCAATATCACTCGCGCTATATTTAGAATTTGGTTTTAACCTAAAAAATTTTTCAATATCTTTTAAACTGTAATTGTTTATATCTAAATCTAATTGATCCATTTCTTATAGTATCGATGTATATATTTTACATTTTTAAAGCGAGAAAAAAATTAGTTATATTTCTTTTATGGTTATATATAAAAGAAATATGCCATATTCGAGTGATTATACAAATTTAAGAAAATTAAAACGTATTCAGAATAATAGTGGCTGTAGTGTAAAAGAAAATGAAATATATAATGAGTATACTTACAACGAACCCATAAATACAACATCGTTTTCAAATATAAGCGTAATTAATGACATTATAGTTGGCGGAAATATTTTTGTTCATCAATATAATGATCCTGATCCAAACAACCCTTCTTACATTTATGCTGAAAATATAACAACAAGTGGCAAGTTAATTGTTGGTGAAGATTTATCTATAAATAATAGAGTATTTGTTTCAAATGACTTTATATTAAATGGCAGGGCGTTTGTAAATAGAGACGTTTCCATGAATAATCGTATGTTTTTATCAGGCGATGCGTCATTTAATTCAAAATTAACAGTTGCAAAAGATGTTTCCATGAATAATCGTATGTTTTTATTTGGCGATGCGTTTTTTAATTCAAAAGTGTCTGCAGTTGGCGATGTATCTTTAAATAGTCGGCTATTTGTTAATAGAGACGCATCGTTTAATTCAAAAGTAGAAATTTCCGGCGATTTGTCTTTAAATAATAGATTGTTTGTTTCTGGTGACTCAATAGTAAATGGAATTCTATTGGTAGCAAATGATATTACTACAAACAGTCGCTTGTTTACAACAAATGATGTATCTTTGGGTGGTAAACTATACGTATACGATGAAAGTGTATTTGATTATAACTCAACTTTTAATTATGCTACAACTTTTAATGGATTTATATATTGTAATGGCGACTTAATACCAGCACCATTAAATCAATTCAGCGCAACAGGAACCATTGTGAGTACATCTAGTTATACTATTAATTTTTCAAACACAACAGATATGACACAAATAAAACAATTTTCGATGATAGTAAATGATAATTTACCATTAGGAACTGAAATAACATCAGTGAATCAAGCCAATTATTCTTGCACAATAAATCGTTTACCTATCACAGGTGGTAACGGAATAACAAGTTTTAAAATAATATCTTCTTTTACAAATATTGGCACACCAGAACAGAGATTTAATTATATATTTTGTCAAAAGCTAAAGATATTTGAATCAACTATGTACTTTTCAATATTAGATGCTAATGGTAGCGCAGTCGATACTGCGTCTATATCATATGACAATAATAATGCCGAGTTAACGATTAATAATTTATTAGAAACCGGTTCATTTCAATCTGGAACTTTATTAGTTTCTTATAATGATTCATTAACAGTAGGAAAGCATCAGAAACAAATACGCGAAGATTCTAATGGAAATAATTATACATTAGATGTTAGCGGAAATGTTTACATAGATGGTGAACTTGTCGTATCAAACGAGTGTGTATTTAATTCTAATGTTACTATAAACAACGACGCATTATTAAATTCCAAATTATCTGTGTCTGATGATGCGTCTTTTAATTCCAAAATGGCTGTTTCCAGTGATGTTTCATTAAATAACCGTTTGTTTGTTTCGAGCGATGCGTCCTTGAATTCCAAATTAGCTGTAGCCAACGATGTTTCATTTAATAATCGATTATTTGTTTCGAGCGACGCATCTTTGAAT
>Ga0136644_10002220_pt1 | contig 14945 bp, 10 predicted proteins | sample C_130820_EF_Meta_FD_94780 | JGI IMG/M metagenome (GOLD analysis project Ga0136644, IMG submission 94780) | Freshwater microbial communities from Lake Croche, Canada to study carbon cycling - C_130820_EF_MetaG (v2) (version 2) | ecosystem: Environmental > Aquatic > Freshwater > Lake | place... | reverse complement strand
TCTAATTTGAATCCTGCTTGTGGAGTATTACCAATACCAACATTTCCAATAGGATCAATATATAATCTATTAACACCGCTAGTTGCTAAACTAATAGTATTAGTTGCTGGATTGTACAAGCCCGCATTAGTATTTCCAATAAATGAATAAGATGGAGAAGATGCTGATCCAGACCCTGTTATAATACCACTAGTAAAAGTACCACTATTAGTAACATTTATTCCATTACTAAATTGAGCAGTAGTTCCACTGAAAGTTAGTCCACCGCCATTACCGTCTTGTGAAATGCTACCATAAGACGACAATTCAATAGCGCTAGATGAACTACCATCTCCAAGTCTTATTTTTGCTGATTGAACTCTAAATGCTGTATTGGTAGATGATTTAAAATATAATGCTCCATTATCTGCTTGAATTGATCCACCATAACCATCAGCATTTTCTAATCTTATACCTTGAGGATTTACAGACGAGCCACTAATGTGAATTAAGTCTAATGGAGAATTCGTTCCAACGCCTATTCCAGAAGAAAATATACCAGTGCCTATAACGTGTAGTTGTCCACTTGGAGTGGTTGTTCCAATACCAACTCCCGAACTAGTTACTCTCATAACTTCCGAGTTCATCGGAGTGAATTTAATATATTGATTTGCAAATGTTTGAGAAGAATTATGACCAATAGTTATGGGACCATTTCCAGCATTCAAAACAACATCAGCACTTTGGTTTCCAACTTTAACATACGCATTTGCAGCATCTAAATATAGATTACCATTCGTATCTGCTCTAACTTTAAGAGAAGTATCTGATGATGCTGATGTAGACTTAAAATATACTGTCCCTAAATTATTTCCAGTACCTCTAACATAAACATCACCAGCAACATCAAGATATCCGCTTGGAGTTGTAGTGCCGATACCTACTCCACTAGATGTTATAACTGCCCAAGGAGTGTGTGTGCCAGCATTATTATAACCAAATGAATGCTTTAATCCGGTAGAAGCAACAGCGTATCCAAGAGTAGAAGCATCTGGTTTATAAATTTGTGTAGTATTATCTCCATATATACTAAATGAAGAACTACGTACAAATGCTCCTTGGGTTAAAATTCCACCATTTACAGTAAGTGCGGCTGATCCAGCAAGTACTGAACCATTGATATCAATATTAGTAAATAAACCTGTTCCAACAACTTGGAGTTGGGCAGCTGGAGTAGTAGTTCCAATACCAAGATTTCCTGCTAAATGATTAGTAACATTACTACCTAATTGCCATATTCCTCTTGGATTAGTTATATGTGCAGTATTGCCATTATAATAGTCGATTAATAATGCTGTGCGAGTTGTAATGATTCCGCTTGGAACTGTTTGACCAATAATTGGAGCAGCATAAAAGTCAATAAAATTATTTGCATAAGAGTGGGAGGTAGCAAATTGACCCCTACTATAATAGTTATATACATTATTAAATCTTGCTGGACTACCCGAACTAGCCCCTTGCATATAAATATATGCTTGGCTATTAATAATATCTCCTGCACTATTGTCATATGGTGTTGGTGTGGGAGAATTCTTAATGTATAGATTTTGATTAATTAAGGTTAGATTGCCAGATTCTAGTGTTAAAACATTAACAAAATTACCATTAGCACTTTGTGTACTAGCCACACTAGTATCAGCATTATATTCACTAGAAAATGTTGTCTTAGCGAATGTAGAAGAACCCGATAAAGTTTTTAATTTATTATTTACTAATCCTAGTAAAGCTTTGTTAGCATCTCGATTAGTATTTGATGTAATTTGTAATCCGCCTCCAGATAATGAGGCCCCATCAGACCCTAATAACATTGTTGCTAAATAAGAAGAGGTATTATCTGTTGTAGTATCAGTATTTATAGTTAAATTATCAACTCTACATCTTCCTCTAAATCTACCACTTCCAATAACATCTAATTGAACAGATGGCGACGTTGTTCCTATGCCAACATTAGTACCATTATCAAAAACTAAACTATTAATTAGTCCGCTACCACCAGTTCCAAACTTGCTTAAATAATTAGCAGTGCCTACCGGTAGTAGTCCACTTATGCTACTATTGAAGTTTGTTATGTCACTAGGTGAATGAGTATGACCACTAGCACTAACATCAATGTTGTTAACTTTTAACGAAGTGAAATTTCCACTAGGTCCACTAATATTTCCAGTAAATGTTGCTCCACTAAGATTAGCTTTGCCAGCAAGATTAGTTGTAACAGTAGTTGAAAAACTAGCATCATTACCAAGAGCGGCTGCTAACTCATTAAGAGTATCTAGAGTTGCTGGAGCAGATGATACTAAATTGCTTATTTCTGTACGAACAAATGCTGTGCTAGCAATTTGAGTAGTATTAGTTCCACTAGATGCAGTTGGTGCTGTTGGGGTGCCAATTAATGCTGGACTACTTAACGGAGCGTAAATGCCGCTAACTAAACCACTAACACTACTGTTAAAATTACTAATGTCTGATGAAGCATGATTATGTCCGCTAATACTCACACCAGTGCTATTAACTGTTAAACTATTAATGAAATTACCACTATTACTTGTTATTAAACCAGTAACAGAAAGACCACTAGAAAATAATACGCTTCCAAGAACATGAAACTTGCTACTTGGAACTCCTGTTCCTATTCCCACATTTCCACCACTAGTAATTATCCAATCATTTTGACCAAAACGACCACCAACTACGCGATCATCACTAAAAACTTCAAATACTGGCAAACCAGCATTATTATTAACACTCATTAAGCTTCCGCTTAAATTATCGACCACACTAAATAAAGAGCCATTGGTGCCTTCAAGATTTAAGAGTGTCGCACCAGAAGTAGCAGAGTATACATGGAATGTGGCATTAGGAGAAGAAGTGTTAACGGACATACCGCTACCACTAACTGATACATAACCAGAAGGATTAAGAACATTTATGGTATTTCCAGAACCTTCAATTCGGCCAACTCTTGTTGAAACCGGAAAGAAATCTATAATTCCGCTACTTGGTGTTATGATAATATCTGGCATTAATTATGTCCATTAAGGATAAATTGTTGATAACTACTTTTAAATACACTATTATACTAGTTCAATCATGGGAGAATTCCATGAATCACCGGATAAAATGTCCAATATCTCATTGTGAGAATATGGCCCCTGTTTAGTGGTCAAATTATTAACGCACTCTGGAATTTCTCCATCCCACTTAACAAAAGTTAATGACCCGTCAATACTTTTTCTTACTGTATCAGCACTAGTTTCTAGAACAGTATTAAAATCTATACTATCTAATTCACTAACATTAAATATCATATAATTACGATCATCATACATAATAATCTCCTTTATAAAGAATATCTACCTTTGATTGCATTATAGTTTTGTAAAATCTCACTAGATGATAATACTTTATTATAGTGAGCAAATTGATAAAAATTTCCTCCCATATATTCGTTGGTGCCACCAGCATCATAACCAAGATAAAAAATAGTATTATACCCTGTCCACCATCCAGTTCTTGACACTCCAGAGTTAACTAAAGCCCCATTTATATAATGATATAACATATTATTGGTGGCATCACAAACAACATGACATATTGCAAGTGTATTAGATAGTAAAGAGCCATCCGTATAAGCGGCGGTATTTAATGTATTATGATATGTAAAAATTTTCCTAGCAGATACTCCAACATACATTTGACCACCATTACTACGATATGAAAACATGCATCTTTGCCCAACATTTGTCTCAGTTACCTTTACTATAAATTGAGATGTTGAATTATAGCATCTAATAGTATTAGAAGCACATGTAATTTTAATCCTATTATTGACTCCGTCTAGGACAAAACTGCCACCATTTTGACTATTAAATGTTGGTGTGTTTTCAAGCAATAATGAATTAATATTAGTCAAATCAGTGACAGATGTACCTGTTCCAGGATAACTTTTTGTATTAGCAGCATCCATGCATAATACCAATCCATCTGTTATTATTCTTGGACCATTACTATAACTCATAAAGAAAACCTTCCTTTAAGAGCATTATAATTTTGACTAATCTCAGAAACACTTAATACTCTATTATAAAATTGTAAAAATGAGAATTGACCAATACTATTTTCGCCACTAAGTCCTCCAATCTGAATACCATATGGACCTTGAGATCCACCATTATTGCCTATAACAAAATTTCCATTAATATAAAAATTCCATATATCGCCTACACTATCTCCAGTACCAGCATAAATTCGCCAATTAGTATCATTAGGTTGTACCCCTGCTAATTTTATTGTACCTTCAGCATAATAGTTTTCTGTTCCAGTATTCCAGTGACCTAATAACCAATTATTAAAAGATGTTATAATTCTAGCTCTTGTTGCGCCAGAATATCTTGATGCTCCAATAACAGTATATGTTCCTGATCTTTTATCAAAAGATGTATTAGCTATAGAAACTCGACTGTTTGCGGTTCCATCGAATGTTATAACTCCACCATTAGTTGAACTATATGTTATATAGCTATTGGTTACTGTGCCATTATTATTGTTACCGCTTAAATCATATATAATAGATGATCCACTAGTATAACTTTTAGAATTACCAACATCCCAATATAAAATTAATCCATCTGTTACTATTTTAGGACCATATTGATTTGCCATTATAATCCAAACCTTCCTTTAAGAGCATTGTAATTAAATAATATTTCACTAGCAGATAATTCTCTATTGTATACTCTTACTATAGCAATATTTCCATCATAATAATATCCTCTAGAACCATTATATCCCCCATAAACCCCAATACTCATACCATAGGGATTTGTATTTATTGTGCCAGTTTGACTATCACTATTTCGTAATATTCCATTAATATAAATCTTTCTAGATCCGGTAGTAAAAGTTCCTACGACTTGTGCCCATGAAGAGGTGTTAATATATGTAGCAGTAGAGACGCTAAGAGCGGTGAAGCCACCAACAGTAAAATTTTGTCTCCATAATATGGATGCTGATTCTTGAAATAAACTATATTGAGTATTCACATTTCCTTTTTCAAAAAAGAATCCACTTTGAGTGGTCGCATTTGTTTTTATCCAAACTTCTACAGATGGAGTTTGAGTATCTAGTAATATGCTATTTGGCACTCTTATAAGTCTATTATTTGTTGCTCCATTAAAATTAAAAAATTTATTATTTATAGAACTACTATATAGAGGACTATTAACTAGTTCTCCACTAAAATTGTTGCCGCTTAAGTCTGTACAAGATGTTCCACTACCAGCATAACATTTAACACTAGCAAAATCCATATCAAAGACGAGTCCGTCGGTAATTATATATGGTCCACCATATATGCTCATCTTAGTTCTCCTTTTCGACAACTAGATGATCAACATCCTTTCTTACTCCACTTAATGTCCAGAAGAATTCTAATTCTCCAAGACTTTTTGATCGATCAGCTTTAACAATAAATCGGTCATTCTGTAAATCAATCTTATCAACATAAATAGTTTTACCATGTTTAATATTAGTAATTTGAATATTTAAAGTATCATCATCGTGGATCAGATCTTTTAAATACACTGGCAGAGATACCGCCCCAACGCCTTTAATTAAAGTTCCTCGTCCTGTTAGTCTTACTCCATGATACGGACTTTCTAAACTTCCATATTCTAGATTCCATCCTGATTTGCTAGGATGATCAATACGGAAACTTTTGGTACTAGCAGCAAAACTACCATTAACTTGAAGCTTATAGCTTGGACTAGATGTACTTATGCCAACATTAGTTCCATTATCAAAAATAATTCCACTACTAACACTATTAGATCCGCTCCATCGTGTCAAATATCCACTAGTTCCAACTCCAGTAACAGGATTAGTAAGAGCTAATTGGTAAGGAGTTAATAATCCACTAACACTACTGTTAAAGTCAGTAATATTTGATGATACGTGAGTATGGCCGCTAACGCTTACTCCTGTACCATTTACTTGTAAAGATTGAGTAAAATTACCACTAGCTGGAGTTATACTAGTTCCACTTATACTAGTAATTCCAAGATTAATAACAATATTGCTACTATTTTTAGTATACAATCTACCATCAGCAATATTTATTCCTAATTCACCCTGAGCTAATCCTGTAGCAGAAGGAGTAGCACCACTTGTGCTGTTCCTTTTGTGTTGTATAGTATTTGGCATTTAAATCTCTAGCTAATTAGAACGTTCCACCATCTAGTGAACAATCAACAATAGAGGCACATACTGTTGCTGCTGTTAAGTATGTTGCAGTAGTTACTGCTGTTACGTGTCCCATTCCGTCAACAGTGAAACTAGCAATACCATTACTTCCTTGGGCTCCGCTTAGAGTTGATGTGTCATTATGTCCAATTGTTATACTACCAGTACTATTAGTAATATCTATTGCTGTACCTTGTGTCAATGTGGCTTTAGTTAAAGTATTTCCAGTAGAATTACCAATTAATAATTGACCATTAGTATATGTAGTATCTCCTGTTCCACCATTAGCAACAGGTAATGTTCCAGTAACATGAGTGGTTAATCCAATCTTACCCCAAGACGGTGCAACTCCTACTCCGCCAGCTAGTAGAGCATTACCAGTAGCAACATCGGCTAATTTGGCTAAAGTAGATGAGGTATCAGCATATAATAAATCACCAACAGCATATGAACTTTGACCAGTTCCGCCCTTATTAGCAGCGATAGTTGTAGCGCTCCATGTGCCGGTACCAATTGTTCCAAGAGTTGTAATATTGGTGCTACCGGCCCATGTACTAAGAGCAGTATTTTCTACATTATTAAGACTTAAATCAGTCTTTAGGTTGGAAGCTGTTCTTGTTGTTAAAACTTGAGCAGAACTGCCGGGGTCTGCGGTGAAAACGGGGAAATATGTTCCAGCTGATCCTGCTGCTGATGCTTGAACACTTAATCCAGAATTCAAAACTGGTCTATCAGATAGAGTCTTTACTCCAGCAATAGTTTGGGCTCCAGTAGTATAAACTCCGTTTGTTACAGTAGCAGCATTACCGTCAATACTTGTTATGCCAGTTAATACTAGAGATGAGCTACTTCTATTTATAGCAACACTGGTTGTTCCTATGAACATAGTTTGACCACTGGCCGCAGCTCCAATAGCTGTTCTAAAATCAGTATCGCTCAAAGACGATACGCTATTATCAGCATTGATTCTAGTAAAAGATATTGTTCCAGGATTAGTTAAACTTATTAAATTTTGACCAACTGTTGTGGCAGAGAACCCGGCATCTTTGATAATCTTACCAGTTGCTCCATTAAATAATGCAAGATGATTATCTGTTGATGAAGCTGGTCCCACAACAGCACCATCAATATTGGTTTGAGCAACAGTCCAAGTACTATTTACATTGCCAGCAGCATCAGCAACACCTATAATTAAATCTCCAATTTCACAAACCACACCAGCATATGTTCCTGTTGCAACCACCCTATAGGTCCAACCAGCACTAATTGTTCCTGTTGGAAGAGTTCCTGGCGTACCTCCTGCTCCAATAGTGCCTTTGAATACCATTGCGTCATTAAGTGAGAAACCATTAGTTACAGCATTATCAACATAAGTTTTAACAGCATCAGCTCTTGGCAGTGACGAAGAACCGCCAGTTAATGTTGTTTCAATACTATATCCGTCAGATAAAGCATCTCCTGTTGTTCCATTCCATATTGGAATATTACCATTTGTTGAAGATGCTAATTTTTTAACTTGAGCATTATCAGTAACATTGCTTAATCCTACTTTAGACTTGGCTAAACTACTTATCCATGCTGGATCAGCATACGAACCAGATGTATACACTCCACTGGTCACTGTTCCAGCATTACCATCTATACTAATACCTGTCAATGTTTGAGATGCTGAAGATCTATTGATAGTAAATAATGTAGTTCCAATATACATGTTTTGATTAGTAGCAGCCTTACCATCTATTTGTGTTTGAATAGCGCTAGTAACACCTTTTACATATGCTAATTCTGTTAATGATGGATATGTAGCTGTAGATAACGATGTAACATTTTTATTAGCGTCAAAACTTGCGATTGTGCTAGCTGTTTGATTAGGTATATTTAATCCACTAGAGAAAATACCACTACCAATAACGTGTAGTTGAGATGTTGGTGAACTTGTTCCAATTCCAACATTTCCATCATTTCTAGCAAATAAAATAGTATTGCCGCTAGAATTAGCAAGAAGCAAAGTAGCCGCTGAAGAATCTGATGTTGATCCCTTAATAGCAAGTTTATGAGTAGCTCCAGAAAACTGTCCTATGAGTATATTTCCATCATTCCTAATATCTAACATAGGAGCATAGTTTGAGTCTTCGGCCCTAAAGCAAGATGAGTTATTATTTGTATTTGCTCCCCTAGCATATAGTGAGGGCTGAGTACCTGCTGGACTCCCACCAGCATTTAATGATGAAGAAAATAATCCAGTTCCTATAACATGTAATTCTGTATTTGGTGAATTTGTTCTAATACCAATTTTGGAACCATCATCATAAATTATACCACTACTAATAGCACTAGAACTAGTCCATTTACTTAAATATCCACTAGTTCCAACTCCAATAACACCACTAGTTACTGTAGCAGCATTTCCACTAATGCTTATATTCCATGTTCCAGTAGCATTAGTTCCGCTTATGGAAGGAGATCCAATACTGTTATAAGAAATGGTTCTTGCTGCACTACCATTAAATGTGAAACTGGAACTATCACCAGCACCACCATTATTAATAGTGATAGAATTAGTAGTATTTCTAGTATCACTTAGCCTACTATCATTACCCTGGCAGAAAGTATTAGCTGTTGATCCAAAGCTTCCTGTTGTTAATGCTCCAGCAGTTGTTGTTATAATTGGCAAGTTGGCTGTTGAGCCGATAGCGCCAGCATTTGTTATACTACCTAGTGATGGTATGTCACTAGATACTAAAGCTCGAAAAGATGGAGCACCAGAGCTTCCATTAGGAGCAGCCAAAACAGTATTGGCAGTTTTACTTCCATAAGGATTTACAGTATCTCCATAAGCTGTTGCTAATCCAATAGTATTACCGGACTTAGTTAAACCAGAACCAGCAGTAATTTGACCAGCACCGCTAAATTGAGCAAACGCCAACGCTGTGGTTCCTAATGTGATAGAATCATTAGTTGTTAATACCCAACCGCTATCAGCATTGGTCGTACCTTCTGCTACAAAAGTAAACATGCCAGCAGTAACTTCAGTATCAAGATCAGCATCTGTTGCTCTGCTCCAAGCTCCTGCGGCAACAACATAAATACCATTTTGACTACCGGTACTTTGGTCTTTAACAAGAACTCTATCTCCGGCACTTAAAACAACACCGTCAATAGTTTGAGTTCCAGACAGAGTTATATTGGCTGTGGTGGCAACTCTAACACTTTGCTTCACATCAAGGCCGCTTCGTGCAGCATCAACATAAGCTTTTGTTGCAGCATCTTGGGGATTGGTCGGATCTAACACATTGGTTAAAGCTTGACTATTCATTGAAACAGAAGCTGTCGGTACCGCCATCTGATCCAAACGGTTAGTTCTTACAGAAGTATTAAAATCATTGATATTGCTGGATACTAACCCAGTACCAGTAATGGTAAGATTTCCTCCGATACTAACATTTCTAAAATTACTAACATCTCTATTAGCGTCTACAGTCACAACCTTAGAAGCTGATACTGTACCGGCAGTAAGTCCGTCAATTCTTCCTAATTCTGTAGCATCTAGAGTGACTCCATTAACTGTTAGAGTACTACCATTGACTGTTAGAGTACCTCCTAGTGTCTGATTACCTGTTGTTCTAACTACTGTAGAATCAACTGCTATTGTATCTGCTGTTACACTAATACCATCACCTTGACCAATATCAAAAGTCTTATCAGAACTTAAATCTCCTCCACCAACCAATCCGCTTCCGGCAGTAAGCGTTCTTGATGTGTAAACACCACTTGTTACTGTAGCAGCATTTCCATTTATACTAATTCCCCATGTTCCGGTAGCATTAGTTCCGCTTATTGACGGGGCCCCAATACTATTGTAAGATATTGTTTGAGCAGTATTTCCATTAAAGGTGAACGAAGATGCTGTTCCGGCCCCTCCATTATTCACAGTTAAGGTGTTGGTAGTAAGACCTATTCTACTATCATTGCCTTGACAGAAAGTATTGGCTGTAGTACCGAAACTACCTGTAGTTAAAGTTCCTGCTGTTGTTGTTATGATTGGCAAATTAGCATTTGATCCAATAGCTCCAACATTACTTATATTCCCGTGAGTATGACTTGCAGTAGCAAAACTACTAGAATTTAAAGAACTATCCTTAACAATCTTGCCTGTTGTTCCATCAAACATAGCAAAATTACCACTAGTAGCACTAGCTGGACCAGTAACAAGAATACTAGAGTCAACAATATTAGTTTGAAGAATATTCCAATTACTACCAACGGATGCGTGAGTGCCAGCGGCAGTGCTGTCTGTTCCACAAATTATTGTATCATTAACCTCTACTACTGGACCAGAAGCTCCACCAATTCTACCAGCAACGCTAATTTTATATACCCAACCTCTATCAGCAGCCGGATAGTTGGGATTGGCTGAACAATCTATTGTTCCTTTGAAAATCATAGCGTCATTAATTGATATACCACTGACTATAGCATTATCAACATATGTTTTAACAGCATCAGCTCTTGGTAATGCTGATGATCCGCCAGTTAATGTTGTTTCAACACTATAAGGAGCTGATATTGCGCTAGTTCCATTACCAACAAGAATATTGTTAGCTGTTAATGTTGTTGCTCCAGTACCACCTTTATCTACAGCGATTGTGGATGCTCTCCATTCTCCATTAGTTATAGCAGCTCCTCCAACAAGATCAAAAGTTATTCTGAATGGAGCAGATGACGCGTCACCGTGTAATCCTGCTAAAAAATATCCAGAAGATACACCTTGTTGACCAGTATAATAATCAAAATAGTTATCTCCACCGCCACCAATATTCAAAGATGGAATATTACTAAAAGACCCAGTATGAGATATATTTATTCTGTCGCCAAAAGTTTTTCTTCCATTTACAGTTTGATTTCCTGTGGTTCTAACAACAGTACTATCACTAGTAGATACTTTACCATCTATTTGTGTCTGAATAGCGCTAGTAACACCTTTTACATATGCTAATTCTGTTAATGATGGATATGTAGCTGTAGATAACGATGTAACGTTTTTGTTAGCGTCAAAACTAGCAAGTGTACTAGCAGTCTGATTAGCTATATTTAATCCGCTAGCAAAGATTCCGCTGCCATTAACATGAAGTTTTGCCGAAGGAGTTGAAATTCCAATACCAACATTACCACTATCCTCTCTTACTGCTATTCTGGGACTAGCTAATGTTCCGCCCCCATAAGCATAATGAATTATACTATCTGATCCAAGCCAATACTCTGCAGCAATTGGAGTAGCAAGTCCATCAAATAATCCTGCTCCACTAGCTCCAGGTCCAAGTTGGTCTCCAAGTCTAAATCCTGTTTGGTTTCCTGTTCCAAATTCTGCATTGCCATCAAATGATTTGAAACCCGCCATTCTCTGTACTCCTGTTGTTCTAATAACAGTACTATCAACAGCAATGCTATCGGCACTAACAGTTATCCCGTCACCCTGTCCAATGTTAAATGTTCTATCAGCACTAAGATCAAGAGCTGCTGATCCAGCTAAGCCGCTTCCAGGAGTGATAGTTCTACTAGAATAAACTCCACTAGTTACTGTGCCAGCATTTCCTGTTATTCCTATTGGCCAGGTACCAGTAGCGTTAGTTCCACCTCTTAATGAATATGCTCCGCTACCACCAATAGCAGGAACAGACTGAGATACTCCACCGGTTCCGCTGCCGTAAGCATAATATAATATATTATCATTTTCATTAAAGGCTAATTCACCATTGTATAACGATGCTGATGATGGGGCGCCAGCTGATCCGCTTGATGGTCTTCTTTTAATTCTGATAGTATTAGCCATTATTAATATTCCTTAAGAGAGAGAGATTAAAACTATATACACCTATATTTTATTAAATAGTTCCTCCATCAATACTACCAGAATTGGTCCACATAGACGAGGAACTATCATATTTTAATAAGTCTGTGTTTTTTTCATTATCAATGTCTATTCCATTTAATTCTTTTAATTTTGGATTTATAAATGGCCTAGTTAATATGCTTCCATTAATGTTGCTGTATAATATCAAACCAACTAAAATAATATTATATTTGGGTTTAACATTTGTCAGCTTTCCATAGTCATATCTATTTACATATAATATATCTCCATTAGACCATGATTCATTTCCGATAGCCAAATTGCTTATATTTCCAGTAGTGTCTATTCCAGATAAAACCCCAAATAATATTACATATCCTGAAGATCCATTAGGAATATATGACGATGATAATCCTAAAAATTTTTTTTCATTTAAAGTATTGTTTGCAATATATAGTCCAACATAAGGCAAATTACTAACAGAATCATATCCAGATATATAAACGGCCTGTCCTTTATTAATAGCATAGCCAGTATTGTTTTTAACCTCAAGAACATTTTCTGAAGATCCTATATATTTTAGATTATTCCAAGTATCACTACCATTACCTATTTTGAGCTTATTAGTATCTATTTCAAATCCAAGTTCTCCAATAGACAAAATAGGATTTATTAACATCCATTCACTAGATGATCCTCTTCTTACTTGAATCAAATGGCTTTGTGCAGGCATTAGGGGCTTCCTCCGTCAATAAGAGCAGGCCCAACAAGAGTTATATGGTATTGTAAAATATGATTTTGCATAGAAGTGGTTGATGACTGATTAACATAATCTGTTAAGCCACTAACTCTAGTATAAGGAAGATCTCCGATAGTATTTTCTATAGGATATCCATAAGGCAAATCACTAGCTAATATTTTTTCAGTATTAACTATGTTAATAGTGTTATTATATTGATGTTCAACTGTTATATTATCAGTAACAGTATCTAATATGCTTGTTTCTATCTCAATAGTATTAGCTACTGGCTCTAAAATTTCAAGTATAAAATCACTCATTTAGCACACTAGTTGGTTTAAAGATTGACTAAATCGTTTAATAAAAGATATTGTTCCAAATAATAATCTTATAGTATATTTTCCTCCACTAGCATATAAATCATCTGGGCTTTGTAATTCTAAATCATATTTAGCCATACTAAAAGTATAAGTATTAGTGACTGATGCGGGAATCATAAGAGTTAATTTGCCATTAACTCCATCTATAGTAAATTTATATAAACTATAATCGGTATTTTTAGAGCTAAAAGTTTGAGAAGCATTAGTATTGGTTTTCCAGATTAATCGGGCACACCAATTAGTTAAATTTATAGGATTTCCATTAGAATCTTTATAAACTAGACTAATTTTAAATGATGTACCTTGCTCTATAGCAAAATCATATTTACTTGCTGCCATAGTATTTACCCATTAGTGTTAGTGGTACAATAAGTAATACACCTAATAAAAAAGGCCAGCCGTGAGGCCAGCCTTTCTTATTTCGGTTATTAGAACCAGTTTAATAATTAGAGAGCGCCAATAAGTACTCTACGATTATCAAGAACAGCAAAGCCAAGCTCTGCCCAGCCGTAGAAGCCGGCTCTCTTCTGACGATGTAGTGTTTCGTCTTCGAAGATTTGAACTTCTTGACGAATTGGCATTATGAAACTGTCTCTCTTGCGTTGATCAAGACCAACTACCATCTCAGTCTTGCCTGCTGGCATTGAGGCACCTAGGCCACCAGAAGCAGAACTGTAGAATAGTTGATACTGTTGACCAACACCTAGTTCGTCAAGGTCGTGAAGGTTAACGCCGAATACTCTATTGATGGCACCATCATTGGCAGTATAGATTTCTCTGCGTGTTACCTCGTCAACTTGATCGATACCCCAGTTACGAATATCTTCCATAGCCTCTGGACTAACGTAAAGATCAGTTAGTAAGCCTCTATTGTTTGATGTGCTGTTACCACCGCCGTTACGACGCATAACAGTTTTCATGAGACTCACTAAACGCTTTGTGAACTGACTAGCATTAGCATCACTATCATATACTACGATGTTGCGATCAACACCAGCAGCGAGTAGTGTGTGCCAACCGTCATCATTCATCTTCTTTACGAAAGAAGCTTCGAGAACTTCCATAGCACGACCAACAACGTCCCAGCGGGCGTCACGAGCATACTTTAGAAGATAGTCGATACTAGCACCAACGTCATAGGTTGGAACCATGACGTAATCGCCTTCAACATGGCGCTCTGGAATGTAGCCATGATTTGGGATTGTATAGGCCACAAAGTCCTTCTCTGTGCCTGGAGCTAGGAAATCGAGTGGGAATTCTGGAGTGGCACTTTGAGCTAATTGAATTGGCTCGAAGATACCATCAAGAATATCACCACTAAGAATACCTCTACGAAGAGGAAGCTCAAGATCTTTTGCAAACTCTGCATTAGCAGCAAGAGCGGTCTCTCTATTTGCCGAACCAGAACGCATTAGAAGGTCTGTTAGTTCTGGTGTTGGCTGAAATCTTTCGGTTTTAGCTGACATATGTTTTTCTCCCTTTATTTAAAAATTAATTATATGATGTTAACTGATACTTTGGCATAACCATCGGCGTCTTTGGCACTTAGGAACTGGCCAATCTTAACAGCGTTAGTTGAGCTTGTTCCAATTAGACCACTGACACCAACATAAGCATCAGCACCAGCAGATGGTGTTGTGCCTGAAACTAGTAGATTTGTGGTTACTTGACCTTGACGAAGTAGGGTGACCTTGCCACC
>Ga0136644_10002216_pt1 | contig 14956 bp, 12 predicted proteins | sample C_130820_EF_Meta_FD_94780 | JGI IMG/M metagenome (GOLD analysis project Ga0136644, IMG submission 94780) | Freshwater microbial communities from Lake Croche, Canada to study carbon cycling - C_130820_EF_MetaG (v2) (version 2) | ecosystem: Environmental > Aquatic > Freshwater > Lake | place... | reverse complement strand
CAATACTTGTTACAGAGTCAGGAATTTGAATTGATGTAAGACCACTACAGCCTTGGAAGGCTCCCGTACCAATCCTTGTTACAGAGTTAGGAATAATTATCGATGTAAGTCCACTACAGCCAGAGAAGGCATAATCACCAATATGTGTTACTGAGTCAGGAATAATTATCGATGTAAGTCCACTACATCCTTTGAAGGCTCTATAACCAATACTTGTAACATAGTCAGGAATGACTATATTTGTAAGACCACTACAATGAGCAAAGACTCTATCACCAATACTTGTTACAGAGTCAGAAATAACTGTCTGATTACTAAGTGTTTTGGTATATTTATCATTACCACCTCTTTGTTTCCTTTTTCTGGTTTTTCTAATTGACTTGTGTAATTTTTTGGTCTTCCTAAACGGCTTTTTTGATTTTCTCCTATTGTATTTCGTTTTCATCCTCTATATAATAATGATAAATTATCCATGAAAAGTTCCTATTTTATGTTATCATCTTAACTGGTAACATAAAATAATATCTATATAATTGGCTTTTATTTGAGAACGAATTGGGATGGAGGTCTAGGTTCTGATATCGATTGTGCACCTGCAAATAAACCATGAAATCTTAGCGGCGCCTCGACATTTTCTAGATTAGCCATTCCAATATTTGCAAAGGCATCATCACTAATAATCGTTACAGAGTCAGGAATGACTATCGATGTAAGTCCCCTACAGCCATAGAAGGCATAATCACCAATACTTGTTACAGAGTTAGGAATGACTATTGATGTAAGTCCAATACAGCCTTGGAAGGTTCCATTACCAATATGTGTTACTGAGTCAGGAATGAATATCGATATAAGTCCACTACAACCTTCGAAGGCATAATGACCAATACTTCTTACAGAGTTAGGAATGACTATCGATGTAAGTCCACTACACTCTTTGAAGGCATTCATACCAATACTTGTTACAGAGTCAGGAATTTCTATCGATGTAAGTCCAATACAGCCTTGAAAGGCTAAATCACCAATACTTGTAACAGAGTCAGGAATGTCTATCGATGTAATATCAGTACGACCAAAGAAGGCTCTCTCACCAATACTTGTAACAGTCACAGGAATAACTATCTCATTATCTGTATTGTGATTACCACCTCTTTGTTTCCTTGTTCTAGTTTTCCTAATTGGCTTGTGTAATTTTTTGGTCTTTCTAAACGGCTTTTTTGATTTTCTCTTATTGTATTTCGTTTTCATCCTCTATATATAATAATGATAAATTATCCATGAAAAAATGTATCCCTTTCTGCCTGGTCGAGTTAATGACAATTTTATTTTATTTGTTAGTACAGATGGTAATAAATTATCTATAAATCCTAGAATGACAAAATAGTCATCAATACCGGGCCGAAAGGATTAAACAGATGATAAATCAACCAATCAATCTATAAAAATATATGAAGAAATAGTAATACCCCTCCCCTCAACGAAATTTACATAATATGAGATTAAACAATTCAAAATCCAGCAATCCTTCTGTAACGAAACTACAGAATGGTTTACAAATTGATGTCCCTGGTTCCAAAACCCTTATTGTATCATTTGCAGGTCATGACAAAAACTATTATGGCATTCCCCGTTTTGAATTTGTTAATATCTTGGAAAAATATTTCCCCGAACTAAGTCGTTATTTTTATGTTGACCCACTTCTACAATGTTACTTGAAAGGAATACCCGGAATCAGTCAAAATATCGAAGAAACTGTCCAGTACTTGCAACCCATTGTTCGCAAATATGAGCACGTCGTCTTTTTGGGTACATCATCAGGCGGTTATGCAGCGACGTTACTAGGTTCTCTACTAAAAGTAAATGTCGTAGTTGCATTTACCCCTGTAACGTTGTTAAGGCAGGTTTTAGAACAAGAACTAGAGAAATGGCGCGATATTTCTCTCTATATTAAAGATTCGACTACATATTATATTTTCGGCGACGAGAGTGTAAAAGACCCGATGCATTACCATCATATATCCCACTGTGAAAGGCTACAGGAGGTTGCGACAACGAATGTTCATTTGGCGCGGTTGAATATAGTGGATTTGAAGCAGTTCAGGGACAATGGATTCCTGTATCGTGTTTTGTGGCATGCAATTCATCCTTCCGTGAAAACAGACCTGATAGGTAAGGAAGAATCTGTTACAGAAACTCCTACAGGTAATAATGAATCTGCATAAATAGATAGATATTATGTATATAGTCAGAATGAAATTGTTCGGGTCCTTCTATTTATTATTTTCGCCCAAGGACTTGAACAATGAAATGAGAATCCGTTATACATCGAAATTTCAGCCGAAAGCAGGGCAGGGTTTTGATTGCAGACAATTAAAAAAACAGGAATTTTATGACGATTCAATAGGGATTGAAATGAATAAGATACATTCTGATATGCTGAAATTGGATTGTTTGATTCGACTCAGAGATACGAAACAATCAATATATGTACGCAGACATATTGCAGAACAAGCAATTAAATATTATGCAGAACCGATAGGACCCTTTGATAAGGCCATCACTTTCTGGACCGAACAAGAAACGGCTTTTTAACCCTTTCACCCTGGTCGAGTTAATGACAATTTTTTATTTATTTATTAGGACAGATGGTAATAACAAAATTGTCATTAACATGACCAGTGGTGAAAAAGTGTAATGGGAACAAACAAAACAATATAAAAAATTGATTCGTTAATATCATTAACTTGGTTTCATTCCAAAACCAATTTATTGCATTGAATGAAAGAGATGAGTCTTGTTACTGATTTAAGCACTGTGTCGCCTCTAGGAAAAGATAAGAGTATTTATAGAACGATTCCCGATTACGATGAAAAGGTATATCGTATTATAGAATCGTATTTCGAGGGAAATCACACAGAGCGATTGGTAAGACATCAAATCGAGTCATACAACGATTTTATGAATATACAAATACAAAAAACAATTCAGATGTTCAATCCGGTGCGTATTCGCTCAGAGAACGACTATGTAAAAGAGACCGGCCATTATATTCTGGAAATTGTCATCCAATTCGTCAATTTAAAGGTCCATCCACCGACCATTCACGAAAATAACGGTGCCACGAAGAGAATGATGCCACAGGAGGCTAAAATCCGCAATATCACCTATGCCAGCAATATGACGGTGGACATGGACATCCAATACGTGGTACGCAACACCGAGAACATGGAGGAGCCCAAGACAATAAAAAAGACGATTCCCAACATCAGTATCGGCAAGATGCCGATTATGTTGAAGAGCTGCATATGCGAGCTGTCCAACAACCGTATTCAGAATACGGGCGAATGCAAGATGGATTGTGGAGGCTATTTCATCATCAAGGGCTCCGAGAAAACGGTGTTAGGGCAAGAACGAACAGCGGAGAACAAGATATATTGTTTCGACGGGAAGAATACGACGAAATGGTCGTGGATGGCGGAAATCAAGTCGGTACCGGATTACAAATGCATATCACCGAAGCAAATCGAGATGATGATTTCTAATAAAAGCAATGGATTTGGACACGGTATTTATGTTCATATACCGCGTGTAAAGGCACCTATTGAGCTATTTGTCCTATTCAGAGCTTTGGGTCTTACGACCGACAAAGAGATATGCAGCCATATTGTTCTTGATATTGATGCAAAAGATACGGCACCTGTAATGGATTTCCTGGTCGGCAGCATGACGGATTCGAGCAAGTATATGACGCAGGAGGACGCGTTTGCGCATATTGTTGCGAATGTTTCGTATGTACCTATCAACATGGATAAGGAGACCGGTCAGAAGAAGAAGCGGGAATTTACACAGGACGTGTTGAACAACGATTTATTCCCGCATTGTTCGACGCAGAAGCAGAAGATATTCCTGTTGGGCTATATGGCGAACAAGTTGATTTGTACGTCGCTAGGTTGGAAGACGCAGGACGACCGCGATTCCTATTTGAACAAGCGGATTGAGCTGACCGGAACCTTGTTGAATAACCTGTTCCGCAATTATTTCAATAAACTGGTGAAGGAGATGCAGAAGCTGATTTTGCGCGAGGTCAATACGAGTTCGTGGCGGTCGACACAGAATTACGAGGACATTATCAACATGACCAATATCTACAAAATCATCAAACCGGCGACGATTGAGAACGGTATCAATCGTGCGTTGGCTACCGGCGACTTCTCTATCAAACAGATGAATTCGACCAAGGTCGGTGTTGCGCAGGTCCTTAATCGGCTGACCTATCCGGCGACCCTGTCTCATATGCGACGTATCAATACGCCGATGGAGAAGTGTGGTGAATTGATTCCACCGCGCAAGCTGCACAATACGACATGGGGCTTCCTCTGCCCGGTGGAGACACCGGAAGGCCAGTCGATTGGCGTCGTCAAAAACATCAGTTATTTGACGCACATCACGATTCCCTGTGACAGTTCCGGGCTCTATTTGTTCGTGGCGCCCCATATTGACAAGGTCGACGACTTGCCTTGTAAAGACCTCTACAGGAAGGTCAAGGTGTTCGTCAATGGGTGTTGGCTAGGGATTGCGAAGGACCCTATAGCGCTGTATCGCGATATGAAGCAGAAGAAGAACCGCGGCATTATCTCGATTTACACTTCGATAGTGTTCCATTACAAGACGATGGAAATCACGATATGTAGCGATGGAGGCCGGCTGGTCAGACCTTTGTTACGAGTGCACGAAGGGGGGCAGAACCTGTTGATTACGGATGATATTATCGACCGTCTGGAGGAGAAGGAATTGACATGGAACGACTTGTTTATCGAGGGGCATCTAGACGAGGGCGTGATGGAATATATCGACCCCGACGAACAGAATACGGCAATGATTGCAATGAAGACAAAAACAGATAGGGAAAGCGACAGCAAATATTTCGACAAGCGATATACGCATGCCGAGGTACATCCCAGTACGATTCTGGGAATTCTGGCGTCATGTATTCCTTTCCCCGAGCATAATCAGGCGCCCCGTAATACATACCAGACAGCGATGGGGAAACAGGCAATGGGGATTTATGCAACGAATTACGACAAGCGTATGGATAAGACCGGCTATATTCTGACCTATCCGTCGCGGCCTCTGGTAGATACGCGGCTGATGAATTTCATCGAGCTGAATCGGATTCCGTCGGGCTGCCAAATCCACGTCGCGATTATGACGCACACCGGTTACAATCAGGAAGATTCGGTCTTGATTAATCAGGGTGCTATTGACCGCGGTTTATTCATGGCGACGATTTTCCATACGGAGAAGGACGAGGACAAGAATCTAGTCCGAGATGAAATCATTCGCTGCAAACCGGACAAGGCGAAAACTAGAGGAATGAAGTTCGGCAATTACGAGAAACTTGATGCCAAGGGTTTCATACCGAAAAACACGCAGGTAGAGAATCGCGATGTCATTATTGCCAAAATCACGCCAATCAAGGAGAATCGCAATGACCCAACCAAGGTCATTAAATACGAGGACCAATCAAAAGTTTTTCGAACTACTGAGGAGACATATATTGACAAGAATATTACAGGGCGTAATGGTGAGGGCTATAATTTCGCCAAGGTCCGTACTAGAACATTGAGACCTCCAGTTATTGGCGATAAATTCGCATGTGCCAAACCGACGCAGCAGGTCCTTACAGACCAAGGGTGGATATGTTTCGATAAATTAGATACTAATAAACACAAGGTCGCTACATTGAGCACATCCGGATATCTACATTATGAGTATCCACTACAGAAATTCGAATATGATTTCGATGGGAATATGTTTTCATTATCGACACCAGAAGCTGAAATCGTTTGTACTCCGAATCATAAATTATATGCAAAAATAGGCGATTCTTTTCAATATATCGAATCACAACACACCTGTAACAAGTCTCTACAATTTCGACGATTGTTGCCAAATAATTTTCCATGTATTACCTCTATTGATGATGATTGTTATTCCGATATTTCAATGACAATGGAACATATCGCACTTATGATGAACATTTCATATACAACAGAAGAATGGTTTGGTGCAAAAAAAAACGTATATGAAGGTTTACTTTGGAATATGTTGGAAGCAGGTTATCAAACGAATTATGAAGAATTCCCCAATTATATATGGCAGTTATCACAGAAACAATCACGATTATTTATGAAATATATATTTTCAGAGAATAGGAATTTCATAGATACTTTATCAAAAGAATATGCCAACGAAATATCGCGTCTAGCGGTTCATAGTGGTTACACAAGTCGTATTGAAAAATTAATAATGGACATAGAAGAATCATCAATTGTAAAAAAAAAATATGTATATCGCGTTACCTTATTAACCGACGAACCATCCCCTGTAACGATTCCCGAAACAGGTTCTTGGGAATACTACAGGGGCAAAGTATACTGTATTGAGATGCCGTCGACCCATCTCTATTATTTCCGCGAAAACATGTATTCGCCGCCGATGTTGTCTGGCAACTCGCGTAGTGCACAGAAAGGTACGCTAGGTAATATTATTCCTGAGTGTGATATGCCTTATACGGCGGGTGGAATGCGGCCCGACCTCATTTTGAACCCGCATGCGATTCCTTCGCGTATGACCATTGCGCAATTGAAGGAGACGCTGTTGGGGAAGGTGTTGGTGGAGCTCGGTATGTTTGGGGATGGGACTGCGTTCAATGACTGCAGCATTGAGTCGATTAGCAAGGAGTTGATGCGGCTGGGATACGAGAGTCACGGGGATGAGGTGATGTACAACGGTTGTTCAGGGAAACAGTTGGAGACGTCGGTGTTTATCGGGCCGGTCTTTTATCAGCGGCTGAAACACATGGTGTTGGACAAGCAGCATAGTCGGTCGATTGGGCCGATGGTGAATTTGACGCGCCAGCCTGCCGAAGGCCGGTGCCGAGATGGCGGTTTCCGTATTGGTGAGATGGAGCGCGATGTTATGATTGGCCACGGTATGTCGCAATTCTGTAAGGAGCGGCTGTATGATGTCTCGGATAAATATGCGATGTGGGTATGCAAGACGTGTGGAATGGTGGCGGCGTACAATGACGGGTCGATGAAGACGCCAGATTGCTTGGAGGGAATGACAGTACATCATTGCCGAACCTGTGACAATCGTACGGAATTTGCTAGAGTGGAAGTGCCGTATACGTATAAATTGCTGTCGCAGGAGTTGCAGACGATTAATGTGGTGCCTCGATTCATCACCGAATGAGGGGAACCAACGGTACGAGGAACCCTGCGGGTTCTCAGACGCCACGTTGTGGCGTCCAAGGTTTTGCCCCTTGGGGCAAAAGCCTACGTGTTACCATAACCGCCCGTTAGGCGGTTATAGTTTGGCGCGCCCCCTTTTGGGGGTCGGCCAAACCTCCGCGTGATATCGGAAACACAACCCCTTTGGGGTTGGATTCCGTAACTTTACAACCGCTAGACACACCTGCTTTACACCGTCTTACAAATTTTTTGAAATTTTTTGAAAAATTTGTAAATCCTTTTTTCTCATATTAATTCGCCCTTTTATCTTCCTCTTTCCCTATTTTCCATTTTTTGTAAACAGAATTTTCTGAATATTCTTTTGATACATCTTACATTTCTTATCTTCGCATTTCTTCCTCTGTGTAAGTTTTTTGAAATAGCTGGAACGTTTTTTATATTTTTGCAAACACGCATCATATCTTTTTCGATTTCTCTTGAAATCCTTTTCTGTTTTGGCTATTTTGTTTGAACGGCATTTTCTAGTAATATTATCAAGATGTTTCAATCCTTCTTCCTTGAACCTTTCGCCCTTGCTAATTACACAGATAGAAGATAAAAAGTAAGAAGGAGTGTAAATAAGGATATCGAAAATAAATTACTTTCTCTTTTTTATTGACTTCTTACCTTTTTTGCCTTTTCTTATATATTTGCTTTTCTTTTTCCTTTTACCTCCACTGGTCGAATCTTTTTTGAATTTAGGTGTTACCAAATATGTTTTTTGTTTAATAATTTCATTGATAGTTTTATTATGTTCCAAAGTGTCGTTCATTAAAAATATATATATGAGAGAATTTTCATAATCAGACAATTTATTTTTCTTGCTGTGTGACTTTAAATCGTTAAAAATTTTCTTTATCGGCGTATCAAGTTTGTGATGTTTCTCTAACAATAATTTTATTTTATCGAATTTTTTCGTAGAAAAAGAATTTTCTGGTAAATACTCTCCTTCATCTAACAGAATACTAATTGACGAATCGATGAATCGTTTCATTGTAACACTATTTTCATCATAATTAACTTCTTTGAGACCAATTGAATTATACCAGGTCTCACCTTTCGTTAATAAAAACAGATATTTCAGGCTAATATAATCGGTGCCAATATTATCGGTGCCAATATAACTATCATCTATTAATTCAATAGCATATCCTTTATCTTTCGCAATTTCAATGACAGTTTCAACTAACTTCTTTCCAGAGCCGATATTGAGTTCATCAGAACATTTTTCTAATGCTGAAATATATATTATTTTATCATCATCAATAAACTTAAGTTTAATACAGGGTTCATCTCCATTATTAATATAATAACAATTATAAAAATATTTTATTTTATATTTAGGGTCATTGAAAAATTCACGTAAATATACGATAGTAGTATTTTCTGAATCCATAAAATTAAAGGATATATTATATGGATTATCTCTTTCGCCCTAGTCTCGACATTTTTTATTTCATTTATTTATTAGAACAGATGATAATAAATAAATTATCTAGAGAATCTAAAATTATAAAATTTTGTTATCAAGACCATGACGAAAAAGGGTTCAATAAACAGAATAAATATATTTCCTGTAATAAGTTGTATGCAAGAAAACAATATACCGCCATCCCATATTAATATAAGGCAACACAATCATACAGCTAGTCATACAGGGGAAGATGATGTATCAACATTGGCGTCAACACAATCGGGTCAAGAGGTATCAACTATACGAACTACAAACGATTTGAAGGACCGTATACGCGAATTGTTAGAAATCGACGGACAATTGCGAGTTATTAAAAAGGAGAAGGCGCTGCTTGACAAGAAGAAAAAGCTATTGTCCAAGGAGCTGATGGGCCTCATGAAGGAGAAGGAAATCGATTCATTTACTACCAAGAAATCGGTTCTCGTATACAAGAAGTCGACCCGCCGGCCGATGAATAAGAAAACCATTAGCAACCTTTTACAGGAATACTACAGGGATGATGCAGAGGAGGCGATGGAGGTGCGGAATTTCATATTCGAGAATTTGCCGGAGAAGACGGTAGAATCGCTGGTGTTGAAAGATACGGAGGAGGAGGAGGTCGGGGCCTAAATTAGCAAATAATATTGAAAAATAAAAACGTTGAACCAATACGTTTTTCAAGAGAAGTAAAAACGTTGAACCAATACGTTTTTCAAGAGAAGTAAAAACGTTGAACCAATACGTTTTTCAAGAGAAGTAAAAACGTTGAACAAATTTAAGAAGGGGTAAAAATTGAATGACCCAGGATAAAATATATAAACCAGTCCCCATAAGGTCCATATATATAATTTGAAACGACATAATGGAAACGCAAACTGAAGAACAAACAGAAGAGAAAGAAGAAATTGAAGAACAAAAAGAGAAACATAATCCAGACCCAACAAAACCAAAGAAAAAAGAATCAGATCCCAAACAAAAGAAAATGCAAAAAGAAGACCCAGTTGAATGCCAAATATGCGCCAACCCCTACAACAAATCATCACGCACCCCTGTAGCATGTAACCACTGCCAGTATGAAACCTGCCGCAAATGTTGCGAGACCTATTTGCTGAATATAACCGAACCCAAGTGCATGAACACTACCTGTAACAAGCCCTGGACCCGCCGTCATATGGTCGAAACTATGACCCATTCCTTTATGCAAAAAGCATACAAACAGCATTGCCAGCGTGTCTTGTTCGACAAAGAACAGGCCATGTTACCGGAAACACAACTAGTTATCGAGCAGTTAAATGAATGTGAGTATATTAAGCGACAAATCAAGGCATTGGACGAGGAATACAAAAGGCTACAAATGCTGCAATATGATATCTTAGTGAAAAAGAACGAACTCAACTCCAATATGCAAGCATTGATTCGTAACCACGAATTGGGAAATCGTCGGAAGGAAGAGCGCCGCCAATTTATACGCAAATGTGGCGATGACGAATGCCGCGGTTTCCTGTCGACGCAATGGAAATGTGGCTTATGCAACAAATGGACATGCAACAAATGCCATGTAGTGAAGCAGCTGGGCGAAGAGGAACAACACGAATGCAAAGAGGCGGATGTTGAGACCGCCAAACTGATTTCGAGTGACAGCAAACCATGCCCGAAATGCGGCGTCATGATTTACAAGATAAATGGTTGTGACCAAATGTGGTGTATTATCTGCCATATTGCTTTCAGCTGGAATAGGGGTACTGTTGAGACAACAATACACAATCCGCATTATTACGAGTGGTTGCGCCGAAATGGGAATGGTGATATACCACGCAATCCTAACGATGTTCTTTGTGGCCGGGTTTTGTCACACGACTTGGTACCGAGGAAGTTGATTGAATTCGATAAACCGCTCTTCTTCAAATTGCAAAATATATTGATGGATTCGCTGCATATACAGGAAGAGGTGGTTCCCAAATTCGCCGTAGACCCCATTTTGAATAACGAGAATTTGCGTATCAAGTATATGCGCAAAGAAATCAGCGAGGAGACCTTTCGACAATATTTGCATAGGGACAACAAAAAATACGATAAAAAGAAGGAATTATACAATATTCTGCAAGTATTCTTGCAGTCGGTGACGGATATCTTGTATCGATTCCGGCATGTATACGATGAAAATGTGATTCGGCAAACTACAAGACATGCTACGAATAGTATTATCGGAATCAGGGAAGAGGCAAAACCCATATTAAAGGACATATTGTTCGAGACCGATGCCCTTGTAGCGTATATCAATGAGTGTTTCGAAGATGTATCCCGATTTTACAATTGCGTCACATGGAATATCGACATAGACGCAATACCGAATGATGGTATCCCCTGTTTCAAAACCGTTCCAAGGAAAAACAATAAAAAAGTAGAAGACGACGAGGATTATTATGAAGAACAGAATGAAATTGATGAGGAAGAAGAATAATAAAAAGCCATAAGCTCGTAACCAAATATAATTTCCCTGTAATATATAAGAAGCCCTCCTCCCAATCCGCATATAGTATGACACAAGCCTACAGTCGAAAGCGGCGTGGTCCCTTTTTTCATAGAAAAACAAAATACGACCCTTTTCAAGGAAAAATGCAGAAAACCATCAAATCACATAATAAACTGCGAATCATTCGCCCCGATAGGCAAACACAGAGAAACCGCGTCAAAATATCGCCACAGAAGCCAATCCAACCTATTCTGAAGCCGAAATGCCATCCCCAAGTCAATCGAAAACGTACGGTCACCAACCAGAGTTGTTATACAGCCGACGAAATCAACAAAATCAAGCATTCATATAATCGCAATCATCCGAACCAGCCTGTAGTAGCGCAGGACCCGTCACAAGTATGGCAGCAATTGAGACAACGGCTCGACCAGAAGTGCAGTGACAAGGAGCGCTGTTGGCTGAAGGAATTGCCGGAAAACGAGCGTAAAAAGATGGAAGAGGATAGTTTCATTACCAAGAAGCCGAAAGAATGGGCAGGAGACCCCAATGCTTGGTTGAGCAATTTCGATATCAAGGATGTACTGCATGATTACGAAGAGGCCTATCCGGATTTCATCCTTTTAGGACCGGTGCCGATTAATTTCAACGAATACAAGAAGTTGAACAAGAGTTGTGTATCAAACGAAATGTGCCACTTTCAATTGAAACAGTATTTAGCAAAGGGGAAGAAGCGTATTGCCATCGTTTTTAATACCGACAAAGATTCTGGAAGCGGCAAGCATTGGATAAGTCTGTTCATCGACGTCAATCAACATTTCATGATGTTTTTTGACAGTGCAGGAAGCGGTGTCCGTCCGGAAATCGAAGAATTTATGGAGAAGGTCAAACAACAGGCCGACGAATTGGGGATTGAGATGGCGGCGTATGACAACAAGGGCACCGAACATCAGCAGGGCGATTCGGAATGCGGTATGTATTCGCTCTTTTTCATTATTACAATGTTATTAGGAAAAACGGAATTCAAGAACAAGAATATGACACGGGAAGAGAAGCTTGACTTATTCTTGAAAGATTTCGACATACCTGATGAGTATATTCAGAGATACCGCGATATATATTTTGACAAGGACGCATAAATCCATTTCGGAATCTTTAATATCATTTACTATTATAATCAATAGTTATCATAGTAAATGTCTAGTCCAGCACCGCAACAACAACAAAATGCACCATCACCACAAGCCTATTCGCCAGCGCCACAAGCCTATTCGCCAGCGCCACAAGCCTATTCGCCAGCGCCACAAGCCTATTCGCCAGCGCCACAACAATCATCACAACCTTCTGTAACAAGTCCTAGTCCCAGTGCACCGGTTGCCGCACCAACCGCAAGCCCTAGAACAGCACCTGTAGCGAATACTCCATCCAATGCACCAGGGGTAAATCAATTGACACAAATAGTCGAATATGAAAAAAGATTATTGCGTGAAGGAAGCCAAGTCTTCTGGGGAGACAATGCAAATGTGTTGTTTACTAATTTCGAAATGTTTCCATCGTCGGACCGAGGTTTCAATCAGAATTTGAATTCCGTGACCCGCTTCATTATTATTTTGACGATTGTTATGGCAATTGTTACAGGACGAATTAGTGTGTTTTTCATCGGCGTGATTACGCTGTTTTTCATTTATTTGTATCATTATTTCTTCAGCAAGAAGCAGAGCGAGAGTTTCGAGAACTCCAAAACCGAACAGACCAAATTGGAGAAACTAAAAGCCATTCAGAAGATGCTTTTCGACAAGCCGACAGCAACGAATGCTTTTGGCAATGTATTGAATTCGGATATTGAGGGCAATCCGAAGAAATTGCCGGCACCGCCAGTAGATGACCCGAAAGTACAGGACGCCATTTTCGAATCGGCGAAACAGTCGATGATTATCAACAATCCGACATTCCCTGATATTGACAAGAAGTTGTTGCGCAATTTAGGCGATGTATACGAATTCGAACAATCGTTGCAGCCCTTTTACACCAATCCAGCTACCACCATTCCGAACGACCAAAATGCATTCGCCGACTTCTGTTACGGAAGTATGATTTCTTGCAAAGAAGGCAATCTATTTGCTTGTGCACGCAATTCAGAAGAGGCATCGCATTATAACAAATACTAACAACATAAAGTAAATTGAAAAAATATAAAACCAACACGCCTTTTATAAGTAGTCATGACAAAAGGTAGCGTTTTGGTTTTATGTGCAACAGGAAAAATCGGTAAAAACGTATGTATTGCGTTACAGGAAAAGGGTTATATTGTGTATGGAACGACCCGAAATATTGAATCGGCGAAAGTAATGTCGGGGAAAGGCATTGTTCCAGTTTTGTGTGATTACACCAAACGAGAAGACGTTGATAAGGCGCTGGCCTCGACCGGATGTAAAAACGTCTTCATGATTTCCGATTATTTTTTGGCAGCGAACAAATCGGTGCAAAAAGAGATATTTCAAGGCAAGATGGTCATCGATGCATGTGTCAATGCACATTGCGAGTTCGTTATATACTGCTCTGTAGCGGATTCTTACAATATGCTACAGAGAGGAAATATCGAGACGGACCTAATAGTGGATGAAATGTTTTCTTCACCGGTGAAACATTTGATAGCGAAGCCGGTCATTGAGAACCAATTGTTGTATTCGGCGTTGAAGGGAGCTGCCGTGTTGCGCCCTGTAGCGTTTTTCGAGAATTTCGACGACCCGTATAACTGGAATCCATTAAAAAGAGGGAAAGTCAAATTTTTGACGGATGCCAAAACCAAGTTCTGCTCGACATATGATATTGGAAGGGCTGCTGCGCTTATGTTCGAAAAACATGAATTATGGAATCGCAAACTCCTGCCTGTAGTGAGTTGGGAAGGGACCGTTCAAGATGTTGCGAATGCGTTACAAAAGGTGTCGAAAACTCCTACTGTTGGTTCGGTAGCGATGCCATATTTAATAAGGTGGCTCTTTCTTAATGATTTGCATCATATGTGTCGTTATTTCGAGGAGGGATATCCTAATACGGAGGCACATGTAGAGGAATTCAAGAAGTGGGTGCCGGATGCGTTGGATGCCGAGGGTTGGTTCCGTTTCCATCGATTTTATGCCAATGGTGAGAGCATTGACCCATCCAATATTTTTTCAGGTTATTAGCCATCGAAAAATGTATGAAAATAGTATATAGACATCATGCCGAAAACGAGTAAAAATCGAAACAATAAAAAGAATAGAACAGTGAAAATACGGCATTTCAAGGATTTGAAACAGCAGAAGATTGCCAAAAAAGGCGTTCAAATCTCATTCGAAAAGGCGTCGTCATTAGGCGAAGGAGAAAAGAATAAACCGAAAGGCGATATTGTAAAGAAGTATGTCAACGGCAAACTGGTAGCTCAGAAATTCGTTACAGAGGCGAAACTTAAGCAATTAGTGAAGAAGCATTCCAAGGTGCATGGAGGCAAGAGCAAAACGAATCAAGCTGCGGCCAATGACCCTATGGGTAAAGACCCTATGGGTAAGGACCCGCAGGGTAAAGACCCGCAGGGTAAAGAACAAGTGATTGTCATACAGGACGGCACCAACATGAAGCAATCCTTTACAAGCGGCATAGGGCACGGCATTGGATTCGGTATCGGCATTGAACTCGTCAAAGGCGTTATCAACGGTATTTTCGGTAGCGATGATTAAGACAACCCTACCCCCCCCTGTTTTT
>Ga0136644_10002215_pt1 | contig 14968 bp, 16 predicted proteins | sample C_130820_EF_Meta_FD_94780 | JGI IMG/M metagenome (GOLD analysis project Ga0136644, IMG submission 94780) | Freshwater microbial communities from Lake Croche, Canada to study carbon cycling - C_130820_EF_MetaG (v2) (version 2) | ecosystem: Environmental > Aquatic > Freshwater > Lake | place... | reverse complement strand
GCCCGGCGCGGGCGCCAGCCTCCCGGTCGAGGTGTGGGAGCTGCCGCTGCCGCCGCCCCAGGCGCTGGCGGGCTTGCAGCCGGCGGCCACAGTGCGCGTGGCCGTGGTGGGCGCGCATTTGTCGGGCCTGCCGCTTAACAGCCAACTGATCGAACGCGGCGCCACCCGGGTGGCCGCCACCGCTACCGCGCCCTGCTACCGGCTGTATGCCTTGCCCGGCACCGTGCCGCCCAAACCCGGGCTGGTGCGCGTGGCGCCCGGCGCGGGCGCCAGCCTCCCGGTCGAGGTGTGGGAGATGCCGCTGGCCCAGTACGGCAGCTTTGTCGATTTGATACCTGCGCCGCTGGGCCTGGGCCGCTTGCAATTGATAGACGGCAGCCAGGTGCAAGGCTTTATCTGTGAAGCGGTGGCCGTGCAAGGCGCGCCCGACATCACGGCCTTTGGCGGCTGGCGTGCCTACTTGGCCGCGCATCAACCTGCCCATCCGCCCGCCGATCCGCCCGCCCATCAACCCACCCGTGCATGAGCGCCCGCCCGCGCATGACCTCTTTTACCCGCCCCACTTGTTACCGCAGGAGTTCCCCATGAGCCCATCGTTTTTACCCCGCCGCCGCCAACTGATCGCCACCACTGCAGGCGGTTTGGCGGCGCTGGCGGTGCCCGCTTTGCGCGCCCAAAGCGCACCCAAGATTCGCATCGGCTACTGGCCGGTTTCGGCGGGCTTACCCTTTTTTGCAGCGGTAGAAAAAGGCTACTTCAAAGCCGCCGGGCTGGAGGTCGAGCCGATCAAGTTTGCCGGTGCCCAGCAAGTCATGGAGGCCATGCTGGCTGGCCGTTGCGACGGCAGCTCCAACGGCACCGGCTCGGGCAACTTGGCTATCGGCGAGATTGCGCAGCCGGGCCTGTTCAAAATTTTCTGCACCAACCCCACCAATGCCAAATACGTGTTGGATGAATTTTTGGTGGCCAAAGACAGCCCCATTAAAACCCTGGCCGAACTCAAGGGTAAGCGCGTGGCCAGCGGCCCAGGCATCCAAAACCTCACCCTGGCCAAAGAGATGCTGCTGCGTGCGGGTGCGGGTGTGGTGCCGGTGATTGAGCTGCCTATCGGCCAGCATGTGGCCGCGCTGGCCGCAGGCCAAGTGGATGCGGTGTACACGCTGGAGCCTACCGGTACCGTGGGGCGGCTCAATGGCAGCACGCGCGCCATTGAGGTGGGCGTGGTGGCCAAATACATTTTGGGCGACCCGCTGGCGCCTTGGCATGGCGGCGCGGCCAGCTTGGCCAGCGACTTCATCACCAAAAACCCAGAGCTGGCGCGCAAGTTCATAGCCGCCTATGCACGCGGCGTCGAGTTGGTGCGAACCAAGCCCGACGAAGCGCGCCCGTTTCTGAAGGGCTACACCGCCATCGACGGCGCCCTCACGAATGAGGTGCCGATTGCCGCCTACATGCTGTACAACGAGTTCAAGGCCAGCGATGTGGCCTACTTCCAAAAGTTCTACGACCTGTTCTTTGACAAAGGCATCTTCGAGCGCCGCGTGCTGGTCGATGGCCTGCTCTACAAGGCCTAAAGCCATGGCCCGTACAAGCGCGCCAAATGCCCCCGTGAGCCGGGCCGAGCGCCTGGGCCGCTGGCTGCCCATCGTGGGGCCGCTGGCTTTGTTCCTGGTGTGGGACCTGGTGGTGCGCCTGGGCTGGGTCAAGGTGATTTTGCTGCCCACGCCCCTGTCCACCCTGGGCACCTTGTTCAGCGGTTTGGCGGGCGGGCCGCTGCTAACCGACTTTGCCGTCACCTGCGGGCGCACGCTGCAAGCCTTTGCGCTAGCCGCCTTGCTGGGCATGCCGCTGGGCGTGCTGCTGGGCAGCAACGAGCGCGCCTACCGCAGCGTGGAGTTTTTGATCGACTTTTTTCGCTCCACCCCGTCGTCGGCGCTGATTCCGCTGTTTTTGCTGGTGTTCGGCGTATCCGACATCAACAAGGTAGCCATTGCGGCCTTTGGTGCGTGGTTGATCGTGATCTTCAACAGCGCCTACGGCGTCATCAACGCACGCAAACAGCGGGTCATGGCGGCACGGGTGATGGGTGCCTCGCGCTGGCAAATTTTCAAAGACGTACTCATTTGGGAAAGCCTGCAACCCAGCTTTGTGGGCTTGCGCTCGGCGGTGTCCATGGCGCTGGTGATCGTCATCGTGGCCGAGATGTTCATTGGCTCAGACAACGGTTTGGGTCACCGCATCATTGACGCCCAGCAGGTACTCAACGTGAAGAGCATGTACGCCGCCATTTTGGCCGCCGGGGCCTTGGGCTATGCGCTCAATATCCTGTTTTTGCTGCTGGAGCGGCGCTTCGTTCACTGGAGCGGGCGATGAGTCTGGGCGCTCCCCTCCACCCCGTGGGCGGCTTGCAAGCACCCACGCCCCCGTTTGTGCCGGGCCCACCGGGCACCCACATCACGGTGCGTGGTCTGACCAAGTATTACGCGGGCTGGCCTTTGTACGAAAACTTTGACTTGGATATTCCCAAGGGCTGCATCGTGTCCGTGTTCGGCCCCAACGGTTGCGGCAAGTCCACCCTCATCAACATGATCGCGGGCCTCACGCCGGTGGATGCGGGGCAGATTTTGTTTGATGGCAAGTCCTTGGCCGACACGCGTATTGGCTATGTGTTTCAAAACTACCGCGAGGCGCTGTTTCCGTGGATGCGCACCATCGACAACATCGCCTACCCGCTCAAGCTGGCGCGCCAGCCGCGAGCCGCGGTGGAGCGGCGCATGGCCGAGTTGGTGGCCTCGTTTGATGTCAAGTTTGATCTGAACCGCTATCCCTACGAGCTTTCGGGCGGGCAACAACAAACCGCGTCCATCATGCGCGCGCTGGCGCCCAAGCCCGAAGTTCTGTTTTTGGATGAGCCGTTTTCGGCGCTCGATTACGAGATGACGCTGTTCATCCGCGACAAGCTGCAAGAGGTGTTTATGCAGACCGGCACCACCATGCTGCTGGTCTCGCACGACCTGGAAGAAGCGGTGTACCTGGCCGATCAGGTGTTGCTGCTCACCAAGCGCCCGACCCGTGTGGCCGAGGTGCTGTACTACGCACAGGCACGCCCACGCACGCTGGACACACTCAGCGAGCCGGGCTTTATCCACGCCAAAAAACGCAGCCTAGAAATCTTTCAGCGCGAAGTGCGCCGCTAACCTGAAAAAGAGTGAGCCCATGACCGACGACGAACGTGCGCGCTACGCCGATGCCGCCGCCAGCGCGCTGAACCTGCCCATGAGCCCAGCGCAGCGCGCGCGCGTGCTGCCCTACTTGGCGCTGGCCGAGGGCTTTGCGCATACCGTGCAGGCGGTGCCGCTTACCGCCCACGACGAGTCCGCCCTGGTATTTATGCCCGTGGTGCCCGGGCCCCGCCCATGAGCGCTGAGTCGCTGCTCCTGCAACCCGCGCACGCCATGGCGCAGGCGGTGCGAGTCGGTGCGGTAAGCGCACGCGCGCTCACTGAGGCGGCGTTGGCGCGCATCGCCGCCACCGATGGCCGGGTCAACGCTTTTACCGCCGTGACCGCCGAGCGCGCACGCGCGCGTGCCCAGGCGCTAGACCAAGCCCTGGCAGCAGGGGATGCGCCACTGGCTGGTCAGCCGCTGCTAGGCGTGCCGTTCGCGGTCAAAAACCTGTTCGATATTCAGGGCCTGACCACGCTGGCGGGTGCCAAAGCCGAGCGGGGCCAGCCCCCGGCCACCGGCGACGCGCTACTGGTGCAGCGGCTGGAGGCAGCCGGTGCGGTGCTGGTGGGCGCGCTCAATATGGACGAGTACGCCTACGGCTTTACCACCGAAAACAGCCACTTTGGCGCCACCCACAACCCGCACGACCTGGGCTGCATCGCGGGCGGCTCCTCCGGTGGCTCGGCTGCGGCAGTGGCCGCAGGCCAAGTGCCGCTGACCCTGGGCTCAGACACCAATGGCTCGATCCGCGTGCCCGCTTCGCTGTGCGGCGTGTTTGGCTTAAAGCCCACGTTTGGCCGCTTGCCGCGCAGCGGCAGCTACCCCTTTATCTCTAGCCTGGATCACCTGGGGCCTTTCGCCCGTTCCGTGCGCGACCTGGCGCTGAGCTACGACGCGCTGCAAGGCCCCGAGCGGCCCGGCCTGCGCGACCCCGGCTGCGCGCAGCGTGAGACCGAGCCGGTCACGCCCGTGCTGGCGCAGGGCAGCACGGGTTTGCGGGTGGCGCAACTGGGTGGCTACTTTGCGCGCTACGCCCAGCCCGAGGCCCGTGCCGCGTTGGCGCGGGTGGCGCAGGCGCTACAGGCGCCCCGCACGCTGGAGCTGCCGCTGGTGGAGGCGGGGCGCGCGGCGGCCTTTCTCATCACCAATGCCGACGGCGGCGCGCTGCACCTGGATCATGTGCGCCACCGCTATGACGACCTGGAGCCGCTGTCGCGGGATCGCTTTTTTGCCGGGGCGCTGCTGCCCGCCGCCTGGGTGGCACGCGCCCAGCGCGTGCGCGCGGCCTATGCGCAGGCGGTGGCCACGCTGTTTGACGAGGTAGATGTGCTGCTGGCGCCGGCCACCCCCTGCGCGGCCACGCCCATAGGCAGCGAGTGGCTGGACTTGAACGACCAGCGCCTGCCGCTGCGCCCCAGCATGGGGCTGCTGGCGCAGCCCATTTCCTGCCTGGGCCTGCCGGTGTGCTGCGTGCCGGTATGGTTGCCCGGCGCGCGCCTGCCGCTGGGTGTGCAAGTGATTGCCGCGCCCTGGCGTGAAGACCTGGTGTTGCGCGCAGCGGCACTGTTGGAAGCGGTGGGCGTGGCGCGCGCCCCGGTCGCCGCGCTGGAGACTTGATATGGACTTGGCCATCAACCTGCCCGAGGTACACGCGCAAGTGAGCGCGGTATTTGCCCGCTACGAAGACGCGCTGGTGCACAACAAAGTGGCGGTGTTAGACGAGTTGTTTTGGCGCAGCCCACACACGCTGCGCTATGGCGCCACCGAAAACCTGTACGGTTTTGAGGCCATCCAAGCCTTTCGTGCCAGCCGCCCCGCCGTGGGCTTGGCGCGGCGCATCAGCCGCTGCGTCATCACCACCTACGGGCAAGACTTTGCTAGCGCCAATATCGAGTTTGAGCGCGAAGGCCGCGCCGGTGTGGGCCGACAAAGCCAAACCTGGCTGCGCACCGAGCACGGCTGGCGTGTGGTGGCCGCCCATGTGAGCTGGCTGGGCTGAGTGCCGGTGCGCATTCAGCACCGCCTGGCGCGGCAAGCCAGGCGGCGTGCGGTGGCCGGTGCAAGCCCCCATGCCTGTCTGCAAAAATCGGCGGGCACAGTTTTTGCACACTGCCTTGTATCCAAGAAGGCTGCACCTTGTTGGAGCCCACTTTTAACCCCTGACCGGAGAGCCCCTATGAACTTTCAAGCCATCAATCGGCGCAAGTCCCTTCAATCCCTGGCCGCGCTCGGTGCCGCTGGCACCTTGGGTAGTTGGAGTTCACTGGCGCAAGCGCAAGCCGCCATCACCCTGGGCGTGATTTATGTAGGCGCCCGCGACGACTTTGGCTACAACCAAGCGCACGCCGAGGCCGCCGCCGAGCTGAAAAAAATGCCCGGTGTGAAAGTGGTAGAAGAAGAAAACGTACCCGAAACCAATGTGGTGCAAAAAACCATGCAAGGCATGATTTCGCAAGACGGCGCCACGCTCTTGTTCCCCACCTCGTTTGGCTACTTTGACCCGCATATCCTGGCGCTGGCGCCTAAAAACCCCGCTGTGCGCTTCTCGCATTGCGGCGGCATGTGGAGCAAAGACAAGCACCCCTTGAACGTGGGCAGCTTCTTTGGCTACATCGACGAATGCCAGTACCTGAACGGTGTTATTGCGGGCCACATGAGCAAAAGCGGCAAGATCGGCTTTGTCGCTGCCAAGCCCATTCCTCAGGTGCTGCGCAACATCAACGCCTTTACCCTGGGCGCGCGCTCGGTCAAACCGGGCATTACTTGCTCGGTGATTTTTACCGGCGATTGGTCGATGCCGGTCAAAGAGGCCGAAGCCACCAACAGCCTGGCCGACCAAGGTGTGGATGTGTTCACCATGCATGTGGACGGCCCCAAGGTGATCGTGGAGACGGCGGCCAAGCGCGGCAAGTATGTGTGTGGCTACCACGCCAGCCAAGCCAAACTGGCGCCTGCCGCCTACCTGACCGGTGCCGAGTGGAACTGGCTCACCGCCTACAAACAAATTTTGGAGGCAGCCCGCACCGGCAAGCCGCATCTGAACTTTGTGCGCGGCGGCCTCAAAGAAGGGTTTGTCAAACCCTCACCCTATGGCGCCATGGTGCCCGAGGCGGCGCGTAAAAACGCCGATGGCATCAAGGCGCAAATGGTGGCAGGCAAGTTCGACATCTTCAAGGGCGAACTCAAGGACAACACCGGCAAGGTGGTGATACCGGCAGGCAAGGCCTATGCGCAGACCGACCTCACGCTGGAGGCCATGAACTACCTGGTTGAAGGCGTGATCGGCAAAATCTGATCGCCACCCCATCGGGTAGCACCCCGCCATGACTGAGCGCGCCCGCCTGATTCAAGCCCTGGAGGCGCTGGCGCTGCCTGCGCTGGCGCTTAGCGGCGCCTTGCTGCTGTTTGGCGTGTTTGTGTGGGCCCAGGGCAAAAGCCCGGTGCAAGCCTGGAGCCTGCTCTTTTTAGGGGCTTTTGGCGACGCCTTTTCCTGGCAAAACACCCTGGTGCGCGCCGCGCCCCTGCTACTCACCGCGCTGTGCGTGGCGCTGCCCGCGCAAGCCGGTCTGGTGGTGATTGGCGGTGAGGGCGCGCTGGTACTGGGTGGCCTGGGCTGCGCCTGGCTGCCCTATTTGTGGAGCCCGCCCGGCAACTGGCTGGGCACCACGCTGTTGCTGCTGTGCGGCACGGCCTTGGGTGCAGCCTGGATTGCGCTGGTCGGGGCGCTCAAACAATACCGGGGCGTGAACGAAACCATTAGCAGCCTGCTGATGGTGTACATCGCCACCGCCGTTTTCAAGCATTTGGTGGAAGGCCCGCTAAAAGACCCCGCCAGCCTGAATAAGCCGTCCACCCGGCCTTTGGACGAGGCGCTGCGCCTGGGCACCATCGGCGGCAGCGATGTGCACTGGGGCCTCGTCATCGGCGTGCTGGTGTGCCTGCTGCTGGGGCTGTGGCTGTACGCCAGCGTGGGGGGCTTTGCGCTGCGCGTGGTGGGTGGCAATGCACGCACCGCGCGCCTCGTGGGTCTGCCCAGCCATGGCTTGGCGATTGCGGCGTGCGCCGTGGGTGGCGGCTGCGCGGGCTTGGCCGGTGCCATCGAAGTGGCGGCGGTGCACACGGCGGCCAATGCCTCGCTGATATCGGGCGCGGGCTATACCGGCATTTTGGTTTCCTTTGTGGCGCGTCATCACCCCGTGGCGCTGGTGCCGGTGGCGCTTTTGTTTGGCGGCTTTGGCGCCGCAGGCAGCTTGTTGCAGCGGCGCATGGGCCTGCCCGACGCCTCGGTTTTGATGTTGCAGGGCTTTGCCTTTATTCTGATTTTGGCTACCGAGGCGCTGCGCGGGCGCCTGCTGTGGCCCCGGCTTGCCGGGGTGCGGTCATGAACACCGACGCCACCTGGCTCAGCTTTGTGCTGGCCCTGGTGGGCGGGGCGGTGCGCGTGGGCACGCCGTTTTTGTTTGTCAGCCTGGGCGAATGCATCACCGAAAAAGCCGGGCGCATCAACCTGGGGCTGGAAGGGGTGCTGGTCTTCTCCGCCATGGCCGGTTTTGGCGGCGCCTACCTCAGCGGCAACGTCTGGCTGGGCGTGCTGCTGGCGGCAGTCAGCGGCGGCTTGCTGGGCTTGGTGCACGGCCTGCTGTGCTCGCTGCCTCGGGTGAGTGATGTGGCCACTGGCATCGCGTTGATGATGTTCGGCCTGGGGCTGGCGTTTTACCTGGGCAAGCCCCTGATGCAGCCACAGGCGCCACAAATCCCGTCGCTTGCGCTGGGCGCCTGGAGCGCCTCGCAGCCGGTGCAAGCCGCGCTGGCCATGAACCTGCTGTTTCCCATCGGCGTGGTGCTGGCCTTGCTGCTGCACTGGGGCTTGGGCCATACCCGTTGGGGCCTGGTGCTGCGCATGGCCGGCGAGTCCAGCGACGCGGCGCGTGCGCTGGGCTATTCGGTCAACGGCATTCGGATCACGGCCACCACCGTGGGCGCCATGGTGGCTGGGCTGGGTGGGGCCAGCCTGTCGCTGTACTACCCCGGCAGTTGGAACGAGTTGTTGTCTAGCGGCCAGGGTTTGATGGCGGTGGCGCTGGTGATTTTTGCGCGCTGGCGCCCCCTGGGCTGCCTGGGCGCAGCGCTGCTGTTTGGCGCGGCTGGCGCCATTGGCCCGGCACTGCAATCGATCGGCATTGGCTGGGGCTACCACTTGTTTAACGCCACGCCCTATGTGCTCACCCTGGGCCTGTTGATTTGGCGCTGCTCGGGCGAGCGCCCAATTCGCGGCGCGCCCAGTGAATTATTCAGCCCGCACTGAGTCCCCCCGTCGCCCGCAGCCGCTCGTACCCGCTTAATCCGGCCCCCTCACAGCCTCCCACGCCATGACCACTCTTGCTGCCAATCCCTACGCCTGGCCTTATGACGGCGTGCTCAAGGCCGAGAACACGGCCCTCATCGTGATCGACATGCAGACCGATTTTTGCGGCCCTGGCGGCTATGTGGACAGCATGGGCTATGACTTGTCGCTCACGCGCGCGCCCATTGCGCCCATTGCCCGCTTGTTGGCGGCGTTGCGGCCCTTGGGCTACACCATCATCCACACGCGCGAAGGGCACCGCCCCGACTTGGCGGATTTGCCCGCCAACAAGCGCTGGCGCTCGCGCCAAGTGGGCGCTGGTATTGGCGACGCAGGTCCCTGCGGGCGCATTCTGGTGCGCGGCGAGCCGGGCTGGGACATCATCCCCGAGCTGGCGCCGCTGCCAGGCGAGACGGTGATCGATAAACCCGGTAAGGGCTCGTTTTACGCCACCGACCTGGAACTGGTGCTGCACACACGCGGCATACGCAACCTGCTGCTGACGGGCATTACCACCGATGTGTGCGTGCACACCACCATGCGCGAAGCCAACGACCGGGGCTTTGAATGCCTGCTGCTGGCCGACTGCTGCGGCGCCACCGACTGGGGTAACCACCAGGCCGCGCTGAAGATGGTGACCATGCAAGGCGGCGTGTTTGGCGCCGTGGCCGATAGCAGCGCGCTGCTGGCCGCGCTGGGGCTGGCGTGAGCACCGCGCCGCCGCTCATTGGCGCACTGCCTGCGCACAGCGGCGCGCTGGCGCTGGACACCTACCAGCTAAGCAAGCGCTTTGGCGCCTTTACCGCGCTAGACGGCGTGGACCTGCACGTGGCCGCAGGCACGGTGCATGCGCTGCTGGGTGAAAACGGTGCGGGTAAAAGCACGCTGGTGAAGTGCATCGTGGGCTACCAGCCGCCCGATGCGGGCGCCGTGCTGTTGGATGGGCGCGAGCAGGCCATGGCCTCGCCGGTGGTGGCACGCGCGCTGGGCATAGGCATGGTGTATCAACACTTCACCGTGGTGCCGGGCTTGAGCGTGGCCGAAAACCTGCTGCTGGCGCGCGGCGACGTGCCCGCCGTCGTGGACTGGCGCGCGGCACGCGCCGAGTTGGAGGCGTTTTTACAAACCACACCGTTTCGCCTGGACTTGGACGCCGACCCCGCCGAGCTGTCTGCGGGGCAAAAGCAAAAGCTGGAAATCCTCAAGCAATTGTTCTTGAAGCCGCGCCTGTTGATTTTGGACGAGCCCAGCTCGGTGCTTACGCCGCAAGAGGCTGACGAGGTGCTGGGCCTGCTGCGCGAGCGGGCGCACGCGGGCCAGACCTCGGTGCTGCTCATCACGCACAAGTTTCGCGAGGTGAGCGCCTATGCCGACGATGTCACCGTGCTGCGCAAAGGCCAGGTGGTGTACCGCAGCGCGGTGGCCGACACCACGCCGCAGCGCTTGGCCGAGGCCATGATGGGCCAGGCGCGGGTGCTGGAGACGCCGCAGCGCCAGGGTCTGCCCAGCGACACCGTGCGCCTGCGCCTGACCGAGCTGGCCGTGATGGGCGACCGCGCGCAGCGCGCGGTGGACGCACTCAGCCTGGCTGTGCGGGGGCGCGAAATCGTGGGTGTGGCGGGTGTCTCAGGCAACGGCCAGCGCGAGCTGATGCAGGCCCTGGTGGGCCAGCGCCGCCACCTGCACGGCACGGTAGAGGTGGACGGCGAAGCCTTTACCGCCAGCCGCGAACAATACCGCCGCTTGCGCGTGCGCAGCCTGCCCGAGGAACCCTTGCGCAATGCCTGCGTGGCGGGCATGAGTGTGGCTGCTAACCTGGCCTTGCGCGACTTTGACCGCCCACCGCTGGCGCGCGCGGGTTGGCTGCGCCCGGCGGCTTGGCGCGCCCAGGCGCGGCGCCTGATTGCCCAGTTTCATGTCAAAACCCAGAGCGAGGCCGCGCCCATGCGCGCGCTCTCGGGCGGCAATGTGCAGCGCGCGGTGCTGGCGCGCGAGCTACACGAGCCCGCCGATGTGTTGCTGATTGCCAACCCCGTGTTCGGCCTGGACTTTGCCGCTGTAGCCGAGGTGCACCAACGCATCATGGCCATGCGCAACGCGGGTGCGGCGGTGCTGCTTATTAGCGAAGACCTGGACGAGCTGCTGGCTTTAAGCGACCGCATCGTCGTGATGAGCGAAGGCCGACTGGTGTTTGAAACCCCCGCCGCCAGTGCCCGGCGCGATGAGCTGGGCCGCTACATGGCGGGGCATGCGACCGCTGCGGGTGCGGGTGCCGGTGCGGGTGCCGGTGCGGGCACCGCCAGCCCAATGGCGGCGACCTAGGTGGCCACCATGCCCGCTGTTTTCTCTTTGGAGCGTCCCCCCACATGAGCACGCTGGCTGCCCAACCCTTTGACTTTGTGTTTGAACTGCCGCACACGGCGCTGGTGCTGATCGATATGCAGCGCGATTTTGTGGAGCCCGGTGGCTTTGGCGAGTCCTTGGGCAACCGGGTGGAGCCGCTGCAAGCCATCGTGCCCGCTTGCCAAGCCGTGCTGCACGCTTGGCGCGCCCTGGGGGGCTGCGTGCTGCATACGCGCGAGTCCCACGCGCCCGATTTATCCGACTGCCCACCGGCCAAACGCCTGCGCGGCGCGCCCAGCCTGCGTATTGGCGACGCCGGGCCCATGGGCCGGGTGCTGGTGCGCGGCGAGCCGGGCAACCAAATCATTGACGCGCTGGCGCCCCTGCCCGGCGAGATCGTGATCGACAAGCCCGGCAAGGGCATGTTCTACGCCACCGACGCCCAGGTGCAATTGCAGCAGCGTGGCATCACGCACCTGGTGTTTATGGGTGTGACCACCGAGGTTTGTGTGCAAACCTCGATGCGCGAAGCCAACGACCGAGGCTACGACGCGCTGCTGCTGGCCGACTGCACGGAAAGTTACTTTCCCGCCTTCAAAGCCGCGACGCTAGAGATGGTGAGCGCGCAAGGCGGCATTGTGGGCTGGGTGGCCTCGTCCACGGCGCTGTTGCAGGCGCTGGCCAGCGCTGGCCCTGCGGCGTCAGCCCCTGCCCCGCAGTCTGTTCTGGCCGCCGCTGCTGGGCCGGGGCAGGCGCCTCGCTAACCGGCCGCTGCTGCATGCCCGTGCCCGCCCACCCCGTGGCCATGAGCGCCTCGCGCCGTCTGCCTGCGTGCGCGCAACCCTCGCGCGCCGACGAGGTGTACGCCCAACTCAAACGCGATGTGGCGCAGTTCAAGCTGGTGCCGGGGGATCGCTTTTCGGAAAACGAAATCAGCCTGCGCCTGGGCGTGTCGCGCACCCCCGTGCGTCAGGCTCTGATACGGCTACAACAGGAGGGCTTGGTGGAGGTCTTGTTTCGCAGCGGCTGGCGCGTGCGCCCGTTTGACTTCGAGCGCTTCGAGCAACTGTACGACTTGCGCATGGTGCTGGAAACTGCCGCCGCACACCGGCTGTGCGACGGCAGCGTGGGCGTGAACCGCGCGCTGCTGGATGAACTGGCGGCGGTCTGGTTGGTGCCTGCCGCGCAGCGCAGCAGCGACATGGCCCGCGTGGCCCAATGGGACGAGGCCTTTCACTGCGCCTTGGTAGCTGCCGCTGGCAACGCCGAGATGGCGCGCGTGCACCGCGACGTGACCGAGCGCATCCGCATCATCCGCCGCCTGGACTTCACCCAGCCCGCACGCATTGCCAGCACCTACGACGAGCACGCCAAGATTCTCCAAGCCATCCAGCACCAACGCGGCGACGCAGCCGCGCTGCTGTTGCGCGCCCACATCCAGACTAGCCAGGCCGAGGTGCGCAAAATCACCTTGCACCAAGTGCACTTGGCACGGCAAGGGGTGCCGGTTTAGCGGCCTTTGGCTTGCGCCCAAGCCAAAGGCCTCACTGTTCAACTGAGAAACCACAGTTGACCGCTTCATGGCGTTCAACAATCTGATGCATCAACACGGCGATGACCCGCTGCATCTATTCACCTGGTGGGTGGGGTCGCTAGGCGCCCGATTGCACCACCCGGGGATGCCCCAGCGCTGTTGCGCCTTCTCGCTCTGTCAAGCGCAAGTTCATGCGCGCCGACATGCTCGCCCGGTGCGACTCACAGCCTCCCCACCTCACAACTGAAAGTCATAGCCAATGGTGATCGGCGCATGGTCGGAGAAGCGCTGGTCTTTGTAGATGGATTCGCTGCGCGCCAGCGCGGCCAGGGCGGGGGTGGCCAGGTGGTAATCCAGCCGCCAGCCCACGTTGTTGGCATAGGCTTGGCCCCGGTTGCTCCACCAGGTGTAGGCGGTGTCGGTGGCGTCGGGCTGCAGTTGGCGGTAAACATCCACCAGGCCGCCTTCGCCCAGCAAGCGGGTCATCCAGGCGCGCTCCTCGGGCAGAAAGCCCGAGTTTTTCTGGTTGCTGCGCCAATTCCTCAAGTCCTTCTCTTGATGGGCGATATTGACGTCACCGCACAGGATGAAGTCGCGTTCGGCTTTGAGGCTTTGCAAGTGGGGATAAAAATCGGCCAGAAAACGGAACTTGGCTTGTTGCCGCTCTTCGCCCGAGGAGCCGCTGGGAAAGTAGGCGCTGATGAGCGAGCGTTTGTGCTGCGGCGTATCAAAACGCAACTCCACATAGCGGCCCTCGGCGTCAAATTCGTCATGACCCCAGCCTATGCGCAGATCGCTGGGCTCGTGCCGGGTGTACACCCCAACGCCAGAATAGCCTTTTTTCTGGGCAAAATGAAAGCTTCCCCTAAGCCCGCCTAGGGTATCGTAGCGGTCGCGGATGTCGTCGGCTTGGGCTTTGACCTCTTGTACACAAATACAATCGGGTTGGAGCATTGCAATCCAGTCGTGCAGGCCCTTGTTGGCGGCAGAACGGATTCCGTTGAGGTTGAGGCTGGTTAGTTTGAACAAGGTTGGACTCCATGGCAGGTGGTGTGGGCGAGGATAAGCTGGCGCAGGAGTTTGTCGCATTTTGCGTCGAATCGGGCGTGCTGCGTTGGGGGGAGTTCAAGACCAAGGCCGGACGCATGAGCCCGTATTTTTTTAACGCCGGTTTATTTGACGATGGCGCCAAGCTGGGGCGGCTGGCGCAGTTCTATGCGCGCCGCCTGCTGGCCAGTGGGATTGAGTTCGACATGGTGTTCGGCCCGGCTTACAAAGGCATTCCCCTGGCGGCAGTGCTGGCAGTGGAGCTGGCGCGGCTGGGCCACAACCGCCCGTTTGCCTACAACCGCAAAGAGGCCAAGGATCATGGCGAGGGCGGCACACTGGTGGGCGCGCCGCTGAAGGGCCGGGTGTTGATTGTGGACGACGTGATGTCTGCCGGTACCGCAGCGCGCGAATCCATCGCCCTGATTCGCGCCGCAGGCGCCTCGCCACATGCGGTGGCGATTGCCCTGGACAGGCAGGAAAAGGCGACCGAGAACGGCGCCGATGCCGATTACAGCGCGGTGCAATACCTGCGTGAGCGGCTGGGCTTGCAGGTATGCGCCGTGGCGCGCCTGCAAGATTTGTTGCAGTACCTGGCCGACAGCGGCGCCACGCGCGCTGATCACGCCAAGGTGCTGGCCTACCGGCAACGCTATGGAGTAGTTTGCGCATGAAGCACCCCGTCTGGTTTATTGGCCTGCTGCTGGTGCTGCCCGGGGCCTTTGGCCAAAGCAACGACTCGACCGGCATTTACAGTTGCGTCGATGCCCAAGGGCGGCGCCTCACAGCGGATCGTCCGCTGGCCGAATGTATGGATCGTGACCAGCGAGAGCTCAATCCCTCGGGCACGGTCAAACGCGTCCTCAAGCCGGTTCCGACGGTCACCGAGCAGTTGCAGGCCGAGCGCGCTCTGGAGCAAAAGGCGATCCAGGAGGCGCGGGTGGCGGACGAGCGGCGGCGCGAGCGGGCATTGCTGGCGCGCTCGCCCAACCAAGCGGCGCACGACAAGTTGCGTGCCGAAGCGCTGGAAAAGGTGGACAAGGTGATTGCAGCGGCGCAAGAGCGCGTGCAAGTGCTGGTGTACGAGCGCAACGCGCTCGATCAAGAGGTACAGGCCAGCAAAAGCGCCGCTGCCGTGCCCAAGGTGTTGCAGCGCCGCGTCGAAGAAGCGGAAGTCAACCTGGCTGCGCAACGGCAATTTCTGCTCGACCATTTAGCCGAGAAAGAACGCATTCAAAGCCGCTTTGACGACGAGCTGGCCACGCTCAAGCGCCTGTGGGCGCAGCCTTAAGGGGGCGCTGCTAGCTAGCTAAGCGGTGCCAGCCGCCAGCTACCCCCGGTGCGCTGGCGTTCAACCTAGAAACCGCAGTTGGACGCGCCCGAGTGTGCCGCCATGGGCTGGCCTGGCCAGGCGCGACGACGCGGCTGGCTGATGCCAGCAAGGAGGAGCAACACCGCCAGGGCATCCCAGGG
>Ga0136644_10002210_pt1 | contig 14977 bp, 9 predicted proteins | sample C_130820_EF_Meta_FD_94780 | JGI IMG/M metagenome (GOLD analysis project Ga0136644, IMG submission 94780) | Freshwater microbial communities from Lake Croche, Canada to study carbon cycling - C_130820_EF_MetaG (v2) (version 2) | ecosystem: Environmental > Aquatic > Freshwater > Lake | place: Lake... | reverse complement strand
GCTGCGGCAGGTCCTCGAACGGCTCGCGCCGCGGGCCGGATTCGACTGGACGGTGCAGGCGATGCCGATCACCGTGGCCGCCCTGATGACCACGCCCTGGATCGCGAAACGGCTCGAGGTGCCTCCGGGCACCACCCGCGTGCAGATCCCCGGGGCCTGCCGTGGACCGCTCGAGGCTTTCGCCGAGGTGACGCCCGTGCCGGTCGAGCGCGGCCCCAACGACCTCCGGGCCCTCGACGAGTTCTTCGGGCAGAAGTCCCGCGACCTCTCCGGCTACGGCCGGCACGACATCGAGATCATCGCCGAGATCAACCACGCTCCGCGGCTCGCCGCGACCGACCTGCTCGCCGCGGCCCGCCGGCTCGCGACCGCCGGCGCCGACCGCATCGATGTGGGCTGCGATCCGGGCGAACGCTGGGCCGGAGTCGGCGATGCGGTGCGGATGCTCGTGGCCGAGGGCTTCCGCGTGTCGATCGACAGCTTCGACCCCGTCGAGGTCGCGGCGGCCGCCAAGGCCGGTGCCGATCTCGTGCTCTCGGTCAACTCGACGAACGCCGCCGCCGCGGCCGACTGGGGCTGCGAGGTGGTCGTGGTGCCCGACGTGCCTGCCACGCTGGAGGGTTTTGAGGCGACGATCGAGGCCCTGGCCAGGGCGGGCGTGAAGCACCGCCTCGATCCGGTGCTCGAGCCGATCGGCTTCGGCTTCGCCGCGAGCCTGGGCCGCTACCTCGACGTTCGCCGCCGGCATCCAGATGCCGAGATCATGATGGGAATCGGCAACCTCACGGAACTCACCGATGTCGATTCCGCCGGGGTGAACGTGCTGCTCCTCGGCTTCTGCCAGGAGGTCGGCATCCGCTCGGTGCTCACGACCGAGGTGATCCACTGGGCGGGGAGCAGCGTGCGGGAATGCGCGCTGGCCAGGGCCCTCGTCTGGCACGCCGTCACCAACCACACGCTCCCCAAGCACGTCGAACCGCGGCTCGTGACACTCCGCGGCGGGAAGCCGCAGGTCCACGGCAGCGAGACGCTCGATCGGCTTGCCGCGGCGATCCGCGACCCCAACTTTCGGATCTTCGCCGAGGGAGACGCCGTCCACGTCGTCGGCGCTGGGCTGCACCTCGCGTCGCCCGATCCCTTCGCGCTCTTCTTACAACTCGCCGATGCGGGCCGCGACGATGTGGACCCGAGCCACGCCTTCTACCTCGGCTACGAGATGGCGAAAGCCGTCACAGCGCTGACGCTCGACAAAGACTACCGCCAGGACCAGCCGCTCGACTGGGGCCACCTCACGCGCGACGAGATCGGGCACGGCCCGTCGCGGGCCGCCGCCCGCGCGGCGGAAACCTCTCGCCTCCGCGATGAAGGCCCCGCACCGCCGGAGCCCACGCCCGCCTCATGACCACTCCCGGCCCCAGCCATGCTCGTGCGGCGCCGCCCGCCCGGCCCGATCGCCCCAATCACCCGTGGATCGCCCGCACGTGGATCACGCCGTCCGGCTGTCTCGTCGCCGAGGCGGCGGCGGGCATCGACCCGGTGACGGTCTTCCGCCATGCCAGCCGGCTGCCGCACGCGATCTTTTTTGACAGTGCCGTCGTCGATCGGCCTGATGCAGCAACCGCGCCGGCGGCCCCGGCCAACGATCCGCCCGTGCGGCTCGGCCGCCACTCCTTCGTGGCCGCTGACCCAATCCGCTCCTGGCTGGTGCGCCGCGGTGGCGACTGGGATGAGTGCCGTCAGCAGATCACCGCAGGGTTTGCCGTCATCCGCGAGGTGCTTGCCGACCTCGCCTGCACCACGATCCCGGGCCTGCCGCCGTTCCAGGGAGGCGTGGCGGGGCTCGTGGCGTACGACTGCGGTCTCGCCCGCCTGGGCCTCGAGCCGCCCCCCGACGCCGGCCCGGATCCGGTGCTCTCGCTCCACGTCTACGACGTGGTCTTCGCCTACGACCACGACCTCGGCCGCGGCTGGTTCATCTCCCAGGGCGTGCCCGCGCGGGGGCCCGTGGAGCGGGCGCGACGGGCGACTGAGCGGCTCACGGCGTTTCTGACCGAGCCCCGCACCGCCGAGCCCACGGCGCCGACCGTATCGCATGCCGCTCCCGCCGCCGCCCATCCGCTGCCGGGCCGGCCGCAGGTCCGCTCTACGCACTCGCGGGACCGCTATCTCGACATGGTTCGCGCGGGCATCGAACTGGTGCATGCGGGCGACATCTTCCAGGCCAATCTCGCCCAGCGGTTCGAGGTGGCCGCGAACATCGATGGCGTGACCCTCTACCTGCGGGCCCGCGAGGTGAATCCGGCCCCATTCGCCGGCTATCTCGACGCCGGTGACGTGCAGGTGGCCAGCATGTCGCCCGAGCGATTCCTGCAAGTCTCCCGCGGCGTGGTCCGCACGCATCCCATCAAAGGCACGCGGCGGGTCACCGCCAGCCCGGAAGCCGATCTCTATGCCTCGGCCGATTTGGAGGCGAGCGAAAAGGACCGCGCCGAGAACGTGATGATCGTGGACCTCCTGCGAAACGACCTCTCGCGGGTCTGCACGCCGGAGAGTGTCTGCGTGGAGGCCCTCTGCCGGCTCGAACGCTACCGCTACGTGCAGCACCTGGTGTCGGTGGTATCGGGCCGGCTCCGCCGCGGCTTGGGCGCGATCGATGCCCTGGAGGCCGCGATCCCGGGAGGGAGCATTTCGGGGGCACCGAAGCACCGAGCCTGCGAGATCATCTCGGACCTCGAGCGGGTGGGCCGCGGCTGCTACTGCGGCTCGATCGGCTACGTCGGCTTCGACGGCACGGCCGACTTCAACCTCCTGATCCGCACGCTCGTCGTCTCGCCCGGCTCGATCGCCTTCGCCGCCGGCGGAGGGATCACGGCGGCGAGCGATCCAGCCGCCGAATACGCCGAGTCGCTCGCCAAGGCCGAAGGCATGCTGCGGGTGCTCGATGCGCTGGGCATCGGCGGAGGCATACCATGATCGTCGTCGTCGACAACCGCGACAGCTTCGTCTTCAACCTCGCCCGGCATTTTCAGCTGCTGGGTGTCGAGACGGCCGTGGTGTCGAGCCATGAGGCGGCGGCGGAGGCCATCCTCGCCGCGCGTCCGGCGGCGATCGTGATCTCCCCTGGCCCCTGCACGCCGGCCGAGGCCGGCTGCTCGCTCGACCTCGTGCGGCTGGCCATCGGCCACGTGCCGCTGTTCGGCGTCTGCCTCGGCCACCAGGTGCTCGCCGCGGCGGGTGGGGGCCGGATCGTGCGGGCGGCGCGGCCCACGCACGGCCGCACCAGCCAGGTGCACCATGACGGCGTGAATCTCTTCGCCGGCATTCCCAGCCCGATGACGGCCTGCCGCTACCACTCGCTGGTGGTCGAGGCTGAGTCGCTTCCCGACGGCCTGGTGGCCGTGGCCCGCGATGAGGAAGGCACGATCATGGCGATCGCCGACGAACGCCGTTGTGCCTACGGCGTTCAGTTTCACCCCGAGTCGATCCTCACCCGACACGGCTTCCGGCTGCTGGCAAACTTTTTGACCGCGGCGGGTATCGCGCACCACGGCGAGGTGGTCGATTTCCTCGACACCGAGATCGCCCGACAGGCGGCTGCGCCCCTGCCGCACGATGCCCCCACCGTGGGGCCTGTCGTCACCTTCTGACGTCCCGCAGGAAGCGTAACGCCGTCAGGCGTACGGCCGTGTCCGACTGCCTGATCTCGCATCAATGACTGCCCGACAATCGGGCGGGCGGCACGGGCCGACGGCGCTTCATCGGTGTGAATTGGGTGGGCTCCGACGCCGCCCCCATGCTCCGCCAACCGCATGGCAAGCCTGGAAAACAGGGTATTTCAGGATGCCTGCCGGACACGCACCGCCCTCCCGTCGCGCCCGTGAGACAACGGTTCTGGCACGGATTTTGCCTATGTGTCCAAGCAGTCGTGGAACCTTCCACGACATCATCTAAAAATCATGAGGCGGAACCCATGACTTTCTCTCGCATGACGCGCTGTAGCGCCGTCGCGGCCGTGTTGGCGGCAATGCTGTTCGGTTCGGTTGATCACTCCTCTCTCGCCTTCGCGCAAGGCGAACCCGCGGCTGCGGCCGCGACTCCTCCGCACATTGCGGGCACGTACGACACCGGGTCGATCGCCTGGATGCTCGTGAGTGCAGCGCTTGTGTTCCTGATGATGCCGGGCCTGGCACTCTTTTACGGTGGCATGGTTCGGGCCAAGAACCTCCTCAACATGTTCATGCTGGTGATGGTGTGCGTGCCGCTGATCACGCTGGAGTGGGTGGCCTATGGCTACAGTATGGCCTTCGCCGTGCCGTCGGCCATCGCTGTGGACGCGGGCAAGGATGCCGCCGGCAACGCGCTGCCCGCCCACAGTTACCTGGGCTGGGATCCGAGCCTCGTGTTCATGAAGGCGTTCGCCGAACTCGGCGTCGACGGCCCTAATGCGTACGAGCGACTCGTGACCAGTGGCGACACGGTCGAAGCGGCCCCGAACGGCGTTCCCGAACTCTTGTTTGCCATCTACCAGATGATGTTCGCGATCATCACGCCGGCACTCATCGTCGGGGCCGTCGCAGAGCGGGTGAAGTTCAGTTCTTGGTGCGTCTTCGCGCTGCTGTGGGCCACGCTGGTCTACAACCCGGTCTGTCATTGGGTATGGAACGTCAACGGTTGGCTATTCCAGAAGGGCGTTTTGGACTTTGCCGGCGGCACGGTGGTTCACGTGCTCGCAGGCGTGTCGGCCCTTGCCCTCTTGCTGATCCTGCCCAAGCGGCGCGGATATCCGAGTGCCCAGTTCGTGCCCCATAGCGTGGGCTGGACGCTGATCGGAGCCGCCTTACTGATGGTGGGCTGGTTCGGGTTCAACGCCGGATCCGCGATCGCCGTCGGCAAGGAGTTCCTGCCGGTCGCTGGTCCCGTGGCGGTGCTCGCGTTCGCCACCACGGCGATCGCCGGCAGCGCCGCTGCAGGCTCCTGGATGGTGGCCGAGTGGCTCAAGGTGGGGAAGCCGACGGCCCTTGGGTTTGCCTCCGGCATGGTGGCAGGACTCGTCGCGATCACGCCCTGTGCCGGTCATGTCAGCCCCGGGAGCGCCATGGTCATCGGCCTTCTCGGCGGCATCGTCTGCTTCCTCGCGGTACAGGCGAAGCCGATGCTCGGCTACGACGACTCGCTCGACGTGGTGGGCGTCCACGGTGTGGGCGGGGCCCTCGGAGCCCTGCTCGTGGGTGTGTTCTCGATCCGCCCCGTCATGGGCGGCATGGACCAACTCATGATCCAGCTTCAAGGGCTGCTCTGGAGCGGGGGTTATGCCTTCATCGTCTCACTCGTGCTCGGCCTGATCATCCACAAGACGATGGGCCTCACGGTCGATCCCAATGCGGAGGACCAGGGGCTCGACGTCGTCGAACACGGCGAGTCGGCCTACCACCTCACGTGATCCAGAAGGATGCCCCACTGGCTTGGGCGGGCAATCCGCCTCGCCCGCCCAAGCCGGGGCATTTTTTCGAGTTCGACCGAGGCGGAACCAGTCAACTTCTCACCTTTGGAGGCGGAACGATGCTTTGGTCTCGCATGACGCGTTGGAGTGCGCTGGCGGCCGTGCTGGCCGCGGTTCTGTTCGGTCCGGCTGATTTCTCGTCGCTCGCTTTGGCCCAAGAGGCGGCAGCGACGGCCGACGCTGCTGCTGCGACAGCTGCGGGCGAGCCCGCCCCCTACCAGCCAAACCTGATGTCAGTGGAGCAAATGGTCGAGAAGCTCTGGACCGGGGCTGACACGGTCTGGGTGCTCGTCTGCGGCATGCTCGTGTTCTTCATGAACCTCGGCTTCGGCTGCGTCGAAACCGGCTTCGCCCGTTCGAAGAACTGCGTCAACATCCTCTCCAAAAACTTCGTGGTCTTTGCGGCGACCTCGGTCGCCTTCTGGCTGATCGGCTGGGATCTGATGTTCGGCAGCGGTGACGGCGGCTGGATCGGCCAGTCGGGCACCTGGATGGTCGGCGGGTTTTCGCCCGAATACGACAACAGCCCGATGATGGGCGACCGCTACAAGGGCGTGTACAGCTCGATCAGTTGGACGCACGTGCCGCTCTACGCGAAGTTTTTCTTCCAGCTCGTGTTCGCCGGAACGGCCGCGACGATCGTGTCGGGCGCGGTCGCCGAGCGGATCAAATACCACTCGTTCATCATCTTCTGCTTCCTGATGGCGATTGTGATCTACCCGGTCGTCGGCCACTGGATCTGGGGTTTCGGCTACCTCGCCAAGGAGTGGAACTTCTGGGACTTCGCCGGCTGTGCCACCGTGCACTCCGTGGGTGGCTGGGCCGCTCTCACCGGTGCGTACATCCTCGGACCTCGCATCGGCAAGTACGGCGCGAACGGCAAGATCAACGCGATCCCCGGACACAACATGACTGCCGCCTTCATCGGCACGCTCGTGCTCTGGTTCGGCTGGTTCGGCTTCAACCCGGGCAGCACGATGGGCGTGGCGGGCGATGGTGGTGCCCTCGCGTCGATGGTCGCCGTGAACACCAACGCGGCCGCGGCGGCTGCGACGCTCACCGCGACGCTGACCGCTTGGCTGGTGCTCGGCAAGCCTGACATTGGCATGACGCTCAACGGAGCCCTTGCCGGACTCGTGGCGATCACGGCCAGTGCGGCCTACACGAACGTGCCCTGCTCGTTCCTGATTGGGGCGATCGCCGGTGTGTTGGTGCTCTTCTCCGTCATGTTCTTCGACCGGATCCGCATCGATGACCCGGTGGGTGCCACGAGCGTTCACCTTGTCTGCGGCACCTTCGGCGCGCTGTGCGTCGGGTTGTTCACCACGTCGGACCTTTCCGGCACGGTGCTCAACACGCCGTTCGGCACGGCCGCCGCTGGCGGACCCACGGCCGGCCTGTTCTTCGGCGGCGGCACCAAGCAACTGATCGCCCAAATCGTGGGCGTGCTGATGGTGGGTGCCTACGTCGTGCCGGTGTCGTCGATCTGCTGGCTGCTGATCAAGGCGCTCGTCGGCCTGCGGGTCTCGCCGCAGGAAGAGATCGAGGGCCTCGATATTGGCGAGCACGGCAACGAGGCCTACCACGGCTTCGTGATGGTTCGCACGGAGTAACCGTCCAGAAGGATGCCCCAACGGCGTGGGCGGGCAATCCGCCTCGTCCGCCCACGCCGGGGCATTTTTCAAATCGAGGAACGCGAAGCGGGTGCAGGAATCCCCAATCGCGTGGGCGCTGGGGAACACTCCATGCCTATACTGGGTCCGCTCGCTGCTTCGAGCCACACCCCAGGTATCGTCATGAAAGACCCAACCGTCCGCGGCGTCGTCCACCTGATCGAGGAGACCAAGACCTTCGGGCAGAAGGGGTTTCGGAAGCGGCTGGTGGTGCTCGAGCAATCGAAGGGCGCGTTCACCAACTACATTCCGGTCGATTTCCTCAAAGACGCCTGCGACGAGGTGGACGGCCTGAGCGTGGGAGACGAGATCGAGGTGACCTACCGGCTCAGCGGCCGCCGCTGGCAGCGGGATGAGGCGAGCGAGGTCAAATTTTTCCTCAGCGCTGAGGCTCTCTCGTTTCGGCAACTCTCGGGGGGCAAGGGCCCGGACCACGGCGGGGTCAACGGCGTGGATCCCAACGACGCCCTCGCCGAGGCCGCCCAGGATGACGTGCCGTTTTGAGGCGCGGCCTTACGGCGGGTCGGAAGCGTCAGAGCGCTCGCGCAGGTCGCCCGCGGCCTTACGGCCGGTCGGCTTGTACGGACGGACACTCGCTGCCCGTACAAGCCCAACGCCGTAAGGCGTGGGGCGAGGCCAGGAAGGCACACAGGTTGAAAACCTGTGCTACGGAGAAGAGCAGCGAGGGGCTGCCCGTGCCCCGGGAGCCGGCGTTGCTGGCCGAGCGAAGCCACGATGGCGAAGCGAGGCCAGCATCGAGTGAGTGAAGGGCAGGATGCCCGTAGCGAACGTCCGGCGACGGGGCACGGGCAGCCCCTCGCGGCAGCGTGAGGCATGTGCAGGTTGACAACCTGCACCTACGTGGAGCCCCGAGCCGCGGCGCATCACGCCCGGCGGAAGCCGCCGTTGACCGGCAGCACCTGGCCCGTGACGAAGGCCGCGGCTGGCGACACGAGGAAATGCACGGCATGGGCCACGTCTTCCGGCGTGCCCCAGCGGCCAAGCATGCTCTCTCGGGCCGCCCGCCGCTGCCATGCCGCGCTCGCCTTCTCGCCCCAGGCCGTTTTGATCCAGCCGGGGGCCACGCAGTTGACGCGGACCTTGGGGCCGAGCGATCGGGCAGCGCTCCGCGTAAAGGCCATCACGGCCCCCTTCGTGGCGGCGAACAGTTCGCCGCTGTCGCCCTCCATGCCGACGGCCGCCTGATCCCAGCCGATCGTCACGATCGTGCCGCCGTCACGGTCGGCCATCCAGCGGCCAAGCGACCGCGTGAGCGCCATCGTGGCGATCACGTCGATCGCCAGCAGGGCATCGAGCTTGTGCTGAAAATCCCACGTCGCTGCTTCGCCGGTGAGCACGTCGGCCCCGGCCACGAGCACCACGATGTCGAGGGCCGGCAGCGCCGTGGTCACCTCCGCCGCCAGGCGTTCCGCCCCGCCCTCGGCCGCGAGGTCGGCAAGAAACGTGCCGGCATGGCCGCTGGGGCCGAGAACCGCGGCGAGCTCGGCGGCCGCGCTCGCGGAGCGACCATGCACGGCCACACGGGCTCCAGCGGCGCCGAGTTCGAGGGCCACCGCGCGGCCGATGCCGCGGGTCGCGCCCGTCACCAGCGCCGTACGGCCTCCGAGATCAGCGTCCACAACCAGGTCGCTCACGGGGCGGGCCCCCTGGCAGCCAGCGGCAGCCGGTAGCAGGCGGCCTCCTCGGCATTGCGGACGAGCAGCCGATCACCAGTGAGACAGAGGTTGTTCCACGTCTGACCATCGATCGCGGCGAACCGGCCCATGACGCGATGCTTCTCCGGTGAACAGGCCACGGCCACCACCTCGCCCGATTCGGCCTGCACGAGCAGCAGGCCGCCCACGCGAAGCACCTGCCCCTGACCGTACCGCCCTCCCTTCCAGCGGCGTGCGCCGTCGGTGAGGGAGACGCACTCGAGAATCCCATCGGAGAGGCCATAGGCGTGGCCGTCGTGGATCGCCACGTTCGTGAACTTGGTCTTGAGCAGGCCAGGCTGCCGCCACACCGCTGCGAACGTCGGCGGATCGCCCGGCGTCAGTTCGAATGCGGCAGCCCCCGCCCCGTAGCCCTTGCTCACAAAAATCCTCCCGCCGTCGAACACGTGAGCCTGCGAGCAGGTGGCGTCGGAGTTGGAGTGGCCCGGCCAATCGAATCGCCAGAGTTCGGCGCCGTCGGCGGGGTTGTGTCCGGCCACGCTCGACTCGTTGACCGTAAGCACGATCTCGCGGCCGCCGATCGAGGCCAACTGCGGCGACACATAGCTGATCTGCTCGGCTCCGCCGGTCCAGCGTCGCTCACCCGTCGCACGGTCGTAGGCCACGAGCGTTGTGGCAGAACCATCCTGCCGCGGCCCGCCGCCCGGCACGATCACGAGCGATTCGGTGACCAGCGGCGATCCCGCCCGGCCCCAGGGGACCGCCACGCCATGGGCGGCCGCATCGATCCCGAGATCATCGAGCACGTTCTTCTTCCAGAGCACGCGGCCACTCGCGCCGTCGATGACGTGGAGCCAGCCGGTGGCCCCGGTCGCGTAGACCACGCCCTCTGCGATCGTGGGCGTGGACCGCGGCCCGACACCGCCGAGCACCGTATCGAGCCGGCCCGGCACCGACACCGTCCACTCCACGTCGCCCGTCGCCACCGATTGGCAGGAAACGATCTCGTCGTCGCCCCGCTGTTCGAGCGTGACCGCGTGGTCGCCGCAGGTGGCGAAGCCACTCCAGCCGGCGCCGATCGGCCGCCGCCAGAGTTTCTCGGGGGGCCGCGACTCCCAGGACGGGTCGAGGATCGGTCCCTCGAGCGACGCGGAGCCCTGCGGCCCCAGAAACCGGGAGAAGTCTCCGGGGGTCGGGGTCCACGCGGCAGCGGCCGCGACCTCCGCAGCCGGCTTCGCCACCTGCGGCAGCAGCCGGTCGCGAGGCGGCGCCCAGCGAAACGCGAGTTGCGGCACGAGGTCGCCCGACACCCGCTCGACGCGAAAGAGGGCGCATGCCAGCCCAACCGCGGCAAGCAGGCCGACCGCGACCGACCGCTTGAGACCAGTCGGGTGGCCACTCTGGAAGAGAAACCAGCCGAGCACCGCCATGAGGGCCGAGAAGGCGAGGATCAGCGTGATGATGTTGCAGACGGCCGCATCGACGATGCCCCCCACGAGCGCCTCGAGGAGGCCCATGCGGACCATCGCCATGGCGGCAGCCAGCGATGCGAGCGTCACGAACACCCGCACCGGGGGCATGAGCGGCCGAGGAGCGGCGGATTTCACGGGAGATTTCGGGGCAGGTCGACGGGAGGGCATGACACACTTTTACTGGAAGAACTGCGGAAACGCGACTACACTCCCGCCACCACGCTCACACGGACGCACGGCAAGGATTCCGAATGCCCACGACCAATGCCCCCGACCCGGCTCGGTCGTCCACTCCCGGTTCCGCAGCCGCCTCCGGCCCCGGCCCGTCCACGGCCGCCGTGCACGCCGGCGAGGCCCGCCAAAAGCTCGGCTTCTCGATCACCGATCCGATCTTCGCGTCGAGCACCTACACCTTCCCCGACACGAAGTCGATCATCGACTTCATCGAGGAAAAGCACCCCCGCGAGGAATACGGCCGCTACGGCAACCCTGGCGAGCGGGTCGTGGAAGAAAAGCTGGCCGCCCTCGAAGGGGGCGAGCACGCCGTGCTCTTCGCCAGCGGCATGGCGGCGCTCGTGGGCCTGCTGATGGCCCACTGCAGCGCCGGCGATGAGATCGTGTTCTTCGACGAGTGCTACCACCGCAGTCGCGAGTTCTGCCGCAAGCACCTCACGCGGTTCGGCGTCGGCTTCCGCGAGGTGAAGACCTGCGACTACGCCGCCATGGAGGCGGCGATCACCCCCAAGACGAAGTTCCTCGTCAGCGAATCGCCCACCAACCCGCATCTCAGCGTGGTGGACGTCGAGCGGTTCGCCGACCTCGGCCGTCGCCGCGGCGTGTTGACGCTGATCGATGCCACGCTCTGCACTCCCTACAACCTCAAGCCCCTCGCGGCAGGGGTCGACTTCGTGCTCCACTCGGCCACGAAGTATCTCGGCGGCCACAACGACCTGCTCGCGGGCACCGTGATCGGCCGAACCGAACTGCTGGAGCCGGTGCGAAACCTCCGCGGGATCATGGGGGGCGTCAACTCGCCCCACAACGCCTACCTGCTGGAGCGCGGGCTCAAGACGCTGGCCCTGCGGATGGAGCGGCACAACACCAACGGCCTCGCGGTGGCCCGGTTCCTGGAGAGCCATCCACGGGTCGAGCGGGTGCTCTATCCGGGCCTCGAGAGCCATCCCTTTCACGAGGTCGCCGCCCGCACGATGCGGGGCTGCGGCGGGCTCGTTACGTTCTTCATCAAGGACGCCGACTGGCGGCGGACGGCCGACGTGATCGACGCCGTAAAAATCCCGCGCATCGGCCCGAGCCTCGGTGGCGTCGAGTCGCTGATCGAGCAACCGCTGGTGATGAGCTACTGGAACTACTCGCCGCAGGAGCGGCAGGCGTTTCGCATCCACGACAACATGGTCCGCCTGGCCTGTGGCATTGAAGACGCCGACGATCTGATCGCCGACCTCGCCCAGGCCCTCGACCGCACATAGCCGCCAGCCCGGCGGCGGGAGGCTTCTTATGCAGTTCCGCACCCGCGCCATTCACGTCGGCCAGGAGCACGACCCCGCCACCGGCGCCGTTGTGCCGCCGATCCACCTGGCGAGTACGTTCGTGCAACCCGACGCCTCGATGACGTCGGCCTACGACTACGCCCGAACCGGCAGTCCCACGCGGCATGCCTTCGAGAAGACGCTGGCCGACCTCGACGGCGGCGTGCGGGCCCTGGCCTTCGCTTCGGGCATGGCGGCCACCCACTGCGCCACGCTGCTGCTCGCCCCCGGCGACGAGATCGTCACCGGCACCGACATCTACGGGGGCACCTGGCGGCTCTTCAACCGCGTGCTCGCCGAGCGGGGCATCGTGGTCAAGGCGGTGAACACGGCCGACACCGCGGCCGTGGCCCGCGCGGTGGGTCCGACGACGAAGCTCGTGTGGGTCGAGTCGCCCGGTAACCCGCTGCTCACGATCACCGACGTCGCGGCCTGCGCCGAGATCGCCCACGCGGCCGGGGCCCTGCTGGCCTGCGACGCGACGCTCACCACACCGGCACTCTCGCGGCCGCTGGAACTCGCCGCTGACATCGTGATGCACTCGGCCACGAAATCGATCGGCGGCCACAGCGACCTGCTCGGCGGGGCGCTCGTGGTTCGCGACGCCGACCTCGGCACGCGGCTTCACTGGCTGCAAAATGCCACGGGCGCGGTCATGGGACCGCTCGAGGCCTTTCTCTGCTCCCGCGGCCTCAAGACGCTCGAACTCCGCGTGCTCGCCCAGTCGGCCACGGCCCAGCGGCTCGCCGAGTGGCTCGTCGCGCATCCGGCTGTGGCGACGGTGCACTATCCCGGCCTCGCGAGCCACCCGGGCCATGCCCTGGCCATGCGGCAGATGTCGGCCGGCGGCACGATCGTCAGCTTCGAGGTCAACGGTGGCGTCGACGACGCCCGCCGCGTGGTCGAGTCGACGAAGCTCTTCCAACTCGCGGTGAGCCTTGGCGCGGTCGAGTCGCTGATCGAGATCCCGGCCGTGATGTCGCACGGCTCGTATGCCCCCGACGCCCGCCGCGCCGTCGGAATCGCCGACGGACTCATCCGGCTTTCCGTGGGCCTCGAGGCTTTCGAGGACCTCCGCAACGACCTCGCCTCTGCACTGCCCCGAGCTTGAACCGGACTGGCAAGCTGGGCAACTTTTGCGGGTGGCGTGGACTTTTCTGAAAGTTCCGCTGCTGCGGATGACGATACCGATTCCGATCGAGAAGAGTCTGCCGGCCAGTGGACCGGCGGACCCAAGCATCGGAGGTCTGGTATGAACACGACTCGCATTCGCCTCGCACTCCCGCTCGCAGTCGCCCTGGTGGGCATCGCTGCCACGGCATGCCCCGCGGCCGAGTCGCAGCTGAAGTGGACGCCCCACCGCGATGTGACGTCGCCAGCTCAAACACTGACGGAGACCGCCCCAGCGGCGGTGCCCGAGGCGATGTCGGCACCCGCTGTCGGTGCCCCAGCCGCAGTCGTCCTTCCCGACGAAGTGCCTCGTCTGGCCGTCGCCCCCCGCCCCGAAGTCACCCGCCCCCTGCCCCCGCGGCCGCGCCTCGCCACCAGGTCGAGCGACCGGCCCATGCCGAACCCGCTCACGGCCCCGCTCCAGCAGGTATTCAACACCGACGATGACACGAAGCTCTTCGGGATGTCGATGCGGACGCCGCAGGGTGAAGGCAGCCGGCGGATCCTCGCCCCCGAGGGTCGCCAAGCGGTCGCGATGGAGCAGCGAGCCGAGTCGGTCGAACTCACCGCGGCCCGCGACGATCGTCTCGGCGGCGGACTGGCTCCGCGTTATGCCACCACGCCGGGCGCCCGCCCGCGCATCGACCGAATCGCGATGAACGCCGACGGCCTGCCGTCGGTGATGTCGCAGGCCCAGCGGGCCCCGGTCGGCGGCCTCGACGACGCCCAGGTGCCGGGGCGTGCTCCGGCATCGCAGGCGCCTCCCGCGGCGTCAGCGCCCAGAGCCGGCGAATCGCTCCCTTCTCCGTCCAGCAACGCCCCGTCGGTCACCGAGGAGATGCCGCTGAGCATGGATTCGTTCGAGCCGGGAATGGGCTCGGGCATGGGAATGGACGGCGGTGATCCATCGATGATGATGCCCGACGGCATGCCGATGGGCGACGACGGCTCGATGATGGGTAGCGGCGGCGGCATGCTGATGGGCGAGTACCCGACCCAGCTCCACGTCGAGTCGTTCTACGACGATCCCTATGCCTGCGAGGACGAGGATCCCCTCTGCCAGCACAGCGGCCGGTTCTGCGCGTGGATGCGACGGTTCGGCAAGCCCTACTACGGCTGGCGGTGGTACCGCGACTTCACGGCGAGCGCCGGCGTGACGGCCTTCACGAACGACACCAACCTCGGCCTCCACGGCAACTACGGCACCAACCAGTATCTCAACTGGGCCATGCCCTTCTGGAATGCGTTCGGGATCGGCTGGCAGGTCGGCTGGCGGGGCACGCAGACCAACTTCCAGCCCGAGACGATCACCGTCGGCGATCAGACCTTCCGGAAGAACGCCCGCGACCAGAACTTCGTCACCACGGGCTTCTTCACGCGGGCCTTCGAGGGCCGTGGCCTCCAGGGCGGAGCCGTCTACGACTACCTCAGCGACAGCTGGCTCGACAATGCCGACATCGCCCAGGTGCGTGCCGAGATCAGCTATGTCTGGGGCTACCACGAACTCGGGTTCTGGGGCACCGCCAACGTCTACGACCAGAACGGCTCGCTCGGCCGCCGCGGTCGGGTCAAGGGCACGGCCGGCACCGTCGACCTCTACACCGGCTTCTACCGGCTGCAGTTCGGCGATGCCAACGAATGGAAGGTCTGGGGCGGTGCCACCGGCGACGGCGAGGGGATCGTCGGCTCGCTGCTGCGGGCGCCACTGGCGCGATCGCTCGCCATGGAAGGCACGTTCACCTACCTGATCCCCGGCCAGACTCGGTCGATCGATTTCACCGGCACGGGCGTGACGACGAACTTCTCGCCCGCCGCCTGGAACGTGGGCCTGAATATCGTCTGGTACCCGGCCGGCCGTTCGCGGCGGGGACTGGCGAGCCCCTACCGGCCGCTCTTCGAGGTGGCCGACAACGGCTCGATGATCCGGCAGTTCGACGTC
>Ga0136644_10002208_pt1 | contig 14986 bp, 13 predicted proteins | sample C_130820_EF_Meta_FD_94780 | JGI IMG/M metagenome (GOLD analysis project Ga0136644, IMG submission 94780) | Freshwater microbial communities from Lake Croche, Canada to study carbon cycling - C_130820_EF_MetaG (v2) (version 2) | ecosystem: Environmental > Aquatic > Freshwater > Lake | place... | reverse complement strand
TCGATGATCACATACACCTTGTACACCGCTCTGGCGTTTGCCAGTTCGATCCTCGCGATCTGCGGCGCCACCCACTTGTCCTCCAAGCTGTAGGTCCAAAACACCCGCAGCGTCTGCCCGCCCTTGCGAAACGTACCGGTGAACACTTCGGCGTTGCGGCCATCGGCCAGCGGCACCGTCTGGCGATGCTCCGTCTCGGCGATCTCGAAACCGGCCCCGGGATAGCATCGGTCTGGAGTGTGCCCCGACGCATCGTGAGGCGTGGCGCAGACCACAAACGCAGATAGTTGCGCCTTGGATCGCGTATTCACATAGGAGCGGGAGATGTGCCCCACCGCGCCCGCCCGCTTGAGTTCCTCAGGGCTCGAATCCAGTTCCTCGGCCACCTCCCAGCCGCCGCACTGTTTGGGAAAGCGTTTTTCCAACAGTTCCGCCGCCTGCTGGAGTTCCGCAGCAACGTTTTGGCCGGTCCAGCGGTCAGTCATCCGCCCGTGCAGGTAGGTCGTGCCGACCACCACACCGAAGGCGGCGATCGCCGTCAGCATGCCACCAGACAATTTCTTCATACGTCCCTCGATTTGTTGCTGGCTCCCTCGTGGCCCCGAACACGCTCGCTTTACGCCGGCACTGGCAAGGCTGACCGCCGCCGCGGCGGCGTTACGGTGCCGCCGTGAACGATCACTCCCAACAACCTCGCGTTGACTGACATCAGCCGGTCGACGGCGGCATTCACCTGCGGCACACAGCTCACATCAAGCATGGTCGAGAGGATCACCGCATCGCTCTGCTGGCCCAACAGGAGCGAGTCCGACACTTCCAGCACGGGCCCGCCGTCGATCACGATGTGGTCGAAGGAATCCCGAAAACCCTGGATGATCCGGGCCAGTTCGGGCCGCGACAAGGCCGAGATTGCAGCATAATCGCAAGCTCCACCCGTCACCGCGAACAGGCCTTCAATGCCGGTGGGCTGCACCACCTCGTCGCTGCCGACTTCGCCGCGCAGGAGTTCGGGCAGGCCGGCACGCAGTTCCAACTCCAGCGCGACATGGGCGCCGGGGTGCCGTAGGTCACCGTCCAGAAGCAGCGTACGTTTGTCGGCACGGGCCAGGCTGGCCGCCAACTGGGCTGCAAACGTCGTCTTGCCCTCTGACTCGACGGCACTGGTGACGAGAATCACCTTGGGCGCCTCACGGCCATTCTGGGCGATGAGTGTCCGGATGGAATCGCCGCTCTCTGCCATCACGGCACCGTAGTCACGTCCCTTTTTGAGCCTGGAGACCTGCGGAAAGGTACCGAGCACCCTGACGCCCACGCGTCGCGAGATATCTTCAGTCACATTGAGGTGATCCCGCAGGTACTCCCGCACTACGATCGCTCCGCCGCCGATCACGAGGCCGGTCATTCCCGCCAGCATCGTGAGGAGGATGCGGAATAGTCTGTCGTTTCCGCGGGGCACGCCGGCGGGCTCAATGAGGGTCACGCGGTTGGGCATATTGAGGTCAAGCGCCGAGCTTTCCAACTCGATCCCGATCTGATCGGTCACCCTCTGCAGATGTTCCAGTTCGACTTTTCTCGCGTCCATGTCGGCGTTGGCCTTGCCGAGTTCGGTGACCTCCTTCGACAGTTTGTCGAATTCCTTCGACGTGTCCTCGAGGGTCTTGGCCAGCATCTCCCGCCGCTTCTTGAGAACCACCGGCGTCTCCATCCGCCGTCCGACGGCCTCGTTCATCAGTTGGGAAACGATCGCCGGACGGAGTTCCCGGCTCCTGCTCTCGATCCGCTCGACGAGTTCCTGTCCCTGGGCACGCAGCCTCCGGACGGCCGGCTCGCTGCCGCTCCGGGCGCTTCGCTGTTCCTGAAACGAGATCGCCTCTTCGAGACCGGCCAACCGGTCTTTGAGTTCGATGATTTGGGGGTCTCGCGCGAGTGTGGCTTCGATCATTTCCTCGGGCAGCGATTCCTCCGGCGAGATCTCTCCGCTCGCGCGGGCGTCGGCGATCCACAGTTCGGCATCGATGGCTGCAATATCCCGTTGCGTCTGAACGAGCAGGCTCCGCAACGTACTCACGTGATCCATCAGCAGGCCGCGCTGGGTGGCCACCTCGGCGCTGTCCCTCGTGCCGAGGGTGCGGGCGAGATTGTTCAGCGTCTCACGGCGATTCCGCAGTTCGGCCATGTTCGCCTTGAATTTCTTTTCGAGCGCGTCGCGACGGCCGAGCAGGTCGGTGCGGTCCTTGTTGACAATGTCGTCGAGGAACGACGTGATCACCGCGTTGAGGATTTTGGCGACATCGTCCGCCTGCTTGCCTCGCAGACGCACTTGCACGACCTCTGATTCCGGCGCCGCAGTCACCATCAATGAACGCGACAGCCAATCGATCGGATCGGGGCCTGCCTCGCGGAGCGTCTCCAATCCCTCGATTCCCGGTTTCCTGAGGGACGCCTGCAACACGTAGGGGCTTTTCATCAACTGCAACTGAGTCTTCTTGTAAGACTCGTACTCAGCCGTGTCGCGTCCCTGACTGAGCATGCCCCCCTTGTCCCTCACTCGAAGCCAGGCCACAGCTTCATATCCGCGGGGCATGAAGATCCATGCCGGCACGGCTGTCAGGGTCGCCAGCAGCAGCCCCAAGGCCGTGGCAGACAGCCAGCGGCGTCGAAACGCATGGATGGCGCGGACATAATCAACGCCGACGGTCGCCTGGTCGGCTCCGCTGGACGATGGCAACGGACCCGTCGGATGCTCCGGCAGTTGCTGACGCGGAGCCAAAGACCCATTCCGAACGGCGAGTCCGCCGGCCGAACTGGCTGTCGATTGTTCATCCATGGCTGCGTTCGGGTCGTTCATCGGGTCAATACGTCCTTGTTGGGCCGTCCTGGCGGGGACACCCTACAGACACCGTGGCCGAAGACAGATGGGATGCGCCGCGGCACCACTGACGTCTGGATGCTCTGATTCTACCCTGAATACCCCTACTGGCCCCGTTCCGTCGTCGGGATGGTCCGTCCAGCCGGAGGAATCTGTCCCGGTAGGGGCATCGACTCAGCCAAGCCCACCCCAGGAACGTGGCGGTTCCCGGTGGCACTCGGCACCCTCGGAATCATCCCCGCCGGCCTCAGCCCGGGCACCTTCAGTCCCGTTATCGGGGCCACGGTCGCCACCGCCGTTTCTTCAGGAACGAACAGGCTCGTCAGCAGTTTCTGGACGAGATACAGCATTCCCAGGGCCAGAGGCATCATGAAGTAGCCGGCCCAGTCATGGAAGATTTTCTCGGCAAGATCCGGATCGATCGTATACATCACGCCAGTCAACGTGATCCGGATCGCGTTCACCGCCAGTGCGATGGGAATGGCGCTGCCCAGAATCACCAGATTCTCATACCACGTCAATTCTCCGAGCATGACGATGGCCACTGAAAGAGCGATGAAAATCGTGAGCATCCTCAGGCCGCTGCAAGCATCGACGACACCGAGATGCCTCTCACCGACAACGATCTGGTTTCCCTCGCGAATGGCGTCCACGCCCAGGGTCTGAATCGCATAAGTGCTGACCATCGTTGCCAACGTCTGCAACGGCCCCAGCAGATAGCGTGTCGCTTCGTCGGGCAACGGATACATAAAGATCAGGAAAGCGACCGGCGCCCACGCCCAGCGGAACATGCTCCAGCCCCCGCCCAGCAGCACCGCGCCCGCCAATGCCGGCACGAACGTATACATGTCGACGGTGATGATGCGGTAACGAGCGACGAAGAGCCTCATGGCGAGGCTTGCAACCAGCAAGCTCAGGCCCACGATCCGTGCCGAGAAACTCACGGGCCTATTCGGCTGCCGCCACCAGAACAGCATGACCAACGAAAACAGCGGCACAAGCCAGCCGTGGGAATACTGCGGGTTGTTCCACGATTCCTTCGCACGGATGAGGCCCGGCCAGTAGCTGAACATCAGCATCACCGCGAGTGCTGCTACCAGCATCAGGGTCTGCCTCTGTTCCGGCAGGCGCAGATCCTCCACGAGGGCGGTCCAGCGGAGTCGGATCGACTCTCCAAGGGAGCAATCGTCAGGGAAAGTCCGTCCGGCGTCCGCTGCCACCGTAGGTGGCAGCGGTGCTCGCGGTTGTTTCGCAGGCAGGACAGGAACCGGCATGGGTGTGGCCTACACTCTCCGGGGAGTCACGGGGGATCCCGTTCGGTATGGTACCGCGAATAGGTGGCGAGATCGCCCCTGTCGCATGATCATTGTATCGACCGGGAGCACTGAGAAACTGCCCCAGAATGGGATCTGGGGCCGCGGCGATTACCACCCTACAGAGCGGCAGGCAGGCCGTGACACGTATTTAGCGGCACTTCTTTGACGGTGACACCGACGAACCGGGATGCCATGATTCTTTCCTATCGATCGGCTGCCATCTGCCGGCGTTCCCTCGTTTTTCAGCTCGACGCCCCGTTCGTTTCCCATGAAGCACGCACCAAGCGATCCGACGGACGCCCGTTCCTCCCGGCGGTTGCCGGGCTGGGTCACGCTGACACTGCGTCTGGCGGCCACCGTGGCCCTGTTGACGATCGTCCTGAGGGGAATCGAGTGGCGCAAGCTCTTGTCGATTTTGGAACAGTGCGACTGGCGCTGGTGGTGCGCGGGACTCGCGGTCAGCTTCCTCGTGCAGGGGATTGCTGCCATCCGCTGGGCTGCTCTCGCCCGCCCGATCGGCTTTCCCTTTCCGGTAACGACATTCGTCTGGCGTTTTTTCGAGGGGCAGTTCTTCAACCTCTGCCTCCCTTCGTCGATCGGCGGTGACGTGGTCAAGGCATATCGACTCGCCGACTCGACACCGGGCCGGTTGCTGGCCGGTTGCACCGTTCTTGCCGACCGGCTCACCGGATTGGCGGCGCTCGGCGTACTGGCAGGCACCGCCCTGCTGTCGAAGGAACTCTCCTTGGGGGTGTCCGCCACGCTTGCCGTGGGAGCGTCACTGCTGGCAGCCGCGATCACGATCTTCTGGCTGAGTGTCGGATCGCTCGACCGCGTGCTGGCGATTCTGCCCGAACATCACGCGGCGCGGCAGTTCATCGCCCAGTTGCTCCCCTACAAGATGCGACCAAGCCTCATGACGCAGGCCATCGGCTGGAGCCTGCTCGTTCAGATGGGCGGTTCGGTCGCCATAGCTCTCATCGCCCGGGCCCTGGGCGTGGTATTGCCGATGGCCGTGTGGTTTGCCGTGGTGCCACTGGTAACGCTTGCCATGACGCTGCCAATCAGCATGCTTGGTTTCGGAATCCGCGAGCAGGGCCTCGAATTCCTGCTCGCACCCTATGGTGTTCTGCCGGAGCAGGCGGTCGCCATCGGGCTGCTTTGGCTGGCGGGCAGCATCATGATCGGACTGATCGGCGCGGTCCTCTTCATGCTCGACCGCAAACCATCGGCCACGCCGGCGGCAGCCATTCGTCCTGTGACGCCGGGCTAGCGGCGGCGGGCATCGGTCAGCAGCAGGCCGGCGATCGTCTTGGCATCGTCGATCCGGCCGTCGAGGCACATCGCGATGGCCTCGTCCCACGCGACCACGCGGGTGCGGATCTGCTCCCCGGGTTCGAGCGCCTGCGGCCCTGCGATCAGCTCCTCAGCCACGAAGAGATGCATCCGCTCCCGCAGGATGCCCGGCGACATCCACATCGCACCGGCCGGCATGATCCGGCCGGCGCGATAGCCCGTTTCCTCGGCCAACTCCCGCCGCGCCGCTTCTTCCAGGGACTCGACCCGGTCGAGCGTGCCGGCGGGGAGTTCCAGGAGCGTCCGGCCGACGGCCACGCGGACCACCTCCACGAGACAGACCTCATGCGGCGACACCAGCGGCACGATCACCACGCTGCCGGGATGCCTGACGACCTCGCGATGGCGGTGGCTGCCATCCGCGCACGGTTCCGCCACTCTCATGACCCGGAACCGTTTGGTTTCGAGCAGCAGTTCCCCCTCATCGAGTGACGCATCGTCCGGCGGTTCATCGTTGGCATGTGATTGGGTGGCGGTCACTGGCAGCGGCACCGCCACCACACGGGCAGCATCGCCGTCCACATCCAAAGACCGACCGGCGTCGAGGGCTTTCGCCTGGAGGAGCCCGAGCCCGAGGCTGCGGCCGACAGCAGGCGAGAGGCAGACGGACGTCAGCCGACCGACGATCTCGTCTCCCGATCGCACGATCGCGCCTTCGGCATGGTGGGAGCCACCATCGATCGCGACCGCCACGAACCGGCGATTGACATGTCCCAGGGCATCAATTCTCGCCACGGTTTCCTGGCCGAGGTAGCAGCCCTTGGTGAACGAGATCGCCCGACGGTCTCGGCCCAGTTCCTGCGGCAACGTCTTCTCGGGAATATCGGCCGGTGCGGGCATGCCTGCCTCGATGCGGGCTGCCTCCCACGCGGCAGCAGACGCCCGGGGAATGCACTGAGTATCCATCCAGTCGACCAGTTGCTGGTAGTGGGATGTCGCGGTCTGGATGAGAAATCCCGTTGGTCCGTAGCAGTCAACGCGGACAATGGCGACGGGTACCTCGCCAAGGAGGCCGCGGACATGGTGCAGCAGTTCCGCGGGTGGCAGCACATTGCACCGCGCTGTCAGCCAGGCATCGGCCTGCGGACCAGCGAGGATCAGGTGCTCAGTCGTTCCCGACTCGTCCGTCAACTCGAATCGTTCTCGGATGTGATACCGCTCCAGGTGTTCCCACAGATTGATGGCCAGGCCAGCCGGAGCATCGATCCAAATGCCGTCCTCAGTGCGAAGAATGTTCGCCAGCGCAAGCACCCAGCCCCGAGAGTCGGCAAAGAAGCCTTCGGTACCCGTAGACGACACCAGCGGGGAGACGGCGGCCGTCGTGAAATTCTCGACGAACTTCACGGCATCGGGCCCACGGGCCGTCAACACCGTCCGGCGGCCAGCGTCCCCCCAGGCCAGCGTCCGCCGCAGGTCGTCATAGCCAACTGGCTGCGGCGGGGGAGCCGGGGGAAGAGATGAGGATTGTTCGCGGTATTCGGGCTTTTCCTGCGAATTCATGGCTTGTGGCTCGCTGTGGGGCGGTGCGTCTGCGGCGTCTGGCAGCAGAGTACCAAGAAATTTTCCCTCACGGCGCGAACGCTCTGCCGAGACGCTGCGTAAGAGAACTCACCGCAATGCCACGACAAACATGGCGGTCGAAGGTCGGATATCGGGGGCCTCTCGCGGCTCCCCGCTCATGTGCAGAGGGATATAACCATGGCCACAGTTGACTGCCGGAACGGATACCGGAATGAACACGACGACGACGACGGGGACGACATGCTCGATGACCCGCTGGCGGTCGCCGATGTCGAGCACTCCGATGCGTTGCGGGCTGCGGAGGACGGAGGTGACGCAAGCCTGCGGACTCCCCAGCGTCAGCAGCGGCAACTGCATCGCATCGCCGAGGTGCGGAGACTTCAGGGCGTGACGCTCCGCAACGTCTCGCGTCGGCTGGGCGCACCGCTGTCAGCGGTGCGTCGGCAGGAGCAGCCCGACTGTGATCTGCGGGTCTCCGATCTGCTGCAGTGGCAGGAGGTGTTGGAGGTGCCGGTTGCAGAACTGCTCGTCGAAGGTGAGGGGCAGCTCTCTGGGCCCGTGCTGGAGCGGTCCCGCATGGTGAAGCTGATGAAGACGGCCGCGGCGATTCGCGAACGCTCTTTGGACACCACCACAGCCCGCATGGTATCGATGCTGATCGAACAGATTCTGGAACTGATGCCAGAGTTGGCAGACGTGACGCCCTGGCACACCATTGGGCAGCGACGGACGCTCGACGACATCGGCCGAACGGCACGGCAAACCGTCGCCGAGGAGGTCTTTCGCAGGCCGCTTCGCGACTGACCCGCCTGCGGGGATGACCCGTTCGACACCCTTGCCTTGGGTGGAAAACGTGGGTGGAAAAAGGAGCGAACTCGACGAGGGGCCCGACATGTCAGGGGCGCGGGCCGCCCGTCAGTCATACCGCCTGTGCAAACAAGCCGCCTTGTTCGCACAGGCGGTGCTGTTTACCATCCCATGACAGGTGTCGCGGCGCGGCATCCGCGGGCAATCATTCCTCAGCAGGTCGCCACCGTGTTTTCCTTACTAGGTGTTCTCGGCATCACGCTCGTGCTGTTTGTTGTCGTCGTCATGACGGCGGGTCTGATCCTCGGAAAGTGAAGCCGAAGACGGCGATGCTCCCGTTGGTCCGGCGCCGGGTTCGGTGGTTGCACCGCGGAGCACTCCTACAACGAGTAGGCAGAAGAATCCGCCCAGCACGCCTACGAACAGCACCCACGCCACCACTGCCAGCCGGAAATAGTCCCGGAGCCAGACGCGTGCGGGTGGTTCGGCGCTCTTCGGTACTTTCCTCTGCACCGGCCCATCGCGGCCCGACTGCCGCCGCATGTCGCTTCGAAAAGTGTCCCAATTCGATTGGGCCTCGGGGTGATCGAGTTGCGCAAGCCAGTTCGCGCGTGTCCGCAACAGGAGTACGGGTGGAAGGATCAACGCAGTCAGCCACACCGCCACCATGGTGGCAGCAACTCCCGACCGCAGACATGACATCTTTCGCACCACGAAATCCATCCCTCCGCCAGAATCCTGTCGACGGCAATCTCGAAACCGGCCTACCCCAATCTACCAACTGCCCATCTTTCCGGTCTTTCCAGCGGGTAACCGCTCTGGTGCCGGCGGCGGACTACCGCTATTGTCCCGCATCCCCAAAGCCCCCTTCGAGCCAACAAGTAAGCCCCGAGCCGTAACAGGAGCCCGCAGCGTGAGCGTTCGTGCGTCGTCCCTCCGGGTTCTCGTTGTGCTGCTGGCCGTCAGCATCGTCTCGTTCTCTGCCGACGCCAAGGCACAGACGGGCTGGCTCCCCACAGCCTGGTTTTCGCAGGAGTCAGTCGACCCCAAGGCGATGTTTCCACTGGCTGAGAGCGACGGTCCATGGCTGGTGTTGGCGACGACCTTTCGCGGTGAGGGAGCCCGCGATGACGCCCGTCGGCTGGTGCAGGAACTTCGTGGAAGCCACAAGCTCAAAGCCTACACGCACGAGAAATCGTTTGACTTCACGGGTAACCAGCGGGGGTTGGGCCTGAATCCCGATGGCTCACCGAAGAAGATGCGGTTTGCCAAGTCGGAGCAAGTCGTCGAGGTCGCTGTGCTGGTGGGTGATTTTGCCTCGTTCGACGACCCTCGCGGCCAAAAGATGCTCGCCAAAATTAAAAACCTTCAGCCCGAGGCGCTCGCCGACGGCAGCGGAAAAAGCCAATCGTTCTCTGACTTCCGGCGGATGATGGGCCTCGACAAAAATGCCGTCAAGGGACCGATGCACTTGGCATTCGTGATCCCCAACCCGCTGTTGCCCGAGGACTTCTTCACCAGACAGCAGGTGGACAAGTTTGTGCTCGACATGAATTCAGACGTCACCAACAGCCTGCTCGACTGCCCAGGTCGATACAGCGTGCGTGTGGCGACCTTCACAGGCGCCGGGACCTTCGACCAGAAGGCGATCGAGGATGGTGGTAAGGACGTGGAGTTTCAGGGGCGGCTGGTGGAAGCGGCAGAGAAGGCTCACCGTCTCACCGAAAAGCTTCGCCGCAGCGGTTGGCAGGCGTGGGAATTTCATGACCGCGAGTCGAGCATGGTCTGTGTTGGCAGCATCGATCAATTGGCGTTGCAGCAAGCCGACGGCACACTGGCCACGCATCCTGAGATCGTTCGCATCGTGAAGGAACTCGGTCCTGACCCGGCGAAACTTGCAGTGGGACAGATCATGCCCCGCAGCATCGACGGCGTTCTGCTCGACGTGCAGCCCAAGCCGATCGATGTCCCTCGGGTGCCGACCGGCCAGCGTTGAATGCAGCCCTCATCCACCCCTGGTGGCAGACTGGTCCATGAACGCCGCAATGTCGCTCGTGCTCGGCACCACCAATGCCGGAAAACTCCGCGAGTTGGCTGAACTGCTCGAGCCGCAGGGCATCACCTGCTGCTCGCTCGCCGGTCTGGCGGGTGCAATCGATGTCGAGGAGACGGGCAGTTCCTTCGCCGAGAATGCGGCACTGAAGGCGTCGCAGCAGGCCACGGCCCTGAGCCGCTGGGTGCTGGCCGAAGACAGCGGTCTGGTGGTGGACGCTTTGGGGGGTGCCCCTGGCATCTATTCCGCAAGGTTCTCGGCCCCCGATGCTACCGATGCGCGAAACAATTCACTGCTCCTGGAGCGGCTCGCGTCCCAGCCGGCGGCGGCGCGGACGGCACACTACGCCTGTCACGCCGCGCTCTCAGATCCCACCGGTCGCATCGTGGCCGTGTCGAGTGGAGTCTGCCGCGGCGTGATCGCTGCCCGTCTGGTGGGCGCTGGCGGCTTCGGCTACGACCCGCTCTTCATCGTGCCGGAATACCAGCGCACCTTTGGAGAACTCTCGCCGGCCGTGAAGGCGGTGATCAGCCACCGGGCGAGGGCTATGCGGGCAATCCTCCCGGCGATCGGACTGTGGTTGCTTCGACACGGCCAGCCAGCCGGTGATTGATCACGCGGAGCACATCGGGGGTGCCATCCATCTTGCCGACCGTGCTCGCCAGCGCCGGCGCATAGCCATCGAGTCCGTCAAGAAATCCACGGACCCGCGCCGGCGTTACCTCCTCGAGCAACGCGACATCCCCGCACCCCATGGCGGCCAGGAATGAGCTGTTCATGAGCTGCTCCGAATGGGCTCGTTCAGGGAGCACGAGTAACGGCTTGCCAAGATGGAGGCTTTCGCCGATGAGCTGGTTGCCGGCGGCGCTCACCAGTGCCCGGCACCCCGCCAGGTCTTCGACAAACCGACGCTCGTCGATTGCGTGAAACGAGACGTTGCCAATGCTCTCTCGCGATCCGAGACCATACACCTTCACAGGCAGGCCGCAGTCGGCAAGTGACTCGACTGCCGAAAATGGCGTGTGACGGCGCAGGTAGCTCAGCAGAAACCCGCCATCGTGCGGAACCGCTGCCGTGATCTCGCGACGCAGGAGTGGCCCCACCTGCACCACATGCTCCCACCCGCGACGGAGCGGCGGCCGGAAAAACGCGGAGACGACGGTGTCTGCCGCCTCGACCACGTACATCCACACGGCGTGGCTCATGAACCAGGCGTTCCACTGGAGCGACCACGGCAGGGCGTCGAGGTCGTAGGCCATGAGGAAGTGCTGGTGGTCGACGCTCACAAGCGGGATTCCCTGCCGGCTGGCGGCTCGCGGCAGGGCAGGTTCGAAGTCGGTGATGGCGAGATCAGCTTGAAAGCTGTCGAGGTCCTTCATCAACCGATCGACAAGGGGGCCCAACTGGCGGGCCTGGTAGTCGAGCCCCGCCGCGATCGAACGCATCACGTCGAGCCGACTGTCGGTGTACTGGAAGACAATGCCCGGAATCTCGACGACACGGACCCGCGGGTGCTGCTCACCGAACCGTTTCGAGAGCAGCTCCCAGGCATCAGCTGACGTGAACAGCAGGATGTCGTGGTCGTGTTCGAGATGCTCGACCAGCGTGCTGATCCGGGTCGCGTGGCCGCGGCCTTCACCGCACAGACTGATGGCGATCCTTGACATCGAACCTCCTGGCCGTCCCGGTAATCTGGGACACCATAACTCGTTTCCAGGATGATGGCCTATCGCACCCCGATCGGCTAGAGCCCGGGTACCGACCGTGATACCACCATTTCGGCCCGCGATTTCGGGTTGAACGCCCGCCGACCGACCGCTATCGTCCCCCCTCCCATCCGCGGCCCGTTAGCGCCCGGAACGCCCTTGCTGACAAGCCCGAACGCCCACCGCCCGAACGCCATGAAGCTACGTTCCCTGCTGCTGGTGAGCTGCATGCTGGTGGTGCCGTCGCTGGCGATGTTTTCGCACTTGATTCCCCAGGATTTCCGGGCGGCAGTTCGCCGCAACTGCGTGGCGGTCGTGAGCGGCTGGCTTGGAAACACCTCCGACTCTGGCACGGTTGCCCGGGAGCCCGTCGCGTTACCGTTGGCGACTGACGAAAAACGGGATCCTGTTCTCACCGCTCAGTCCGTCGGGGTGAGCCCCGTCAAGAATCCACCAACACAGGCTGCCACGGCGCTTCCGCCCGCCGTGACCGGGGCGCCGATGGTGTCCGGTGGACTGCTCGCCGTCGATGAGGCAGCGGTCGCCACGACGACCCCGACTGTGCCACCACTGGTCGCCCAGTTGGCCGACCGGACACGACAGGCCCGCGACCAGCAGGCTCGCGACCAATTGGCAATCGAGACGCAACTCAAGGACTTGGGGGCGGTGTCGTTTGACTGCCAGCCTCTGCCGGGATCCGAAGGACTCCACAGCAGTTCCTGCCGCGTGCCAGTCGACGCGACCGGACAGCTGCAACGGGTTTTTCAGGCGACCGGCCATGATCCAGGATCCGCCTCGGCCGCGTTGCTTGAGCAGGTGTTGGCCTGGCAGCAGAGAGTGGCACTTCCGCCGCCAACGGCGTCCGCCGGCGGGATGTCGTTGCCCGGTGATCGTTTCCGCTGACGAGCCCAACGGCCCTCCGGCTGTGTACAGGCGTTTTTGGCCATGCAGCGCAAAACGGCTTCATCGGGTCGGCTTCGCGGACAACTCGGCGGCATAGGGCGGCGGGGCGTCAATCTCGGCTGGTATCCACCCCCCGGCCTCGAAACCCGCCGCTATGCCGGCCGTCAACGCTGGCGGCGCAAGCGTCAGACTGCTGGCCCGGCTGCAGAGGAACCGATCGGCACCGGGCCGCATCTACGGTCGGACGAGTTGGCCCGCCTGGAAGCCGCTTTGTTTCTGGCCCGCGAGCCGTTGTCGACCCGGCGGCTGGCCAAGCTTGCGAGGCTTGCTGATGGCACCCGGGCCCGGGTGCTGATCCGCGAACTCAAGCGTCTCCAAGACGATGCCGGGGCTGCGTTTCGCGTCGAACAGCTCGCCGGGGGCTTCCGTCTGCTGACGCGGGGGACGCTAGGCCCGTGGGTGCGTCGCCTTCTCGGTACTCCGCCCGAAACCCGTCTTTCGGGTGCAGCACTCGAAACCTTGGCCATTGTCGCCTACCGGCAACCGGTCACACGGGGGGAAATCGAGTCCATTCGCGGCGTAGGCTGCGAAGATATGCTGCGGCAGTTGATGGAGCGGGATTTCGTAGCGATCGGGGGCCGCACCGAGGATCTTGGCCGTCCCAATGTCTACGTAACGTCTCGGCGGTTTCTTGAGGCATTTGGCCTGGCGAGGATCGAGGATTTGCCTCCCGTTGCGACCCCGGGGGAGGAACAGTCGGCTGCCGATCCGCCAGCCGATCTTCCGTGAGTAAAACAGGGCTGAAACCGGGTTTTTGGCCTTCCGTCCCGTACGCCGGCCACGCGTTGAAAACCGGTCACTTGCACCTGGGCCAACTCGGCGACACACTTTCGCGTCGCCGCGGCGAAAAAACCGATTCGCGGACGGCAGCCTGTCCCGAATTATTCGCCCGCGTGTCTTTTTTTTGTTTAGCCTGTTGGATCATTTCGGACGATCGGGTACAGAAATGTCTGGTGCTCGACGAAAACCTCGACGCATCCTCATGCGAGAAGTCGATGTTTGAGGTCTGGCTTCGCTCGGTTTGAGTTCCTTTGTATTTTGACGTCTCTTGGTTCGAGTCTTGAGTTTCATCGCCGATTTCCAATACTGGGTTTGCTGATTGTCTTTCGTTCCGTCCTTTTGTTCACTTGTTGCGAGCAAGCAGCGCCGCTGCCGTGACAATGAACAGACTTCAGGAGGTATTGCCGTGACGATTGCGACGAGTGGCCGAGGCCATCAAGAAGTGCTGACCGCCGACGTGTTTTCGTGGAGCGAACTCCCAGAACTGCTCGCTGCAGAGGATCTCTTCGATGCGGCAGTTGGAGCCGGTCTCGACCGTCTTTCCGTGCTTGCGGCGAAGGACGAGGACGATGATTTCGACGACGACGATGAAGATGAAGACGAGGACGACGAGGATGAAGACGAGGACGATGAGGAACTCGAAGACGAGGACGACGAGTGGGAAGAAGTCGAAGACGACGAGGATGAAGACGAAGAAGACGAAGAAGAGGGTGACGAAGAAGAGGAAGAAGACGAAGAAGACGAAGAGGAAGAAGACGAAGACTGGGAAGATGACGACGAAGAATGGGAAGACGACGAAGAAGAAGAAGAAGAGGATGAAGACGACGACGACTGATCACGAGTCGTCGCTGCGCCCGGTGGTGAACGGTGGCACCCCGGTCATCGCTCCAGCGGGGGCGAATCCGTATCGTTCGTCCGCATTGCCGTCATCTCAAGCCTGACGAATCGGCCCTTGCGATCGACATCCACCGCGACTCGGTTCCCGGCGGCCGCAAGCCTCGCAACCATGTCTGCCTGACTGAGAACGTCCGTCCCATCGATCGCGGCTACGCGGTCCCCCAATGCCATTCCCGCCTGTGCCGCTGGAGAACCGGCGGTGATGCGTACAACGACGGGATTCGTGGGCTCGCCTGCATCGGCCCGCGTGCCAATCCCCCAGCGGGGCCGCCGGGGAGATGGAATGGGTGCCTGTCCATCGGTCGTCTGCCCGGGCGCCGTGCTTGGCTGAGGGGCTGTTGCGGCGGACGGCTCGCCTTGGGCCTGGGCTTCAAGTGCCTTTTTAGTGGCGTCGGATTCGCTGCGTGCCTGAGAACGAAACGATCGCGGAGATCCTGGCTCGTTGGCCAGTGCGGTCACGAAATCGAGGGTGAGCCGCGCCACGGGCTCGATACCGTCGAAGTTGATGAGTTGCACGTCGTCGCCGGGGCGGTGGTATTGATCATGCAGTCCGGTGTGGAACATGACGGTGGGGATCTTGGCGGCGATGAAGGGATAGTGGTCAGAGTCCTCCTCGATCGCCCAGTCAAAGGCGAGTTCGAGGGGCACCGCACCCTGCCGGTTGTTGGACCGCACCACGGCCGTACGCAGGCCCTCTGACGTGCGGGCCCCGAAGATT
>Ga0136644_10002206_pt1 | contig 14987 bp, 12 predicted proteins | sample C_130820_EF_Meta_FD_94780 | JGI IMG/M metagenome (GOLD analysis project Ga0136644, IMG submission 94780) | Freshwater microbial communities from Lake Croche, Canada to study carbon cycling - C_130820_EF_MetaG (v2) (version 2) | ecosystem: Environmental > Aquatic > Freshwater > Lake | place... | reverse complement strand
GGAGTTCCAAGTCATTGCGTGCGAGGGTTGGAATCGCGAAGACTACTTCGATGAGTGCAAGCTGCCTTGGGTTCTTCCGTCCCCGAACATGCCCTGGCTCGATACGGCGATTGTGTATCCCGGACAGTGCTTGTTCGAGGGGACGAACCTGAGCGAGGGTCGAGGTACGACCCGACCGTTTGAGATATGCGGAGCACCGTGGATCGATGCGACGAAGTTGGCTCAAGCCATGAAGGGGTTAGAGTTACCTGGAGTTGTGTTTCGACCGGTTTGGTTTCGTCCCACGTTTCAAAAGCATGCTGGGATCGATTGTGGAGGTGTACAGATCCACGTGATAGACCGATCCGAGTATCTTCCTGTGCGCACGTCGCTAGCGCTATTGATCCAGATGCGCCAGGCATCGCCGGAGCGATTTGCATGGCGGACAGAGGTTTATGAATTCGTATCTGATCCGATCGCTATCGATTTGCTGTTTGGTTCGGATCGGGAGCGCAAGGCGATTGAGCAGGGGGCCACGTGGGAGCAGATCTCCCGAGAGTGGGAGTCCCAGGAGCAATCGTTTCGGGCAGAGAGCCGAGCGTATTGGCTGTATTAGCCGGGCTGCATTATTGGCCAGGTAGTTGCTTGGCGGATTACTTGGTCCAGTCGCGGCGTTGTCGCGAGCTTGGGATGCCCATTTTCTTGCGGTACTTGGTGATGGTTCGACGAGCCACTCCGAGACCGTGTTTTTGGAGTTCTTCCATCAGTTCATCATCACTGTAGGGGTGCGTTTTGTCTTCTTTGTCGATGATTTCTTGGAGTTTTAGTCGGATGGTTTCGTAAGCGACATCTTCGCCATCGGCGGTTTGGGTGCCGAAGACGAAGAATCGGCGAAGGGGGAAGATGCCGCGAGGGGTTTGAATCCATTTATCGTCGACGGCGCGAGAGATGGTTGTCACGTGCACTCCGACTTCGTCGGCGATTTGCTGCATTTTCAAGGGCACAATCGCCTCGGGGCCTTCGTCGAGGAATTTACGCTGATGTTTAACGATCGCTCCGGCGACGCGGGCAAGGGTTCGCTGGCGTTGTTGGATTGACTCGATAAGCCATTGGGCGCTACCAACTTTGCGTTTAATGAACTCCTTTTCCTCTTCGGTGGCTTTGGGGTCCATCAAGCGTTTACGATAATATTCGCTGATTCGAAGAGACGGAATATATTCATCGACCAATCGAACCACGTACTGGTCGTCGTCTTGTTGTTCGACGATGACATCGGGGGTGACAAGAGGTACGAATGACTCCATGAAGGAGGCCCCGGGTTTGGGGTTGAGTTTGTGGAGTTCCTCCCGGATTTTCTGGATGGTATCGATCGAGTAACCGGTTTTTTTCTGGATGGCCAGCATGCGATTTTCGGCTAGGTCATCCAGGTGATGGTTGATGATCAGCCGAAGTTTGTCGGCCATTTCGAGGTGGTCCGAGAGTTGGTTGAGCAAGCATTCGCGGAGGGATCTTGCGGCGATTCCGGCCGGTTCGAGGCCTTGGACGATCCTGAGGGCCTCTTCGGCTTTGGCGATATCCTCGGGTTTATGATCTGGAGTCAGCATGTCGATGAGCGAGGAGTGGAAGTAGCCACCGTCTCGGGCATCTAGGCAAGAGATGATTCTTTCGGCGATTTTTTCCACATCGTCATCGATGTCCAGTTCAGCCAATTGGTGGAGGAGAAAATCGTTGAGAGATTCCGGGCGTTCCAACGCGTTGGCCATCAGATCGTGTTGGCGATCCGAGTCCTCTTGGATGCGATTGCTCGAACGGCGAAAATCGTCGAAGGTATCGGGCATGTCATTGCCCATATTTTCCAGGCGTTCGAAGTCTTCGGCGTTTGAGGAGTCCTCGCGTACCACCAGTTCCCGTTCGTCTTCGGTTCGTGAGGACTTGTCATGGTCCTGGGCTTGGTCGTCCCGCGTCTCGACGTCTTCGTCTGGGAGGTTCTCGTCCCTTTCGGCGACTTCGAGCATTGGATTTTCTTCCATTTCCTGCTCGATCCGTTCCTGAAGAGCCTGGATTGGCAGCTGCAGGATCTCCATCGACTGGATCATCCGAGGAGCCAGTTTCTGGGTTTGAATTTGACGGGCTTCGAGTCCGAACGAGAGACGCATGGCCTGTGTCATGGAAGAGTGAAATCAAATTCAGTGACATCCTGGCCACTGGTGACGATGGATTTTACCCCTGGGATGCCTCGTAGGGCAGGGTTGAATTTGAAAAAAGCAAAAAATGGTACGCTGTTTGCTCTGATTAACTTTGTTCTCGGTGGTTGGAGAACTCTTGGCAGGGAAGGCTGAGTCGTGTTGACCAGCGGCGGGAATTTCACTACAACGCTAGAGGTGTCGTCTGGGCACAATCAGGCTCCGTAGCCAAGTGGCTAAGGCAGCGGATTGCAAATCCGCCACGCGTGGGTTCAACTCCCACCGGAGCCTCTTTTTTTTCTGAGCAGTAAGCCGCCGGGATGGTTTTGGTTTTTTGGGTTGAGTGGGCGGATGCAAAGTAGCAGCGCGGATGCAAAGTAGCAGCGCGGATGCAAAGTAGCAGCGTAGAGGAGTTGTAGGCCAAGATGCGGTCACAGGTACGGGCACAGATCGTGATTCCCGCACGGCTAGCCTCTACACGTCTTGCCGAGAAATTGCTCCTGTGCGAGACGGGCATGCCTCTGATTGCGCATACCTACCAAGCAGCACAATCGAGCCGATTGGCAAGTGGCGTGACTCTGGCGGTGGATCATGAGCGGCTAGCCCAGGTCGCTCAGGGGCTTGGGGCCGATTGGATGATGACCGATCCCTTGGCAGCCAGCGGCACCGATCGGGTTGCCGAGGTCGCTCGAGCCCGACCAGATGTGGACATTTTCGTCAATGTGCAAGGGGATGAACCGGAGATTGCGGGCGAATCGATCGACCGGGTGATTAGGCTTTTGGGGCAAGCACCGCAAGCCATGGTGGCTACTTTGGCTACTCCGATCCAAGCCAGCAGGGATATCGAGGATCCTGCGTGTGTTAAGGTGGTTCTATCCCATGATGGGATGGCCATGTACTTCAGCCGCTCGGTGATTCCTTACCCTCGCGATGCATCCGATCTTTCAGGTGTCTATTATCAGCATTTGGGCATTTATGCATATCGCAGGGAGTTTCTGCTTGGTCTGCCTGAGTTGCCAGAGAGTCCACTCGAACGCATCGAGAAGCTTGAGCAGTTGCGTTTTCTGCAGGCTGGCCATCGAATTGCGGTAGGGATCGTCACGCATGCGGCGCGTGGAATCGACACTCGAGACGACTACGAAGCATTCTTGGCTAGGCAAAGGAAACTTAAGCCGTGACAACACGGCCGTTTGGATCTAGAATACAGAGCGATCTTGCCCTAACTAATTTACCGCCTGCAACATTGACCGACTGAAGCGAATGAGCACCGTACAATCCGATCCAACCACTTTGGCCAACAACGCTCAGACGGTCGCCGATAGTCTTGAATCTGCAAAAGTCGCAGCCAAGATTGCAGCGGAGAACAAGGGCCAAGAGATTGTTTTGTTGGATCTTTCCAAGCAGACGAGCATTTTTGACTGCTTTTTGATCGTCACCGGGACATCCCGAAGGCAATTGCATGCGATCGCCGAGGAGATTGATCGGGAGCTCAAGAAGCGAGGGGAGGTTCGTCTGAATATGTCTGGATACGACGAGAGTCAATGGATTGCGATCGACTACGGTGGGATCATCGTCCATTTGTTCGATGAAGAGCGCCGCCGCTATTACGACCTAGAAGGACTTTGGGGGGATGCCCAAAAGGTTGATCTCGAATCGGTTTTGATCACCACTGGGGCTCGACCGAGCCCTGGTCTGTAGCAATTGGGTTAGAGTTCAACAAGCATGGCGATTTCTTTAGTCTATCTCTTGTGGTCCATTCCGGTCTTGGTCGCGGTCAGTTTGGTGATGGCTGCTACAAGGCATGAGCGGTGGGATTTGATCCTCAAGCAAGCGATCAGTTCGGGGCTCTGGACTCTGACATTTCTCGGAGCGATCGCCTTAGCCCTTGCCTTTGCGATGTGGTGGATCGGCCTGAATTGAATTCGGCCAATCCAGATGCTAACATAGTTAGATTCCTTTGATACACGTTTTCCAGCAGGGATTGCATCATGCCTTTGTATGAATACCGGTGTAAAGAATGCGATCGGGAATCGGAGCTATTGGTCAGGAGTCTGGACTCCAAGCCTGAGTGTCCCGAGTGTTGCATGTTCGGGAATTGATTACAGGAGTACCCCGGTACTATGCGTCCGATCACAAAGCTGGTGTTGCTTTTGTCTCTGTTGGTCTTGGTCACGGGTTGTCGAGGTTGTTCCAGGGACAAGGAGAAGGCAGCCGAGGAGGAGAAGAGAAAGAAGAAGTTGCGATTGGTTGCGGGCGAATTGCACACACTCCCCTTTTCCAAAGAGTTGGTCGGGAATTCGGTCAAGCCTGGGCATTGGTATCAGACGCGCCAAACCCTCAGGGCCAATCAGAACGACGAATCCTTGACGGCAACCCTTTACCAAATGGATCGTTCGGAGCGTCCGACCACTGCTTGGACTCAAGGCATTACCTTGCAGTTCGAGCGAGATGTTTCGCTCGCAAAAGGCCAAGAGAAAACGGTCGAGATGAAGGTCCTTCAAACCAAACCCCCCTTGGAGAGTCAAAGTCTATACGACACGGGGGAGAGTTCCAAATTATCGTTCCTCATGCGATATGCTCAGAGAGGCTTGGGTGCCCCTATCGAGACCGAGAATTTCTTTCCAAAGATCTTGAAGCCATACCAATACGACACACTGGTATTGAGTCGCAATCCTTCACGCCACATCTTTTGGCGGGGGCTCGATTGCATCGTCTGGCCGCTTTATGAGCAGGATATGAAGTTCAAGGTGACGCCTCATCGGATCATTGAGATCCCCGAAGAGCAGATGGCCGAGTCGATTCCTAACCAACTGATGACCATGACGAGCATCTCTCACATGGTGATCAATGATGTGTCGTTGAATATTCTGCCGCAAGATCAGCTGGATGCTATTTTGGATTGGCTCCATTTCGGAGGGACGATCATCGTCAATGGTCCAGAGGCGATCGCAGGAATCGAATCCTCGGTGCTCAAAGAATACGCGCCTCTTCAAAAAACCACTTCAAGTGAGCTTTCCGAAAAGCTCATCAATCAGCTGAACGACAGCGAAACTTGGAACCTACGCTTCGCGCGCAGCGATCTACGTGTGCCGCTTAAACCCGGCGAAGCGATCCCGATCCTAGACGGCCAACTAGGGATCGATAGCACTTGGATCCCCAGTTTGGAGGGATTGGTCGCCGAGCGGTTGGTCGGACAAGGTCGCATCGTCATGACGAGTTTTCCGATGAACCATTCGGCTTTTGTGAATTGGCCGTCGTATTCGGCATTGATCCACAATGCGATCCTTCGCAAACCGTCCAGGTATGTAAAGTTTGGTGAAGAGTTGAAATTGCTATACCACGGCAACAACGAAGACCATGAGGACCATGTTGGCTTCAACACCCGGCTTCGTCTATGGGCAAGAGATCTCGACAGTTCGACCCAAAAAAAATCGCGAACGCTCGAGCCTAAGGCTGACACCGCTAGGAAAACGACAAGCTATGGAGCCTGGAATGAAACCTCCATCGTCTCGGATTCAGCAAACAATTATCTGAAAAAACTCTCGGGTATCTCCGTTCCGAGCTTGTCGACGATTCTCAAATGCCTGCTGGCTTACTTGACCGTGTTGGTTCCGATCAACTGGCTCTTCTTCCGGCTTATCAGGCGTCTGGAACTAGCTTGGGTGGCCGCTCCGTTGATTGCTCTGGTAGGGGTGTTTGCCATCGCAAAAGCGGTGCAGTTGGACGTCGGATTTTCCCGTAGCCAAACGACCGTTAGGCTCGTGGAGTTGCATAACCAATATCCTCGCGGGCTGCTGTCCTCCTACCATGCCCTCTACACCTCGCTTACCACTAACTACAAGGTCGTGTATCCCGAAGGCCAGGGTGTCGTCAGTCCGATGCCCAAGCATCTTCAGCGAGTTTCTAATTCCCGCGGAGGCTTGCTCTCCTATCGAATCGCCGACCAGAATGGTTCGGGCTTCCAATCCTTCCCAGTGCTATCCAATACGACTGGGTTGGTGCAATCCGAAGAGGTCGTCTCGCTCGCTGGCGCTGTGACTTGGCAAGTCGACGAATCCGCACGAACCTTTCAGGTCTCCAACCAAAGCGGTGCTGAGCTTCGAGACGTCGTGCTCATTGGATTCGATGGCTCCGGGGAATTCCTCAGAGCCGATGTCGGTAGCATTGAAGCCAGTGGGCAAGCGACCGGTCAGATCCTCTCTCCGGGTAACTCGGAGGGTTTCTCTTGGAAAGTTACTGCCAATAGCGAAGACCAAACTCTTGGAAAAGCAGACGATCTGTCGCTTGGTGAAATGCTCCAGCAGGTCCTTTCGAGCTACCCGCTTGCCCGTGGAGAGTGGATCGCAGTGGGATGGACGGATGCGGAGTTATCCAAGCTGGAAATCTCGCCGACGACAGCCCAAACCAGGTCCAGTACTCTGTTGCTCATGCATGCAAAACCGGGATCGCTGGATCCCATCGAGCATGATTTGCGAATCATGCCAAAAATCTCGAATGACGCGGATGATCTGTGATTTCAGACCAAGGGTCATCTAGCAAGCTTCGGGGGCGATTGGCCCCTTCGCCGACCGGTGCACAACACCTTGGAAATGCCCGGACCTTCTTGATCGCTTGGTTGCATGTTCGTTGCCAGGCGGGGGAGTTGGTACTGCGGATCGAGGACCTGGACACTCCTCGCACGAAAGCTTGGGCCAATGAGCAGGCCATCGATGATCTTCGATGGTTGGGGATTGATTGGGACACGACCGCAGCCTTGCAATCGTCCCGGACCGATTTTTATCTCGAAGTACTGGAGGAACTTAAACGCAAGCAACTGGTCTATCCGTGCACATGCAGCCGCACGCAAATCGAAGCTTGCTGGTCGGCTCCTCATGAGTCCTTTCTCGATGGCGTGGTCTATTCAGGCCACTGTGCGAGTCGCTCTGTGGAGGACTCCAAGGAACTCGATGCAAAGGGGGAACGCTATGCGTGGCGATTTCGTTTTGGCGAAGGGACAAGCCAGTGGATTGATGACTACCTTGGATCTCAACGACTCGATGCGAAGAGATTCTTGGGCGATTTTGTCGTGGCTCGCAATTATGGTCCACCTGCTTATCAGCTCGCCGTAACGGTCGACGATCACTTTCAGAAGATCACGCATGTGGTCCGGGGAGATGACTTGGTGTATAGCACGTACCGACAGCTTGCGATCTATGAAGCTTTGGGGTGGGAGACTCCGCATTGGTTGCATGTTCCCTTGGTGGTCGGTCCCGATGGCAAACGGCTTGCCAAACGGCATGGCGACACGCGGTTGTCCCAGTGGCGTCAGCAGGGTATTGGTCCGGAGCGGATTGTTGGTTGGATAGCCAAATCGCTCGGTTTGACCCAGACCGATGCCCCAATCAGTGCATCGGATTTACTAGCCGTTGCAATTGGGTTGGGGGACTGGTGGCACAGAATTCCCAAGGAGCCTTGGGTACTTGATGTTGAGCGTGCCGGGAAGCCAACTTAGTTAGGGTTCGGCAGTCAGGGTTTGGCAGAGGGCTTGTCCTCCAAACCAAAGGCCTTTAGGGAGGCCTGTGCATCTTGGATCCGAAGGCATCGAATCAGCCGCGTTTGGGGCCCGATGCAACTGGTGTAGAGGAGTTCCTGGCCGAGGCTTGCCAGGCCCCGAAAAGGGCGATGTTCGATTCGATCTTGAGCATCGCTGCGCAAGTTTTTTTTCCATTCTGAGAGAAGTTCGTCACGTTCTCTGGGGTGGGTGGGGAACGCTCGGCGGCGGTGGGAGGGGTCTACCAATTCGCATATTGGGGGGGTGGCGACAAACAATCGACCGGAGGAAAGCAGGTCGGGCATCCATCGATAAAAAAACCACAGCATTAGGGAGCAGCCGTGGATTCCGTCGGCATCTGGATCGAACAGGAGAATGACTTTTTCAAATCGGCAGTTTCTCAGTTCGAATTCATCGCAGATCCCTGCACCGATTGTCTGAATGACTTCCTGGAACAATCGGTTTGATTCGACTTTGGTTCGCGAGGCTTTCCAGGCGTTCATCGGTTTGCCTTGCATGGCAAGAACGGATTGGAATTCGTGGTTGCAAACCCGCTCGACGGCTGATCCTGCCGATTCCCCTTCCACTAAAAACAATTCGAGTCCCATATAGGTTTCGCGGGGGGTGGGTTGCCAATTGGGGTGGTCTGGTCCCTTGGGTATGAGCAAAGCAAAAAGGCCAGTTCTAGGGCTAGAACCGGCCTTTCCGTTTTGTTTATCGAGCCGTGGCCGAGAGCTTACTCTCGGGGACGGATCGCTCCGGTCAGACCGCTGTAATCTACCCGGTCATCGTTGTGCCAAAGTGGTTGCCCCAATTCGACGCGACGGCGAAGCACTTCGATCTTCTCCTGGGATCCGGCGGGTGCGTCGGTGGGGAGAAACTTCCCGTCGGCGATGGGATCGAAATCCTCATCGTGACCGTACTTGAGAATGGCTTCGAAAACGTTCTTACAAAGACTGCTCATTGTTTCATGAACCTTGTGAGGGTTATTCATCAGACTCAAGCTCCTTCGCTCGCACCTGAGGGTTGATTTATCGGATTATTAGTACTGGCCCTCTAAAGTCAAGCAAAAATAAAAGACAATTTCATCAGGTTTTTATGTGCTGAGCCCACAGGTCGCATTGGGTGAAACCTGACGAAAAAAACAACTTGGTGGGTCTTTGCTCTCAAGAGCCCCCAGGGCCCCATGAGACCGATCTTAACGGGGGGGAACTCCCCCTTGTGAGTTGCTGACCACTTTCGGGCAGCACGTCGATGGAGTCAGCGGCTTGTTGAGCGGTTGTTTTTTGGAAAAAGAGAAAATTTTGCTGCAGATAGACTTTTGTTGGTGAACGAAGCGAACTCAGGGGCCGTCTAAGGCTTAGGCAGGTGACTTGGCAGAGTCCTTTGGGGTACAATCTCCCATCGCTGCAACGTCCTAGCCAGTTCCATCGATCCTGTTTAGTAACGATCAACTACGATACAAGGGAGAACCTAACACTAGTGCCCACGCACGACCGATCGCAAAGTTTAGCCAGTGAAAAAGGCGTTCTGGCTCGATTGCTTCTACCAAAAGACGCTGTGTGTGACGATCCGTTTGACGAGCTTAAAGGTCTTGCCCAAACGGCTGGGATCGAAGTTTGCGGAACGATTTTCCAGAAGCGCGAGCATCCCGACCAATCGACGTATTTGGGTCGAGGCAAGGTCGAGGAGTTAGCGAATTTTGTTGAGTACACTCAGGCCGATGTGGTTTTGTTCGACAACGATCTGACGCCGGCCCAGACGCGAAATCTTGAAAAGGCGTTGAGCACAAAAGTCATCGACCGTTCTGAATTGATTCTGGATATCTTTGCGACTAACGCGAGAACACACGAAGCTCGCTTGGCCGTCGAATTGGCTCAGCTTGAATATTCGCTCCCTAGGCTCAAGCGCATGTGGACACACTTATCGCGGCAGACCATGGGTGTCGGGATGCGAGGTCCTGGTGAGAAGCAGTTGGAGGTTGACCGGCGACTGGCTGAAAAGCGGATTTACGATTTGAAGGCAGATCTTTCGAAGGTCGAGAAGCGAAAAGCACGCGAGGTTGCCTCGCGTGACGGGACCTTCTGCGTGTCGTTGATTGGATACACCAATGCGGGCAAAAGCACGCTCATGAATACGCTTACCGGGGCCGGAGTCGAGGCGGCTGACAAGCTCTTTGCGACGCTCGATACCAGGACTCGGCGATGGATGCTCCCGGGATGGGGGCCGGTATTGCTCAGTGACACTGTGGGGTTCATTCGCGATTTGCCACACCGTCTGATCGCAAGTTTCCGGGCGACGCTCGAAGAGGCCAGGCAGGCGGACTTGCTGATGCATGTGGCCGACGCCAGCAACCCGTCGGTTTTTCAGCAAATATCCGCAGTTTACAAGGTCCTTAAGGACCTCGGGATTGAGGAAAAGGATACTTTGTTGGTGCTCAACAAGTGCGACCGCGAGGGAGCTGACGAGCGAATTTCGCTTGTCCAGGAACGCTATCCTAATGCGATTGCGATATCTGCACGAAGCGGTTTAGGCATGCAGCGTTTGGCCATGTTGGTGAGCGATTCGCTGACAGCAAGCTTTGTCGAATTGGAACTTCGATTGCCAGTGAGCGACGGCAAAACCATCTCTTGGTTGGCTACACATGCCGAGGTTCTTTCCAAGCACTACCAAGACGAATTTTGTTTGGTTCATTGTCGCATGAGCGTTGGATGTGCGGGCAAGCTTGCTGGACATGGGGTCGATATGCGGGTGCTTCAGGGCACGCTCCCCGAGCCAGCCAAGCAAGGGCTTCCCAACAATGCTACGTTCATCCCTGTCGAATCGATGCACACGGCTTCCGAGGTTCCCGCGCAGCCCAAGGTAGGCTAGAGCAAAGCCCCAAGGAGGTTCCGTGGCAAAACGAAGGCTCGAAGGACTGCGGGTGCTCCTTACGGGTGCCTCAAGTGGGATCGGTTATTGCATGGCCAAGCAACTCATGCTCGACGGTGCAGAGGTCTTGGCAACAGCGCGTCGGCCCGACCGTTTAGCACGCTTGGTCCAAGAGACTCTTGGGAGTCCCGGCAAGCTCACGGTGATCGAAGGGGACTTGACCTCCGCAGCCCATCGCCAGCGACTTGCTGGCTGGTGTAGGGAGCATTGGCAAGCCCTGGATGTTTTGGTCAACAACGCAGGTGCTGGGGCGATCGGACCGTTCGAGCAAGCCAACAACGATCGATTGCGGCGGGTGATGGAGATCGATTTTTTTGCGCCTGCGGAATTGACCCGTCTGTGCATCGCTCTGCTTAAGCAGGGCAATCATCCAGCGATCCTGAATATCGGATCGGTCTTGGCCCACCGCGCGGTCCCCAACAAAAGCGAGTACTGTGCGGCAAAATTCGCGCTGAGGGGTTGGGCAGAATCGCTGCGGGTTGAGTTAGTCCCTTGTGGGATTGAAGTCTTGATGGTTTCGCCCAGCACGACGCGATCTGAGTTTTTTGATTCACTGGTCGATAGTCATCCGGATGCCAAGAGTCGTTCGATCGGAAGCATGACGCCGGAGCGAGTTGCGCAGTTGGCGATCCGAGCTTTGGTGCGGTCCAAACGCGAAGTGATCTTGAGCCTCGGTGGCAAGGCATTGGTTTCCATGGGGCGGTGGTTCCCAGGGATTACCGATCGTATTTTGGCAAAAGCCGCCGATGCCTCTGACAAGACGGCAAAACCCTGAATCCCTGAATTTTAAAGCCGACCTCTCCAGGGAGTCTTGATTCGCAGCAAGTGTCGGAAGAGAGCCGTCCATTGCAGGACGACGAACCATAAGACGCTCAAGGGGTGCAGTAGGGCTCCTAGGAACGACTGGCGGAATGCTTTTTGGGCTAGAAACCTGGGGATCCAGCCCATGAGGGTCGCTAACCCGAGCATCAGGAGGCTTGCTAGCGATAAGCCGGACCAGAGGGAGTGTTTTGCGCAGTGAATCAGCTGCCAGGTAAACAAGCACACAGGCAGGACCGAACCGCCCAGTAGCAGGATCGTGAAAGGAACGATCAATGTTGGATTGGCGATTCCCTCGGTCGCATTCTTCAAAAGGCCTTGCTGGACCTGTTGGGTATTGTGGTACATCCGGCATGTAGCGATGTCCGTGGCATCGAAGACATCGGTTCTTAAGCCAGCCTGTCGAAACGCTCGGGGGAGTTTGATCCCGTCATGGCGCGACGAGGCGATTGCCCGGTGACCATCGGCTTGCAAGTATTCTGATTTCATCGCCAAAAAGAGTTGTCCACAACCTGCTGCAAAGCCCGGGTCGGTGGAGTTTCGCATGCGATCGATCGGTAGGAATCCCAAGAGGATGTAGTGCATCATAGGGATCAAGAGTTTCTCGGTGATGGTTTCAGTCTCTTGACGTGGGAAGCCACTGACAAGGGGGGCTTGGCCATACTCTTGTTCGGCGATGATTCGAGTCAAGGCATCCTTAGAGAGACGAACGTCGGCATCGAGGAACAGCAGTCGGTCGAACTGGGCCAGTTGTGATAGTTGCCAGCAGGCATTTTGCTTACCGTTCCAACCATCAGCCAACCCTCTAGAGCGGTGAAGTTTGATATTTGGGAATTGGGTCGATTTTGACTCGACGATGGCCGCAGTTTTGTCTTCGGATGCATCGTCTAGGACGAGGACTTCGAAGACGCTATGTGTACAAACCATCAGATGATCCAACGCAACTTGGATGCTCGATTCCTCGTTGCGGGCAGGAATCAGAACACTCACCGGGATACTTCGGGCTTGTTCCAGGCGCTCCGGGTCGGTGCAGGCTGGGCGGAAGCTTTGAAGGTTCTTCAGGAACATCGCCAGTGGCAAGGTTGCTAGGGCTAGAAGAAGTCCTGAAGCAATGAAGAACGTCATCGATGAAACCTTTGATTCTCTATACGATTGATTCTGACTGGGATTCGATTCCCGATCGATTGTACCTTGCAAAATCCTTGACGCGTTGTAATTCGCTTGAGTCTCTTGTCAGAGTCTCTTGTCAACGAGCGGCAAAAACGGGCCATTGTCGGGAGAAACAGAATTCGCCTCCTTCCAAGCGCCCACGACACTTTTGACGGAAGAACCCTTACAACCGGAATTGTCTTGCTGTTTTATACTTTTTAAAACTATCATTTTAGTAGAAAAACGTTGTCTCGATCTAGACTAGTGAGGAGTCGAACGTTCTTTCCTTCGACTGCAATTTTTTAAGATAAGTAAGAAAAAAGCTCATAGTTGTTCTTCAAAAGGGATGCCCGATGAGAAGAAGTCGTATTTGCATTTGCGGAACGCAAATTTCTGCTCCAATCGAAAAACTCAAACGAGGTATGGAATGCCCTACATGTGGTAGAGTCCTCGTTTTTGAAGAGCAATTCGATCCGGGTACTAGAAGCCGGTCTGAGAGGAGAGCCCTCAATTTCCCTTCAAAAAATAGCAAAACCCTCAATCATACCGCCTTGATGCCCGGATGGATTCGATTCTCGGCGGTCTTCCTTGTACCGTTGCTTTTGTCCATGCTTTTGATTGCGTTGTTGCGTCCTACCATGGTCAGATCGGTCAAGAGTCTGGGCTTTTTGAGAGAATTAGTTCCTGCCCAAACCTTGACCGTCGTGGGAAATCAAGCCTCTTTTGAATGGAGCAAAGCGCCGGCTTGGAATACATCTGTCGATTCGGTTTATGGATCGTTCGAGGGCCCACGAGTTGTGAAAGAGTTCACGACGCTGGCGTCGTCATCATTATACAAATCGATCGAGAAATTATTTGTTTACGATAGGCTTTGCAACGAAGTTTGCCATGGCAGCAACGCTTTTAAGTCTCGAGAGATCGATTCAGAAGAATCGACCGAGAGAGTGTGTCGTGAATTGGTGTCCGCGTTTCTGGACAACTCTCAAAGAGTAACCGCAGGATATCATGACTGGCGTTTGATCGGCGTGTCGAAGCAGGCAGACCAGACTGCTTTGTTGGTGCGATACTACCGAGAGAACTTGACTCCCGTCGATCTGCTAGACAACGAAGAGATCCTCAAGGCTTTAAGCCGAAAAATCAGTTTTGATGTTTTCAATATTTACTGCGGGAATATTTTCAGGTGTGAGGTTGCAAATGGAGCATTCAATCCGAAGCTCCAAGGATATTTGGCAACAAACTTTTTTGCTGATAGTTCCTTTGGGTATGTCGTCTTGATGGTCTCTGGAGACGGTCTTGGTATGGCGATTGAAGACCTCCTGGATTACCAGGTTCAGAGGCCTTTGAGCCAATTATGCATGAACTGGGTTGACGACTCCGACCCGGGTGTCGCGAGGGTTCCGAGCAACCTCGTCCAGCTCTCGGGGCCATCGCACGCTGATATTCAGTCCATTCAATCTTGGATCAGCAACCGAGCCGATACGTTTTCTCAGACCGATCGGCAAGCGATCGAGGATAATCTATTAAGGCTCTACAGTCAGACCAATGATCCGTTGATGTATGACTTGATGGGCCGACTCGAAAGCGACTTTGGGAACAAAGAGGAGTCTTTGGAATACTTTTCGAAAGCCAAAGCATCTGGTTTCCAATCTCTGGAATCCCATCGTCAATTCATTTGGCAAGCCATTGACGCCAAATCTCAAGAGCAACTTCTAGCGAGTTTAAACGATCTGAATAATTATTGGAACGTGAAGCTTACGGGACTGGATGCAGCGGAGGATCGCAGAAGGTTCTACAAATTCGAAGGCTACTGGAGGAGAGGTGAGGCTCTTTAAGCCGTTTCAGGGCCGGGCAGAGCTTGGTCCATCGTTTGGTTTGCGATCAGTTGGGATCGAACCTCTTCGAGGCTAAGACTCACCGGCGGGATGGCTCGTTCGAGCCGATTTGAGGGTAGGGTGTTGTGCTCCTGATCCAATACTCGGTCGACTTCTTCTTGGAGAACCATCAGCCAAGCGGGGATTTCCAAACCTACTCCGGTTGGCTCCCGCATCATCAGGTGAAGTTCCTGGACGAGCAATTCAAACGCCCGGCTCTGTTGCTGTTCATTGCTCCTGAGTTGGCGCATCGCTGGTCGGATCAAGGCGCGCATCCGATCGATCGTCATGGGTTTGAGGAACCGTTCGTTAAGCCGATCGGCAACCGAGGGCATCATCATCGCATAGGTCTTTTGGAGCTTCCTAAGTTTTTCCAGATAGGTGTCAGCTTCGTGAGACACCCTTTCCGAGAGAGCCCGTCGCCACTGGATTGCGGAATGTTGACAACCGGTGTGGACTAACACTTCGTGGGCCCAAAAAACTGGCTTCAGGTTCCAGCATACTCGGTCGTAACGAACCCTGAGT
>Ga0136644_10002205_pt1 | contig 14995 bp, 2 predicted proteins | sample C_130820_EF_Meta_FD_94780 | JGI IMG/M metagenome (GOLD analysis project Ga0136644, IMG submission 94780) | Freshwater microbial communities from Lake Croche, Canada to study carbon cycling - C_130820_EF_MetaG (v2) (version 2) | ecosystem: Environmental > Aquatic > Freshwater > Lake | place: Lake... | reverse complement strand
GCAGGCCAAGGAAGGGCCCGCCCGAAATCGCGATCGTGAGCAGCACGATGCCGCTGTTGAAGCGCTGGTTCTCGCGCATCATGGCCGCGTCCAGCGACGTGCGGATCGCCTGCAGCCCGGCGCTGCTGAGCCTGCGCGGCTGGCCCGCCTCGTCCAGGGGGGTGAAGCGTTGCATCACCTCATCGAGCCCAATGGCATAAAGGCGATAGACCGACGAGCGTTGGCTGCTTGGGTCTTGCATCAGCGACGCAATGTCGGCGTGGCCCGGGGTGAGCAAAGCGCGGGGCTTGACCTTGAAGGCGGCCAAAAATGCGTCATTGGCCCGGCCGACCGTGCGCAGCATCACCGCCTTGCTGACCATCACGTAGACACTGACCACCGCCATTACCGTCAGCAGGCCGATCACGATCCAGCCGTCCAGCGTGACCGAGCCGATCAGGATGGCGAAGTAAGACACCTCGCCAGAATCGCCGCCCTCCTCGTCGGCGCTGATCAGTGGCGAGTCGGCGGCCTGGCCCAGCGCCTGCAGCGTCACATAGGCCGCCGGGCGGCTGGCTGCAACCAGCGCCACCTCATCGAGTTCACCGCCAAAGCCGCGGCCGATCAGCGCGTCGCCGGCCACGTCGCTCAGCGCCAGGTTGCCGGCACCGGTTTCGATGCCGTCGACATACAGCGTGACCTTGCCCGCGTTGGCCACCACCGCCACGTGCTGCCACACCGCTGGCTTGAGCGGCAGGCTGGAGATGACCGACGCCGTGCCCATGGCCACTTCCAGCTTGCCGGCCACCAGGCCAATGCGCAGCCCGTTGCCTGAAGCGGGCAAGGCCAGCAAGCCGGCGGCCGCTGCGCTCACATCGGTGGGTTTGACCCAGGCGCTGAAGGTGAAGCCCGCACTGGCTGCCAACTTCAATGAAGGCGATGACGCCAGCGCGATGCCGTCGCCACCGTCCAAGGCGACAGCCCCACCGATCGGGCCGGCCGCCACAGACTTGGCCGTGCCGCTGGTGGCCGGAATCGCGTTGGCCGTGCTGTCCTTGAGCACATCGGACGCAGCGAAGTGGAAAGTGAACACGGCTGCAGGATCCTGGACCTTGCCGCCAGCGGGCGTAGCACCCGCCTTGTCACCACCCCAGGTCATCACCAGCGGCGTCTTGCCCGCGGCTGCGACCTTGGGCAGCAGCAGCCACACGTTGGCCAGCTCGTCTGTGGCTTCGAAGTTCTCGACCTGCGAAGGCAGCGGCGTCTTGCCGTCGGCGGCAAAGAAGTGCAGATCCGAGCCGTCGGGCTTTGCTTCAGCGAAGGTGAAGTTGCCACTGTGCAATCGCACCAGCACCGGCACTTGCGCGAGCTCTTCCTTGACCTCGACGCCAGCGGCCGTGGTGTCGATGACGAGCTTTTTCTTTTGGCCGCCATCGGCCGCATGGACGCCCGGTGCTGCGCACAGCACCACCAGAGCCAATATCGCTGAGAACAGTCGTTGCAAGGTGCGGGTCTGTGTCATGGCAGAAGGTTTGTTGAAGTGGTTCATCGCTTTTTCTTCTTCTTTGAATCGGGGCCGTCCGGGTCGTTTGAGCCGGCGTTTTCGGCATCGCCGAATCCGAGGGCCTCGACCGTCAACACCAGCGAACTGGCGGCGGCTGCGTTCGGGTTGGCGGCCGCTTTGGCCGCGTCGTCAGATTTCTGCGTGGCATTGGCCGGTGCGGCAATGGCACCGAGTGAGGGGGCGGCCACGCTGACCTGTGCGCCGGCAATCGAGCCGCTCGCGGAAATGTTGTCGGCGTTGCGCACGACGGGTGCGACCACCAGCACCGAGCCGCTCGAGCGCACGCCGGCGTCGCCGGCATCGAACACGCCACGCGGCGCGATGGCGAACACATCGCCCGGTGCCGCGTCGGCACGTGTCTTGAGCGTCGCAATGCCCGAGCCGCTGATCGAACTGGCCACATCGACCGAAACGCGACCATCCTTGTCCACGGTGAGCAGCGGCGGGGGCGCCGAGGCAGCGGTCTTCGCCCCCTTGCCCGCGTCGATGTTGGCCCGCTGAGACACCAGCGTGATGTCGCCGCCGCCCAGCGTGAACACGCGTCCCTTGTTGACCAGAAAGTCGTCACGCACCAGACCGCTCACCGCACCGCCGCGCACCGTGAAGATGCCGGTGTCGGCTTCCGAGGGCTTCTGGCTGTTGCCCGCCGTCAGGCCGGCAAACACCGAGCCGGCCGGCGCGTACAAGGTGATGGCGCCGCCCTGCTCGGTCTTGAACTGGCTGCCGAAGTTCGAGATGTCGCCACCGTTCGAAGCCGCAGCCTGCGGGAGCATTCGGGCCATTGGAGCGGCGGTTTGCGGAAACAGGCTGGCGATCAGCGCATCAAAGCTGTGCAGGCTGTCGTCGATGAGCTTGCCCGCGTCGGACTTGCGGCTCGCATTACCGGTTTCCACCAGCAGGGCGAAAAAGCGCGTGTCCAGCTGGCCGTCATCGTTGCGCGCCAACTCGCCAGCCAAGTCATCGGCTCGCTGATCAACGCGTGCGGCGAGCTCTTTGTGCTCTGTCAGGTACTGCGATTGCGCATCGCTCGGCAGCGCACGAAACGCCGTCCAGGCCTGCGCCGCCAGCGCCGGATGTTCGGCCATGTAGTCCGACTGCTGCTGGGCAGCCAGCGCCCGGAAAGCGGCCCAGACCTGCGCTGCAGTGGCCTTGGCTGGCAGGGCCTGGCCTTGGGCGCGCACAAACGCATCCAGCGCCGCCACATCGACCGCACCACCCTGGGCACTCACGAAAGCGCCCAGCGCGGCCAGGTCGGCCCCTGCGGCCAGATCGGCGGCCGAGCCGTAAGCCTTGGCAAACGCCACGAAAGACCCGTAGTCCGCAGGAGCGCTGCCCGCGACCACACGGATCGCAGCGCCGCCGTCGGGCAGGTAGACGTTGTCGAGGTTCCCGCGCGTGACCACGCCGTTGCCGTTGCCAAGATCCACATGGCGAGCGGCGCTCATCACGAGCTGCCCCGGTCCGCCCATCACGTGCGACACATCACTGGGGAAGCCGCCCACCCCGTTCGACTGCGTCGTGTCGATCACGTCGCGGTCGGCTTGCAACACGGTCTTGTCGGTCGCGGCCAGCTGCTGGATTCGAAAACCCAGGTCGGCGATGTCGCGCCCGGCGGTGATCACGGCGGCCTTGGGCAGCGAGAGCGAATTGGCGAAGCTGGCATCGCCCTGAACGTCACCGTTGACAGCCGTCAGGCGCGCGGCCACCGCATCGGCACTGTGCAGACCCGTCGGTGCGTGGGCTTCCAGTGCCGTGGAGCTCCCGTCCAGGATGTCGATGTCGACTCGTGACAGCACGCGCGGCACGGCAGCGGTCGACATGCCTTCGGGGCTGTTGTCCAGCATGCGCAGCGGTCCCGTGCTGCCGTTGTTCAGGCGGATCGAGGCTGACGCCAGCAAGTCCAGCTGACCGGTGGCCGCCGGCGCGAGCGTCACGCCATTGGCCAGCACCACATCGCCGCCCATGGCCGCGGCCACCAGGGTCGACGGCAGCAGCGCATACAGGTTCGCAAAGCTGCCGGCGTAGCTGTCGTTCTGCCAGCGGTTGGGAATCTCGCTGCGGCCGGCATCGGCCAAGGCGCTGGTGTCGGCAGAAAGCCGCACGTCGCCGCCCAGGGCGGTTAGCGCCAGCGAGGAGTTGCCCGCGTAGGTGCTGAAGTTGCTGAACTGCGCGTAGGTGGTCCGGAAGTCCGCCTTGGGCGCGTAGCTCGGGTCCCAGTTGCCGTTGGGCGCGTACAGCGGATCAGGAGCGCCGGGCAGATTGTTGATGCTCTGCTCGGTCATCGTGGGGTTGTAGGCCGTGGTCAGGGCCAGCGTGCGACCGGCCACCACCTTGGCCCTCGCATCACCCAGGGCAAGCACGGGCGCAAAGGTCTGCGTGCCGTCGAGATGGCCGGCTGCAGCCCATCCGCCGGCGCTCAGTGAGCCGTCAGCGCGCAGCGACAGATTGCCCTTCTGCACGTAGAACATGCCGCCGGCAATGTCACCACCGGCTTGCACACGCAGGTCACCGCCGCCGTGTTCGGTGGCTGCCGCACCGGCCACCGCGACCTGGCCATTGCCTGAGGCGCTGACCGACAGATTGCTGATGCTGCGCCCGGCGGTGACCGTCACGTCGCCACCGCCCAGGGTCGCGATGCCTTGATCAAAGTAGTCCGGCCGCACCCACCAGGCGGTGTTCAGTGTGGTCGTCTGGTCGGCCAGCGTTTCGAACTCAACGCTGTCGTCGGCCAACGTGGTGCTGCGTCCCTGGCGGAACAACCAGTTGTTGACCATTTGCGGCACCACCTTGGGCAGGGGCGCGATGCTGCCGGGCACGCCGGGCGAGCCCGGGTCTTTCGGGTCGGCCTCAGGGTCACCACCGACGGGGTCAATGCTGTCCCAGTTGCGCGTGTACCAGCCGCTGTTTTGCGGCCCCTTGATGTCGCGGCCGGCCTTGACGGTGATGGTCCCGCCCGCGTCGGCAAACGTGGCCGCCACCAGCGTGTCCGGGGTCGCGCCGTAGTGCGTGTTCAGGGCATTCAGTGGTGCCACCACGCTGACGCCAGGGGCCAGCGGTGCGCCGGCGGTGTACAGCGACGCACCGAACAAGGTCTGGCTGAAGTTGGGGTAGACGTCGCGGCTGTCGTAAACCAGCGGCTGGTCCAGCGTCTCGTCGAGCTCGGCGCTGACGTAGACCTTGGCCATGGCCAAGGTCACGTCACGTGCGGCTGCCACATCGATTCGCCCGGTGCCGGTGCGCACCACCGCCACCGGCGCGTCGTAGGACGTTACCGGCGCATCGAGGTTGGGCGCAACGATGTCGGTGCCGCCGGCTTCTTTCATGGCCGGGCGATACATCACCGGCATCAACTCCGACGTCGGGTTCCCTTCTTCATCGACGACGCCCACGAGCTCGTACTTGGGCTGGAAATATTCATCCAGCTTCTGGCGCTCTTCAGCCACCGGGGTGCGTGCGGCAAAGTCCAGCGTCAGGTTGCCCTTTCCATCGGCCACTTGATCGGCGCCCAGCAGCGCCGTCGTGCTGGCAGCGCGCAAGTCGGCACCGGCCACCAGTTGCAGGTCGGCCGATGCCCCGCCGGCCAGTGCCCACAGCGGCATCGCCAGCAGGCTGTCTTCGGGCTTCGAAAAGCCGTCGCTGATCGACCCGGCCACCGTCAAGTTGCCGGCAGCACGCAAGGTCAGGTTGACGGGCTGGCCGTCAAAGTGCCAGGCATTCAGGTCCCAGCCCCGGTCGGCCGCGTTGGCCGCGAACTCGTTGACCGACACCCACAGATCGCCGTCCGAGCGAATCTCCACGCCCGCGCGCAAAGCCGCATCGCTGCGATTCAGGCGTGATGCGACAGCAAAGTGCTGTTGGCTGAAGGTCTGCGCATCGACGTACATCTGCCCGCTGGTCGTGGCGTCGAGGTTGGTCGCGCTGTCGGCATGTTCAGTGACAGTGCTCGCGCGGTAGACCTTCACGCCCTCGATCACCGTCGTCGCGCCCGGCGAGATCTCGGTGTCCAGCACGGCCACCGCCACATCGCTGCCGTCGGCCAGGCGCGGCGCGCGCAAGGTCACACGGCCATCGCGGCGCGCAGCGCCATCGGCCGCCGGCGCGCCGGACACATCGATGCGCCCGCCCGTCAGGTGCAAGCTGGCCTCTTGATCGACACCGTTGGGCGCAGCGCCGTCGGCCGTCATGGCACTGATCAGCACCTGGCCGCCGCGACCCGCAGCACCTGCCCCGGCGTCGCTGGGGGCCACAGACGAAGCGTTCAGCAAGGCCTGGTCTTGAATCGTCACCTGGCCAGACACGCCACCATCGGTGGCCTGCGCGGCCATCAAGCGGATGCTGCCACCGGCCAGGCCCGACGCATCGATCACGCTGTCGCCCGCCACGGTGATGCTGCCGTGGTCGGTGGCCAAAGTGAAGTCGTGCGCCACGATGCGGTTGCTGCCGTCGAGAGTCACATCGCCATGGCGGAACCTGAAGTCACGCTCGCCGGTAAAGCCCGCCAGGTTCAGCGTCTCGTTCAGGGCCCCGAAAGCCCCCGCCGCGCCGGCGCTGTCGGTGTCCAGCGTGAACTGGCCCTGCGCCGGCTGGCCCAGACCGGGCACAGGGGTGGCGGCACCACGCAGCTGCGCACCAAAGCTCACCGAACCCGTGCCGTCCGGCTTGGTGGCGCTGATCGTCAAGTGGCCTGCGTCCGCCGCGATGGATGAGACGTCGAGCGTGGCCTGCTCGCCCAGCGTGATCTGCGGTGCTTGCAGCAACAGGCTGCCACCCGGCCCGTAGGCGGCAGCACCGTTCTTTTGCAGCACTGCGCCGGCGACCGTCAGCACACCAGAATTCACCGTGATTGCGCCCGTGGCGGTCATCGCGATCTGGCCCGAAGGCGCCTCGATGCGCGTGCCAGCATCGATCGACGCGGCCTGGAAGCCCAGCTGTCCACCGCCACCGCCTTGTGGCGTGGGCTGGGCACCCGTGCCGCTGGCCATGCCCCTCAGATGCAGCTCACCCGTCGTTTGGAACAGACCGCTGGCACCCGGGGCCACCGTGACGCGCGGCGCGTCCAGCGTCAGCGTGCCGTCGGCCTCCAACACCCCGTCTTGCCCGATGGCGCGCACCGCGTTGCCGGCGCTCAGCGTGGCCTGCCCGAAGCCTTGCAGCGCCATGCGTCCAGAGCCCAGCGCGATCGTGTCGCCTTGCATCGCGAGCGTCCCGCGGCTGGCCGAGGTGGCCAGCACTTCGCCGCCGGCGCGGCCGTTCAGCACGATGTCGTCGCCCTGAAAAACCGCCTGCGCAACATCATCACCACCGGCCACGATGCCGCTGCCCGACAGGGTCAGGCGCTGCGTGGAACCACTGCCGAGATGCGACAAGCCGTAGACCGTGATCGAGCCTTGTCGGCTGTTCAGGTCGATGCTGTCGAGCGCGGACAACGACGCCAACGCCAAACCGTCCAATGCCAGCGTGGACTCAGCCACGTTTTGCGCAATCGCATCGCCCAGGCTGATTTGGGGCGCTGCCGCCGTGAAGGCGCCGCCATCACCCACCCGGATCGAACCCGCGTTGACCGCGCTGCCCGTGACATCGATTTGCACCGCGCCTTTGCCCGACACCACGGCGCCCGAAGCGATGGACAGTGCGCCCGACGGCTTGCCTTCGCCGCTGGCCGGTGCCTCGCTGCGCTGCAATCCAACGGCCGCACCGCTGCTCACCCGCAACAGCGCGCCCGATTCGGGCAACACCAGATCGGCAGCGGGGCCGGCGGCGCCAGACTCAGCCAGCACCGCGGCCTGCGCTTCCAATCGCAACGTGTCGCTGGCCGCCAGCAGTACGTCAGGCGCGCTCAGCGGGTGGGCCGCATCGTTGCTCAGGGTCATTTCGCTGGTACGCACGTCAAGCTGCTTGCGGCCGTCCACGGTCTCATGCAGCGCGCCCAGCGTCAGCGCGCGGGCGTGCCAATCTGACAGCTGGTCGGCCGACAGCGCCACCACGCCGTCGGCGCCCGTCGTGCTGCCAGAGGTGATCTCCATCCGGGGTGCGGCCACATCAGCGGTGCCCGCCAGGCCGCCTGTCGCAGCGGCCAGCAACACCCGGCCTTGCAGGCGCAGCTCGCTGTTGGCCGAGCCCTGGCTGGCAAAGGCCACGTGGCCGCCGTCGCCGGGCAACTCAGGCGCGGCCACGCCAGCTGCCTTGGCCTTATTGGTGAAGTAACTGGCCGCGTTGTAGATGGCGTATTCGGATTGGCGCTGCACCACCGAGCGCGGTGCAACCACAAAGCCCTGGCTGCGCGTGTCCGCCGACCCGTCGGCGACATTGGCCCGGTGGCCCGACACCAGCCAGGCGCCGTCGGTGCGCAAGCGGTTCGCGCTGGCCACCATGTCGCGGTTGCCGCTTGCGAGCGTGACGCTGTAGGCGCCCGGCAGCAAGGCGTAGTGCGCCGGCAGCAAGGTGTACTGGCCAGCCTTCAGGTCGCCCGCCGCCGACAGCCACACCGCATCGCCCACGCCCAGCCCGCCGTCAATGCCGTACAGCGCATCCACCGGCGCGAGTTGGCTGGTGTAGCCCGGCACGATGGCAAACACCGCGGTCTTGGCCGGCGCCGCAGTGCCCAGCGTGTTGTTCGACAACACATCTTTCGAGCCGCCCTTGCCAGCCGTGAAGCCATAGGCAAACAAGCTGCCACCGCCCGACAGGTCGATCACCGATCCCGCCTCGGTCGTGATGCTGTCGGCCAGCGAGGTGACAACCTTGCCCGGCAACGCACGCTGCGGGGTCAGCGCACCGGCGCTCGGGTTCTGGCGGATCGACACCTCGGTGCCGTCGGCCAGCAAGGTCGCCCAAGTGCTGGCGGTTGGCACGCTGCCGTTGGACACCGCGCCCAGCGGCACCGGCCCGTGGCCGGCCACCGAGGTCAGGCTGCCTGCGGCGTAGCGCACATCAAGCGTCAGGATGTCTGACACGGCCGCGTCGGTGTTGCCCAGCGTGATGCTGCCAAACGGCGCCACCAGCCGTCCGGCCTGCTCAATGTGCGGCGCCCAGGCGGTGATCGACCCCCCGGCCGACAGCGGCGCTTGTGGCGCGAGGCCTTTGGTGGTGAAGCTCAATCGACCGGAGCCGTCGAGTTCGCTGCCGGCCACCGCAAAGGTGAAATCGCTCAAGGTGGTGGGCAGCACCTGCGCGCTGCTCAGCTCCAGTGCGCCCTTCATCCAGAACGAGCCGCGTTGGGTGCCGTCGAAGTAGCGGGTCTGAGGGTCAAACCACGCCATGCCGAGCAGGCGCACATCTTGAGCAGCATCCAGCGCCGCCGTGCCGAAGCCTTGCAATGCGGTGTGGCCCTTGAGGTCGATGTTCGACGCCTTGACCTTGAGCACCGAGTTGCCTGCCATCGCCGAGCGCGCGACGGTCTCGTCGGGTACCACGACGAGGGGGTACACCGTCTGTTCGGCTCCGCTGTCGCCCAGCTGCACATACGGCGCTTGCAGCAACAGCGTCGCAGGCGTGTCTTGCATCAAGCTGCGGCCGGCCAGGCGGGCGCTTGCCAGCGGGGCAGCCGCCAAGGCCAGTTCGTCGATGCTGCGCTCGTCGACGCCGGCCAAAATGTCTGCGGCCCGCAGTTCGGCGATGGCGGTCGCGAGCAGCTCCGAGTAAGCCGTGCTGCGCAGCAAGGGGTCTGCCAGCAAGGTGGGCGCGTCCAGCACGATCGATTGCGATGCCTTCAGCGTCTGGTCGCCGGTTTCCAGCGAAAAGCCCAGTGAGCCCGAACTGCGCAAGCGCAAGCGGCCAAAGCCGCCGTCGGTCAAGCCACTGGCCAGCACCGTCGCGCTGCCGGGCGTGCCCTGGTAGGTGCGGGCGCTCTGGGCATCCTCGGGGGTGCTGCTGCCCACCGGCTGGCCCGACTTCACCACATTGAGTACCGCGTCGGTGCCGCCTTCAAGCGCCAGGGTCAGGCTGCCCGCACTGGCGCCGGCCCCTGCGCCACCCAGAAAGCTGCCGTAAAGCTCCATGCCCAGCGACGAGCGGATGTCGATGCTGCCGCCCGCGCTGCTCACACGATCGACGGTGGTGGTGCCGCTGCCCGACTTGAAGGTCAGCTCGCCAGCCGAAACGCCTTGAACACTGAGCGTCGCACCCGGCTGTATCACCACATAGGCATTGGCCGGGTTGACCACGCTGCTGCCGTCGGCGGTCTTGTCGGTGGTACCACCCAGGGTGATGCTGCCGCCGCTAAGCAACTCACCGGTGGTCAGGCCTGCGCCGTTGGTGTAAAGCCGTGCGGCGCTGCCATCGGCGCGCAAAGTGGCGGCCGGGCCCAGCCACAGGCTGTGCACGGTGGTGTCGGTGGCGAACGGCGTCAGCCCCAGCGCGATGCGCCCTCCGGGGGCGTTCAAGCTGCCGTAGACCTCGAGCTGGCCAGCCGAGCGCAGGTTCAGCGACGCACCCGGATCGAGCTGCACGCTCGCCCCGTCGAGCACGCGCAAACGCCCGGCTTCGGCGCTGCCATCGGAAGGCGCCTCGCCAACCGCAGCGCGCAGCGTGAGGTTGGTGGCTTGGCGTACCAGACCCGGGGCGGCCGGCGGCATCAACTGCTCGTGCGTCACATCGCCCGGCCGGCCGCTTTGGTAGCGTTCGGCGTCGTTGTCCAGCAGCCATTGACGGGCCATTGGCCGCAGCGAGGTGCCGGCGGTCACGCTCAGATCGCGGTTGGCCCCGACGTCGTAGTTGGTGAAGCCGCCTTGCTGAAAAAACGCCGGCGCCAGCGCCAGGTCACCCACCGTTGGCTCGGACACATTGCCGAGCACAACGTCGCGCCCGACCAGCTTCAACGAGCCGCCGCTGGCAAAACCATATCCCGCCAGCCGCAGGTCGCTACCCCAAACCAACGTGGCCAGATCCATGCCCTGGGCCGTGGTATCCAGCGGTTTGACGACCATGGCGATCGAGCCGGCCGTGCCCTTGTCGACGTCGCCTGCAGCGCGCAGCCAGGCACCGGCCGAGACATCGATGCCGACGCGATCGCCCAGTTCGATGGACGCGGCACCCAATGACACCGAACCACCGGCCTTGGCGACCGCATCGCTGGGGTAGCCGGCGGCGTCGCGCCCCGGATTGGCGAGGGCGCGGTCGTTCGTCCACAGGCCGGCCGCACTGATCTCGACATCGTCGGCGACGTCGATGCTCACTGCCTTGGCACTGAAGCTGCCGCCGGCCATCGTCACCGAGGCGCCTACCCACAGCCTGCCGCCGTCGGGCGGTTGCGTCTCGCCTTCGTTGGGAGTGAACCTGGGCGTCGACGCGTCGAGCTGCAGCACGCTGCCCGGCGCCAGCCTCAGGGCTTGCGTGATCTCGATGTTGCCGCCGGTCCGGGCCGACAAGGCGGTGAAGCCCGCACGCCCAAGCGCCGCCATGTTCAGCGTCAAGGTGTCGGCCAGGCCGTCCAACGGCTCGCCCACGGCGGGCAGTTCTGTTGCGTGGGCATTGACCGACGCGCTGAGCTGCAACAAGCCCTGATAGCGGAACGGGCTGGCGTAGCCCGCCCCACGTCCGCCATACCAGCCCAGGCCGTAGCCGCCATCGGCAGGCCGCCCGAACCAGCCCCAATCGAAGCTGCCCGATTTGGGATCGTCCGCCGACACCTTGATGGTTGGCACCGGGGTGCTCACCGCGCTGTCTGAGAGCGTGCCGATTTCAAGCCGGGCGGCCAAGGGGTAGGCCACCGCTGAGGGGTCGCGCTGGTGCATGCCGCGCTCGACCTTGCCGCTGAGTGCGCCTTGCTGCACGATGACCGGCGCCGAGAACTGCACCGTGCCCGCGCTGGAGCCCTGGCGGTAGCCTTCTTGAAACCTGGCCGCGCTGTCGCTCAGGTTGACCACCTCGTCGTAGAGCACACCGGCCTTGGCCGAGCCGATGTCCACCAGCGTGTTGCCCAGGCGCAGCTGGGTTGTGTTGAGCCGGCCGCCGGCCACATCCACCCAGCCACCGTCGACGTCGATCAGGCTGCCCTCGCGCTGGACGATGGCCGAGCCCGCCACCACGCTGACCGTGCCGCCGTTGGCATTGACCTCGCCCAGTCCAAACTGGCGCTGCTTGAGCCAGCCCGACACATCGCCCACGCCGGTGCCCTTGCGCGCATCGATGCGCACCTTGGAGCCGTACAGCGGCGAATCGCGCAGCGCGAGGTTGTCGGCCAGCTCGGTGCCGCGCAGTTCGACCGTGACGATGTTGCTGTCCATCGCCAGCGTGGTGCCGTGACTGCCTGACACATCGATCAGCGAGCCCTTGCCCAAATCCACCCGTGCGTTGTCGATGTGCGGGTCGGGCGGATTGGTGCCCGGCGCCTCGGCATACAGGTGCTCGGCCAGCATCAGCACATTGCCACCCGGCGCCACGATCTGAGCGCCACGCTCTGACGGCAACGTGCCCTCGGTCGGCTTCAGCTCGATGCTTTCTCCGTGGAGCCGCACCAGCGAACGGTTGAATGTGTTGGTCGCCGGAATCTTGGACGTGTCTTTGAGGTCTTCGCGAACCTCGGTCACGCTGCCCGCGCCCAGCACCAGCGGCCCGGAGCGTGTGGCCACGGTGCCGGTGGAGCTGGCCACCGCCTGATCGCGTGCCAGCAGGTAGATCGAGCCGTTGAGGTTGACCGACGTGCTGGCCGACACATGGCCGTTCTGGTTGACCGCGTAGCCGATCATGGTGGCGTTGCCATGGTCCACATCGATGCGCCCGGTCGCAGCGTTTTCTGCGGTGCCGTTGTTTAACGGGTTGGCGTCGGCCAGCAGCCCCTCGGCCTGCTCGTTGCTGACTTCAACCAGCAGCCCGCGCAAGCTGGTGCCGGTCTCAGACGGCCGCGGTGCGGCAAGATAGACCTTGCTGCCTGCGGCCAGCATGACCTGGCCGTCAGGCGCATTCAACGCGCCCTCGTTGCGCACCTGCGGTGCGGCCAGCAGCACCAGGCCGCCCCGAGCAGCGGTGATCACGGCACCGCCTTCGACCAGCACAGCTCCCGGCGCCACGCCCAGCGCCGCATCGGCCCCGAGCACCGGCGCGGCGCCCTGACGCAACAGGCCGCCGATCACGCGCGACTCGTCAAATTTCAGGCTGCTGGCGATCAAACTGTTGACGTTGACACGGCCGGTCTTGCCAAAAACGATGCCGTTGGGGTTGTACAGATAGACACGCCCGTTGGCATTGAGCACGCCTTCGATCACCGTCTTGTTTTGAAACTCGCCACCGGAGACCTTGTTGAGCAACACCGACGTGCTCGAGGGCTGCACGATGTTGAGCTTGGCGTCGCGGCCGATGTCGAACGACCGCCAGTTGACGATGTTGGTGGCATCGGTTTGTTTCAACTGGGCCGTGCGACCGGTCACCGTGTAGGTCACCGCAGTGCCGGTGCGCTGCGTGTTGCCGATGGGCAGCGCATTGACGCTCACCCTAGGCTCGGCACACGTCACGTCTGTCGCCAGCAGGGCCAGCGCCACCCACAGAGCCAGACGACTCAGCGCCGGGGGCTGCACCGGCGTGTCGCCCCCCGGTCGGCAGACCGATCGGGTGCGTGTGGGACAGCGCGGCAGGCTCATGGTGTCAGTAGGCCCACAGCGCGCGCGCATGCACACGAACCTCACCCGAACGCGTGATGTCACCGGCCACCAGGGCCTTGGCAAGATCGGCCTCAAGGCTCAGCCCGGCCGGCCCGGTAAGCCGAAGGCCCAAGCCCGTGCCGCGCAGCGAGTCATAGCGCGGTTGCGGTGCCACCGCTTGCAGGGTTTTCAGGCGCACCATGTCGAAAAACGCCAGACCGCCCAGCCGCCAGTCGGCAGACGCGGGCCCCAGCGCCACGCGCGGCGTGCGCAACTCAAACGTGGCGCGCACACCTTTGTCGCCGGCCATCTCGCCTTCGAGGTAGCCGCGCACGCTGTCGGCACCGCCGGCCACCAACTGCTCGGTGGGCACCAGCGGGCCGGAGCTTTCCTGCACATCAAGCTTGCCGTACAAAGCCCAGTTGCCCACGGGCTCTGTGTGCGCCAGACCGGCGCGCACAGAAAGGTAGTTGGCCGACGCGCCAGATCGCTTGGCGGCGAACTCGGACTCGGTGTTGCCCAGCAGGCCGCGCAAGCCAGCGGTCAGCGTCAGGTCTAAAGCGCTCAAGCGCTCACCGTCAATCAGCAGGCCGTTGTAGCTGGCCACCAGCGGCGCATAGGTGATTGGTGCACCGCTGCTGTCGGCGCCCGGCACGATCACGGTTTGCTTGATGTTCTTGTAATCCAGCCCCACAGAAACGGTCTGGGGCGTGTCGGTGCCGGCGCCGAAGGTCGAACTCAATCGAAACCCCGCCGTGTCTGAATTGCCCAGCAAGCCCAACCCCGGCGCATTGGCAAGACTGGCGAACTCGCTGTTGGAATGAACACCGTAAAACGTGAGCACCCCGTCGATGGGCTCGAACGGCAGGGTGTAGCTCAGCGAGGCCACGCGCGCATCGGCCGGCCGCTCGGGCGCCACTTGCAGCGTCAATGACACGCTGTGATGGCGCTGCCACAGGTTGTCGTAGCGCAGCGACGTCGACAGACGCGTCGCGGTGGTGTTGGGCGTTTGGCGGTTGCTGAGCTCGACGCTGCCGTGCAAGGGCAACTGGTCGTCCACATCGAGCTGCACCTCGACGGTGCCAGGCAACACACCCGCCTTGAGCACCGGCGTGACGCGAACATCGGCCGTGCGGTTGAGTGCGGCGACCTGGGCTTGCAGCACCGGAAAGTTGGGCACCTTGCCCTCGGCAAGTTCAGGAACAGCGGCCTTGATCGAACTGGGCAGCGTGTACTCGGCGCCGCTGACGCGCAGGCGATCCACCTCGCCTTCAACCACCTTGAGTGCCACCTCGCCGGTGTCGACCGCCTGCTCGGGAATGGACACCGCCACCGTCAGGTAGCCCGCGCTTTGATAGGCCTTTTCGAGCGCGGCGCGGGCGGCTTCCACGTCGCGCAGCGTCTTGCGTTCACCCAGATAGGGCGTAACGGCCAGCTCAATCGCCAGCGCGCTGAGCACGCTGTTGCCACCCACCACGTACTGATAGATGTCAAAGTGCGGCAAGCCCTGCTCTGTTGCCGGTGCAGCGCCGTCTGCGGCCAACGCGGCGCTGGCTGCGGCCATGCTGGCAAGCCACCACAAGACGAACCTTGCACTCAGGCGTCTGTCAAGCACGGGCACGCCAAAACTCGTCATGAGCGCATCATTCCCGTGCGCTGTGACGCAATCATTAAAAGCATGTAAACCGTGTTGTTTTAATGTTTATTGTTCAATACGCTTTTATTGGATTAATGACCAGACGCCGGGCGCGCGGCGCCACAACCGGCAACCGCACCAAAAACAACGGCCCCTCGAAAGGGGCCGTTGAACACACTGAGCAAAGCCGGGCCGGCTGGCCCGGCTGCCAATCACAGCTTGGTGATGGGCGAGCAGTTGTTG
>Ga0136644_10002204_pt1 | contig 15002 bp, 8 predicted proteins | sample C_130820_EF_Meta_FD_94780 | JGI IMG/M metagenome (GOLD analysis project Ga0136644, IMG submission 94780) | Freshwater microbial communities from Lake Croche, Canada to study carbon cycling - C_130820_EF_MetaG (v2) (version 2) | ecosystem: Environmental > Aquatic > Freshwater > Lake | place: Lake... | reverse complement strand
CGTTGTTCCTTGCTCGACCACGCTCGAGACTGTGATCTCGCCACCGTGCTCCTTGATGATTTTTTGACTTACAGGTAACCCCAACCCTGTACCCCGATTCCCCTTGGTCGATTCAAAGAGCGAGAAGATCGTATTGAGTTGTGATTTGGGGATCCCCATCCCATTGTCCTGGACTCTGATCTGTGTCGCACTTTGATCTTGGATGAGCCCTAAATGGACCTTGGCATCGGGTCGACCACCCGCAGCATCGATTGCATTGAGGACCAAGTTTAGGATAGCGCGGTGGATACCTACAGGATCCACCGAAACCCTTTGGGTGATTTGTGGCTCGTTCCATTCGATTTCTACGTTGGCATCCCCTGCCGAGACCTCTGCGATGGACAAGACATCTTGGATGAGTTGGACCAAATCGGTGGACTCGCGTTTTGGCTCTCGTTGCTTGCTCATCGTCAACATATCGAGCACCAGCGACTCGATCCTGCCATGGATCTTCTCGCAGATCTCCCAGCCCGAACGCACGCTAGCGAGCTGATTGTTTTTGAGCCCTTCGCTGACCATGTATCCGCCACCTCGCAAACCTTGAAGGATGTTTTTGACATCATGCGAGAGGTTGGCGATGGTTTGTCCTACGGCGGCTAGTTTTTCAGATTGCAAAGTGCTCTGATAAAAATTGGTGTCCTCGATTGCCAACGCGGCTTGATGGCCGATGGCGACCATCATTTTGAGATGCTCTGGGTTAAAAACGTTCAGTTCGCCCTCTTTCGATTGCCGGTTTGCACTGACAATCGTATCGATATAGAGCACCCCTACGACTCCGTATCGTCCTCGCATCGGCACGCAGATTGCCTCGCATACGCCGCTGGCTTCGATGCTCGCGCTACTGGTCCAACGCAGATCGTCTCTGGCATTGCTGGTCAGGACGCCTTCCTCTTTCTTAAGCACATAGTCCAAAATCGTCTTGCTAATCGTGATCTGATGGTTCGACTGAGGCTTGCGGTTCTTTCGATACACTGGGCTGAGCTCTCCGGTATTCGAATCGCGGAGCATCACACAAGCATGATCGCACTGCACCCATTGGAAGATTAGATCGACGATTTGTTCAAGCAGTTGGTTGATATCCAACGTGCGGCTGACGGCCAAACTCGTTCGGTACATGATTTCCCAAAGAGATTTGTTTACCGACAGGGGATTGGCTACCTGGGGATCAAAAAATTCAGTTTCACCGACCGGATCACTCAAATCGGCACGACTGATGATCTGAGAGCTTTCTAGCGAGTCATCTGGAACGATCGATACGCTGTTTTGTAGATAGTCTTTATCGGTTGAACTTGGGTTTGCATCGCGGACGCGGAAGACGAAGACATATCTGCCGATTTGAATCCGATCTCCATCGCGGAGTATTCGTGATTCGATCATCTGTCCATTGACCAAGGTGCCGTTGCTGCTCTTGAGGTCTGTAAGAACGAAAGCATCATCGACAAAGTCGATCTCTGCATGCTTGCGAGAAGTTTCAGTATCATCCAGATAAATCTCGCAACGAGAATCTCTTCCCACTCGCTGCTTGGCCTCTGACAATCGATACAGGTTTCCGACCCCCGGTCCTGATACCACGACAAAAGCAGCCATCTGGGTTCACCTAGGACAACGCCAATGGACCATCGTTGCAGTAATTTTCGTTGCCAAAGCGGGCAATCTGGTGGCCAAAACCGTGCGCTAGGCTCATCAGCAGACGGTTATGGGGAACACTCTTGTATTTTAAGGATCGCCCCATGCGGAATCCGAGTCCCCCACCGATCAGAACGAATGGGATATTCTCAAGAGTGTGTGAATTCCCTTTTCCAAGTTCGTTCGTCCAAAGGATCGTAGTATTATCGAGCATGCTTCCGTTGCCCGAGGGCTCCGGGGTTTCGGAGAGTTTCTGAGCCAAATAAGCGATCTGCTCGCAGTACCAGATGTTAATCTTTGTCAGTTTTTCAACGGCTGCTTCGTTCGAGTCCGGTTCGTGTGACAGTCCGTGGTGATCCTCTTCGATCCCCAACCATCGCATTTTGGCTTGCCCGACTGAATTGGTGAATTGGAAGGTGAAGACCCTAGCAAAGTCCGCTTGGATTGCATGAAGCATCAAGTCCATTTGCATACGGGTCAGGGCTGGGATATTGTCGTTGCTATCCTCGAGTTTTGCATCCAGCTTGGGAACCACATGGTTGTCGGCCTCCACGGGAGAGAGCTGTTTCTCGAACTCTCGGACCAGGGCCTCATGCTCATCGAGCAACCGCCGATCGTCTTGACTGACCTTGGATCGCAATTTATTCAGGTCGGCTTGGAGATCATCCAAGACGCTTCGCACGCTCTCTTGGTCTTTTCGTTGGCCGTAGAGTTTATTGAACATCGCATGAGGATCATCGATCGGCGCGATAGGGCGATTCGGGCCGGAATAGACCATGCGGGTCCAAGTATCCGCGCGGCTTGGGACGCCGACACCAAATTCCAGCGATCCAAAGCGCGTTTGTGTTTCGGGTCGCGATTGCAGGAAGTTTTTGATCTCTTGGTCAATCGAAATTCCGCTAGCCCATCCAGCAGGAGTGTCCGAACCACCTTGGATGTTGCCCGGGTAGAGTTCGATCCCTGTGAGCAAACACCCCATGCCTCGCATGTGGCTGTCACCGTCCCCACGAATCTTGTCGCTCACGCCATGGAGTGTCAGAAGCCGATTCTTGAATGGCTCAAGAGGAGCCATAATGCTCTTGAGAGCGAAATTCTCCCCTTCCTCCTCGGGCCAAAAGTTCGGGGGTATCACGCCGTTGGGGCTGAAGACAACAATCAGACGTTGTTTGGAGCTCGCTTCGTCGGCTCGAGCCAGACTGCCGAGATTCATGAGGAAGGGCATAGCTCCTGCGCCGATGCCGAGTTTCTTGGCGAATTCACGTCGGGAGTAGTAGCTGCTCATATAGTCTGTGATCTGAATTGCTGGGAATTGAAAGGCTGGGAATTGGTAGGCTGGGGGTCAGGGGGGACGTTAGTATAGTCGTTTGGGGTGCAAGTGTATGGATTTTAGTCACGAAGAAATCGGGACAAACCCCGATCCCATCGCTGTCTATTCGATCGCGGTTCGATCACGGTGTGTTTGCTTGGGCGATGCCAGGCTGGGGTTCGGGTTGGCAAATTAAAAGACCGATTTCCTGCATCAGAGGCCGAATTTTGTAACCGTTTCCCTGCAAGGAAACAGCCAGTCGGTCTGTTTGATCGATGCCATAGGCGGCAAGAGGCTGCTTGACGAAGAGCTGAAACAGTTGTTTGACGATCGCATTTTTGAACTCTGGCGAGTCACTTAGAAACTCACCGAACTCCTTGACGTTTTGAAATTGGACTTGGTCGCCAAAGCTCGTAACGTACGAGCCGCTGGCATCGATCGGTTTGCCCGATTCATCGGCTCGGTAGCGACCGATCGCATCGTAGTTTTCGAACACAAACCCGAGCGGGTTGATCACTCGATGGCAGGATTGGCACATCGCTCCACTGGTTTGTTTAGCGACTCTTTCACGAGTGGTTAGCCCCGGCGCAGTCTCTTCAGAGATCGGAACGATGGCATCGACCGGTGGACGGAGCGTTCGCCCAAGAATCCTTCGGGCGAGGAACACCCCTCGATGGATCGGCGAGCCGCTGTCATGATAAGCGTAGTAAGACTGTACGTAGGGATGCGACAGCACACCCGCTGCTCGCTCAACGGGCATCGATACTTTTTGAAAAGGTGCATCAGCGCTCAGGCCTCCTCCAAAGACGCTTGCTAAGCGGCCGTTGAGATAAATCGAGTCGGTACGGAGCAATCCGCGAACATCGACATCGCCCTTGGAGTACTCCTCCAAAAGCATTTCCAGACTCAGTCGCAGGTCCGACTCAAGAGCTTGATCGAACATGGCGAAGCGTTCTTTGGACTTGCTCAGATCTTTCGATGCATGAACACCCAACCACTCAAGATAGAATCGCTCCAACTTGCGTTCAAAGCGTTGATCTTTGAGCATCTGATCGATCATAGGGCGAAGTTGTTCGGGCGTGTGTGCTTCTTGCTTGGCAGCCCTTTCGAGCATCCATGGATCTGGGAGCGAATCCCAAAAAGCCAGAGCCAAGAGGGCGATATTCTTTTCGTCGGTAGTTCCGACGGTTGCTGGGTACTGAAACTCTGGGGAGGTCAAGACCATCAGGCACACCTTCTTGATACCGATTTCGATCGGCGTATCGGGTTTAAAGTGTGCATCGATGAAACGAGTTTTGTCCTCGTCGCTCAACGAGCGGCGCAGGGCTGCGGAAACCCACAGGCCACACCATTTTTTCACCTGCTCGATGTTGCTCGCATCATTGGATTCCTTGGGCATCCAACGTTTCGGATCGCTCGACAGCTGATTTCCTACCTCGATCGCCGAAGCGATCAACGCCTCGAACCACTCTCTAGAAATGCTCGTCCCGCGTTCATAACCGACGCTTGCGTCGTCAGGGGGGAATGCCGTCGAGGTCAGCGGGATTTGTGGTGCCCAAGTCGGCGAGAGGAATCGTTCTGGAATGGACTCGGCAACGCCTGCAGGGGGCTTCCAAGTCAGACTCAGCTTGGCCTTGGGCTCCTTGTGCCTCGATGCATCCAAGACAAATCGGTAGACTTGGCCTGCGACCAAAAAGATGCTCGCTGAGTTCGTGCTATTGTCATAGGAGACCACACCCGCATCGATCAGCGGCGTTCGTTCATCGTTGATAAAGAACTTGGTGTTGATCGTCGAGTCAAGGGTAAACTCGTAGAGACCCGTCGAGGGTGCAAGGATGGTTCCCGACCATCGGATCTGCCACCGCTCATGATCGACCTCCGGGAGCGGTTTCCCGTCTGGCCAATCCCAAACGAGTCTGCCATCGAGCTTCTTCTCGACCTCTTTGCGGTCCTTGTTCCATTCACCTTGAGCGATCACGCGTTGCAAACCCCTTTCGCTCTCTTTCCAGGTTTGCGCTCTGCCGTTGCAGATAGACATTAAGTCCGAGACACTGCGTCGGTACTGGTCGGCGGTAAGGCGGCTGAAGGCTCTTTTCGGTGGGGCGTTTCGGAGCTGGGCGTAGGGCGAATAGAACTCGTCGTAAACGTACTGAGCGACGGCCTGGGCCTGCTCGGGCGTAAGGCTCTCCGGGGCATCCTCGGGCATTGTCTCATGGATCACCGTGGAGAGTTCTCTCACAGAAAGATCTCCAACAAGAGCTTGTTCACGACGGTCCTTGACTCCCTGACCTACAGACCCGTGGCACATACCACATTTGGACTCGTAGATCTCTTTTCCTTGTTGGGGCTCCTGTGGCTGGGGCTCAAGGGCCAAAACCGAGTCGTTCACTAGGAAGGTTAGATACAGGAAGGTTAGACACAGGAAGGTTAGATAGACGGAGGTTAGCAAGTAGGACAGCCGGCGAGAAAGGGCCGGCGGGTTCCGAGTGGCTTGCGAGAGTTTTGGGGTCAGGGCAAGCCACATTTCTTACTCGAGGGGGTAAGCGGATAGGTTGATTTCGAGGTTAGCCGGGGGAGGGAACAAAGCAAAGAATCGGCAGCAGCCGCATGGGGAGGGACCAGCGGCTCATTGGGGTGGGAGGGATTCCGGCCGTGGGAAATTGGCTGGAAGAGTGATAAATGCTACGCACAAGGGACGGTGGCTGTCAAGCAAAGGCTTGGTGGTTATTTCGGCAGGAGAAAGTGGCAGAGCTGAGATTTTCGCGAAATGCCAGCAAAACAATGCGATGTAAAATTCGTCGCAAACGTCAAAGTTGGGTTGTCCGGCAAAGTCAGCTCAAGTTCTCCAGATACCGGGCCGATGGAACGCGATATGGGAACAACTCCACGCACAACGAGAGATTCGCTTTGGGAGCGTTTGAGCGGCGCGTTTGTCAAGGTCGCCAGCGCTTGGGGGAGCGTCGTTATCCAAGGGATCAACACCTTGGGTGACATATCGTTGTTTACTTGGCGGATGCTCTTGTGGATGGTAACGGCCAAGCCTCGGAGCGGGACACTCATGCCGAATTTTTATTCGGTGGGAGTATTGAGCCTCCCGGTGGTGGCCTTGACCGGTACGTTCATCGGGATGGTGCTAGCGCTCCAGAGCTACCATCAGTTCAAGACGATGGGATTGGAGTCCAAGCTCGGAGCTGTCATAACGATGTCGCTGGTACGGGAGTTAGGACCGGTGCTTGCTGCGACGATGCTTGCAGGTCGCGTTGGGAGTGCGATGGCGGCGGTGATAGGAACGATGCGTGTGACCGAGCAGATCGACGCGTTGGTCGCGATGGGAGCCAACCCGATCCATTATTTGGTAGTCCCTCGATTTTTAGCATGTGTGCTATTGATCCCGGCGCTGACGATCATGGCAGATTTCATGGGGATTGTCGGCGGATACTTTTTCAGCGTGATTGTGTTTGGGATAGACCATGCGGCGTATTTGAAGAACAGTCGGGATTTTGTCGGGGGCTTTGATTTTTTCACCGGTATTTTCAAGAGTGTATTTTTTGGGGCGATCATTGCGATTGTGAGTTGTTATCGTGGATTTCACTGCCAAGCTGGAGCCGAGGGGGTAGGGCGAGCCGCCACGGCGGCGTTTGTGCAGAGCTTTGTGATGATTTTGGCGGTCGACATCGTCTTGAATATGTTTCTTGACGGCATTTACTATAGTTTATGGCCTACGAGTGGCTCGAAGCTTTTGTGAGCGAGGATCGAAAGGAGCGGCAGTGGTAACCACGGTGATATCCCAGAGCGACCGGAGCAAGCTTCCGATCATCGAGACCCAGGGGCTGAGCATCCGCTTTGGCCGACAGGTCGTTCTTAGCGACATCAATTTAACGATCGCACGTGGCCAGACAGTTGCGATCATTGGCGAGAGCGGGTGTGGCAAGACGATGCTACTGAAGTCTTTGGTGGGGCTTTTGCCAGCATCCCAGGGGAGTGTACGATTCGACGGATGCGATTTGAAAACTCTATCCGAGCATGAGTTGACGAAACTGCGGAAGCGATTTGGATTTGTGTTTCAGAACGCGGCTTTGTTCGACAGCATGAGTATTCAGCAGAACATCGCATTTCCGTTGAATCAGCATGGCGTGCCATCGGGCTCGACGGCCCAGGCGCTCATCGAGCAGCGGCTGATGGAAGTTGGGTTGCCAAACAACGTATTGTCCAAGCGTCCTTCGCAGTTATCGGGGGGGATGCGCAAGCGGGTGGGTTTAGCGAGAGCATTGATATTGCAGCCGGAACTGTTGCTTTACGATGAACCGACCACGGGTTTAGATCCAATCATGAGCGACGTGATCAACGAACTGATTTTGCGCACCCAACGCCGCTATTCGGTTACCAGTATTGTAGTGACCCACGACATGCACTCGGCTTGCAAGATCGCAGATCGAGTGATCATGCTTTATCCATATAGCCGTTTGCTCCCTGGGGAATCCCAGGTTTTGTACGATGGGCCGCCCGAAGAGTTGGAGCAGTCCAAGGACCGTCGGGTTCGTCAATTCGTTCGCGGTGAAGCCGGGGAGCGCTTAATGGAGTTGCTCTCTAGCAGCACCAGCACTTCGCATGTGGATGAAACTCCACACTTGCATGACACGATCGCCAGAAGGGAGGCCGAGTAGAAATCATGGACGACAACGGATACCGTTTTGGCGTCGGAGTACTCGTGCTGGCCTCAGCGATCATCGGCGTATTGCTCATCGCGTTTTTTGGGGCGGTTCCCAAGTTTTTTGAAAAACGATACCCCATCACAGTGAACTTCCCTAGCGCCCCGAACGTCGGGGTCGACACACCGGTTCGAAAGAATGGTGTAGTGATCGGTCGGGTGGCCAAGGTCGAGTTGCGTAAGCAGCGAGGCGGTGGAGTGGATCTGCTTTTGGAGATCGATCAAAACTACGAGTTGCTCGTCGGCGAGGTGCCTCGAATCAAGACCGGGTCGCTTATCAGTGGCGATTCGATCATTGAATTCGTCGAGCCGGAATCCAAGGAGCTACTGGCTCGGTTCGATGGCTTTTCCGGTTCGCCTCGGGACGGCGTTTTGGATGAACGTGAACTGCAAGCTTCGCAGCAGGTCATTGGGAAACAGGACTTCATTGCCAAAGGGGAGGTCGTCCCTGACCCTCTAGAAGCTTTTGGCGATATGGCTGGCCTAGCGAACTCCCTGCAACGCGTTGCTGAAAAACTTGAAAACATCCTGTCGGTAGCCCAGGACACGTTCGGAGGCGACAACACACCAATACGGGATGTCACAAGCCGCATGCAATCGACGCTCGATAATATCAATGTCACTGTCGGTACGATCAATCGTATCGGTACACAGATCGAGCGCGCCAACATTCCAGACCTGGTCGCCGAAGCGCTCAATACACTGCCAGGGTTGATCAAAAAAGCCGAAGGCACACTCACCCAACTCCAGAGCACCCTCAAGGGATTTGAGGAGTTCAGCGATAGTCTTGAAAGCATCGGCGGGGAGTTCGCAGGGATCGGAGATACCGTCCGATCGGCGTTGAGCAATGCCGACCAAGCCATCGGCAATTTGGCCGAAATCACCGAACCGATCAGCCAGCGAAGCGACCAGATCGCCTCCAATCTCGCGAATGCTTTGTCGAACATTGAAGGCTTGGCAGCCGACCTGAAGGTCTTCGCTAGGCGGCTCAATAGCTCCCAAGGAACCTTGGCACGTCTGATCGATGATCCGAGCATGTACGGCAAGCTCAACGATACGCTCGACAACATCCGATTGGTATCTGGGAATGTCGAGCTCATCACTCGCAGGTTGCAACCGGTGATCGAGGATGTGCGTGTGACTGCCGACAAGTTAGCCCGGGACCCGGCGCAGATGGGCGTTCGAGGGATCCTAAGCCCCCGTCCAAATGGATTGGGAGTCAAATAGAGTCTGTGCGGAACAATTGAAGGGCCTGTGAGGATTGCAGGAACAGTGGCGACGGGAAAATTCTGGGAAATTCGCTAGCAATCTCTCACCGGTTTGGAAAAACAGGGACCGATCTTGAGTATGCTAGAACTTCGATAATTTCACGACCGATTTTACATCTTCTGCGGATGTACCACCATGAAACTACATTGCCTAGGGACCGCGGGTTATCACCCAAGCGAGGCTAGGCATACAGCATGCTTTTTTCTGCCCGATCAGGGGATCGCTTTTGATGCCGGGTCTTCCGTATTTCGGCTCCAACCGTTGATACAGACCAAGTCGATATCGATCCTACTGTCGCATACGCATTTGGACCATGTCATGGGATTGACCTTTTTTTGGGATCTCTTGAATGGGAACACTCCGTTGGAGCGGATCCACATCTACGCCAAACAAGAAAAGATTGATGCGATTCGAGACCATCTTTTCCATCCCTCGCTGTTTCCGGTGATCCCCCCTTTTCAATGGCATTCCCTGGAATCGCTCGGGCCGAGTTTTCGGCTTGGGGAATCCAAGTGCACTTGGTTCGAACTTGAGCATCCGGGTGGAGCCGTCGGATACCGGTTGGATTTCCCTAAGGTTTCCCTAGCCTACGTAACTGACACAACTTGTGAGGCCGATTCAACTTATTGGAGCTATCTCCAAGGTGTCGATTGGTTGGTGCACGAATGCAATTTCACCGACGAGGAAAAAAAGATGGCTCGTCACACCGGCCACAGTTGGCCTACGGAGGTACTGGCTCAGGCCGCCAACCACGGCGTGAAACGCATGGTTTTGGCACATTTTAACCCCATGGTCAGTGGCCAGGACCCGGTTGGCTTGAAGCCTTTACTCGATAACCCAGCGATCCGGCGTCCCAGCTTTATCGAGCTCGCCCGAGACAAAAGCTCCTACGATCTTCTCTGAGCCTTTGAAGAACCGAGGGTTGCCATCTATAATCGCGAAGCCCTTGGCGTCGCGGTATATTCAAGCAGGCAACCTCAAGCATTGCAAATTCGTAGAGACAACAAGACATGGATTCATACGGTTCGTTCAGCGACGATTTTTACTCGAATGTGACGTTGCAGACCGAGATGGATTTGCCTACTGGAAGAGATGCGGTCTTGCATTTCTTCGAGCAACTTCAAAGACGTTTCCCCAAGCTCACGCACTTCTATCAGCGAGAGCGCGGTGAATTCATCCTTGAGGAGGAAAAAGAGCTGGGGTCTTATCGATGGGTTGCAGCCGAACTTCGTCGCGTCAGCAGTGGATTTGTTAACCCCAGTTCGATCGAAGAGGCAATGGAGCAGCACCGAGAAGTTTTGGAACTGGCTCCTTACATGCTATCGGTCAGTCGATTGGACTGTGAAGCGGTCAGTTTGATGTACGGATTCGACTTCGCGTATCGTGGCAACCACAACCAACTTTTGTGCGATGCCTTGGGTTTACCCGTAGCCTTTGAATCGCTATCACAAAGGTCTGGCTCCCAAATCATGTGCTACGAACCGGTGATCCAGATTTCGCTCGACGATACTTTTCGCACGCACGCAAGAATCAACTTTGAACCTCGCAACGGTTCGCTTCAGACCAAGAGTCCAGAGATTGCTGAAGATCTGCTGAGTGTCTATCTGACCGTTCGACGCTTTGACTCTTTGACCGCCGAGGAAACCTTTGTCGGTGAACTCAATCGCTTGGAAGTTCTCGCTCGGGAATTGATGGAAAATCATGTTATCGAAAACATCCTCAAGCCCTTACAAAGCTGCATCGCGATTCGGTAAACCTCTGCTTGAGACTCGCCCATGCAGCTCTACTCCTCGATAAAGATTCGAACCGGCAGGCCGGCATAGAGTATCTTGCCATCCGGATCGCAAGCGATCGGTTGGAGGCTGATTGGTCCAGTACCTAAACGATCGGTATTGATTTCAAACTCACCGTCGCTGTTGGACTTTGTATCCAACAGATCCCAGTGATATCTCAATCGCAGATTGGTCCCCTGAGGACTGCTGGGCACCTTGACTTTGAGAATCCTGCTCTGCTTGAGGGACCATTTTTTGGGAGCTTCTAGTTTCAGATGAGTTTCCTCGGGGCCAGCGAGCACCCAAAGAGATTTCTCCCACCGAGTCTCGATCGGTTTGGGGCCCTTGGACATGAATCTCCATTCGTAGGCACCTCGATCCTCCTGGGCAACTTGAATGTTCAATCGGTTGATAAAATTTGTCTGGCTTTGAGGCTTGCCATCGATCAACCAAGTCAACTGGACTGCATCACTGGAGTTTTCCTCTTGACTGGCTGTGAAATCGACAGCAACGCTCCCAGCTACCGTCTGACGATCCTTGAGACCCGTCATTTGGAATCGGGGTGGGGTTGCATAGGGTTGGCAGAGGGGATCCCCGAGGATCAGCAGTTGATAAGGACTTTGGATCGAAGCATAAAAGGCTTCTGCAGAGGTCATGCCTTTGGCATAGAAAGCCTGCAAGGAAGGGAGAGGGAATTTAAACTGCAAGGCATAGGGCTCTGTGACGGTTCCGGAGGCTGCCGCCGCACCGAATCGAAGCAACTCCGTGGCCTTGGTCTGGCTGCTGGGTGCCATCACACCACCGAGGCTAGTCAAGTTATCGGCTAAGCTACCTGGAAGAAGTTTGGCCCCTGAACGCTCCCAATCGAAGTCGGAGGTTCCGAAGGTGATACCGGCTACAGCACTTCCGACAGGGGGCAGCACTGACTCGATGACTTGCGCATCCTTCTTGAGCTTTTTCAATTCATCGATCGCGACCTGGAAGTTTGGTTCTCGAGTCGTGCTGCGCACATCGCTGGTCTTGCTAAAGAAAAACGTCCCTTTGGGGCGAGTGAAATCAGCCAAACTGCTTCGCTCTAGATGAGAGATGGCTTGTTCGATCGTCAACCGATCATGGGCTGTGTGGCTCAGAACCATAGAGAGCAAGTAGGAAACGCCGTGTTTAGGGTTAGGCGATTCGGTGCAATTCGGAGCGAAGAAATTGCGAGCATCGAATCCTTTGACTCCTAGGACTTTGAACTCCTCGTTGGGGCAACGGGAGATGATCCGCTGGAATTCTTTGTCTTCGCGGAGTGCGTCAAAAGCCGGATCGTTAACGATCTCCCCTCGGTACTTCCAACCTTTGCGAACTGCGTCGTTAAGTCGGACCAGAGCTTTTTTGGTGTCGCCAGCCAGGGCCCATTGCTGAGCGGCAAGAAAATCAAGCGGATAACTATTTGCGGACTCGCCGCGAAGTTGATCGAGTCGATTGGCCGCAAGCTCGTACTGTTGTTGTTCGATCCATTTTTTAAGTTCTTCGATCGATTCCGGGGTGCCTTGGAAGATCTTCAGAAGTGCAGACGCATCGTGTGTCGCATACCAATTCGAGTCTGGAAGGATGTAGGAAGGGTCTTTTTGTTGCACCCACCGAAAAAGATAAGTCATTCCGTTAATGGATCCTACGGGGGTGAGAACCTTGGGCAAGTCCTTCACATTCTGAAGATCGCTTTGCAGGTCGATCGCGGTGGGAATATCACACGAATACGCGATTCCTTGGATGTGACCAGCCAATTGGCGTGCTTCGATCTGCTCGAGAACCGGTCCGAGGATAAGCTTTCGAAAATCCTCGATCGCGATGGTGTTCGAATCGGGAAGATCTTTGAGGATGATAACGTTGCGGGCCGGGATGTCTCGGAGTTGGCAGTAGTGGTTGGCAAGAGTCAGGGAATTTTTCGATTGGCCGTTAACAACGATCACCCACTGGCAGGCTGAGGCCCCTGCGTGTACCGGTTCGATAGCAAAGAGTGCACAGAGCGACCAAACGCAAGCCATCCAACGGACCAGAGTGCTCATCAAGAGCAATCGCCTGGGTGCAACGGAGTTGTGTCTATTGAGATGCATGAGGTTTTTTGGTTCTTTTAAGAGATGCTGCGGGAGTGTGGGCACAAACGATCCATGGAGGACCCTCGGTTACTCGACGACCAGTTCGACCGGTAGCGAGGTTGGGTTTCCGTCGACGTTGCCGCGAAGATGGAAGACCCGGCGTTGTGGTTCGACGGTCGGGGCAGCCGTGATGAACACTTCTCGCGTCGATTGTCCTGCTGGGATCAGCAGTCCATTGAGGCCGATGTTGTCAACAAAGCAACCGTGTGGCAGATTGCGACCGCTGTCGTCGCCGCCAAAGGCGATATCGCCGGTGAGTTCTCCACGTTCGATCACCAACTTGGCCGAAATGGTTTGTCCTGGGCGTATCCTGAGAGTCTCGATAGGCGGGCCATCGTCGGGATCCTGGATTCCTACAAGCTTGAGCTTCATGGTTGGTTTTTCGTTAACCTTGACTTTGATCTTGGGCTTTTCCGCCGCGATGAATTCCTGCTGGCCCATTCGGATTTTAGCGACCAGAGTGATTTCGAACTCTCTGGGTATTTCAGACACAGCGCCTTCAGCCGAGCGAAACTGACCGATGGCTTTGAGTTGGCCTTTTTCGATGGTCAGTGGCTCGACCACCTTGAGGCCGCTGGGGACTTGTTCGAACTCCACCTGGATATCTGCGTCAAGTCCGTCGAATCGTTCGGCCGAGACGACGAATTCGGTTCCGACGTCAGGTCGCAGGGTGATTTCGCTTGTCTCGAGCCTGAAGACAAAGCGTGGGTTTGGCTCGGTGATCGAGAGTTGGTATCGGAAATCCTCGCCGCCTAGCCCACGAGTATCGCGGACTCTGACGTAGAAACGCCCGTCGTGCGGAGCGATGAATTCGATCCAGGAGTCTTTGCCTCCTTGGCGAAACGGATCATCGTCGTTGGAATAATAGATTGGAAACACGGGCAGGCCATTGGAGACCGGGGGTTGGTCGTCCTGCAGCTCTCGAACGATCCACGCTGGTTCATTCAGCGCGTGGGCGATCGGAGAGGTTCCAAAGTACGTGTATCGGTTCCCGAACCCCGGGTAGACTTTGAAACCCGAATCGGGGCCTCGAGGGTAGAGCCACAGCCGGACGACTTCTCCGCTAGCGTAGAGCCACTCGTTGAGCTGCATGTCCTCCCAGCGGTGCAAGCGGAAATCGTCGATGGTCGTGGAGTCTTTGCCTCGGAATGTAAAGTAGGACTCGCGGACCGCTTGGAGTCGAGTACGAAGCAGTGGTTGGGCTTTTTCGTCAGTGATTTCCAGGTGGCTATCGAGCGGGCTTTTATCTCGTGCTGCGAATATTCCAATCGACCACACCTGGCCTTTTTTGCTATCGAACGCGTACCAATCACCACCTTTGGCCGAATCCTCGGTTTTTAATACTCCGCTGACTTTTGCCGGGGTTGCCAGCAACTGGGCGTTTTGCACCGATCGGGGGCCATCCTTCGATTCCTCTGTCTGAGCTGCCTCGATTGCTTTTTGATTCGGCAGGGATAGATTGGCGATTGCCGAAGGGACCAATTCGTTTTTCTGCTGCTGAGTTTTTTGTATCACTGCATCGGCGATCGAGCGGCCATGGAGTCCACCTGCAAGAGTGGTCCACTGGAGGGCAGAGCCATCTAGGCTCCAGGATAACGAAGTCAAAAGGTCTTTCGATGGAGGTAGATCGGCGATCAGCTCCCAGCGCTCGGTATCCCAGATTTTGATCGTGCCGTCTTGGGCTGCGGTCGCAGCGCGTCGGTGATCGGCAGAGAGAGCCAATTGATGAATGGTCGATTCGTGGGCGAAGATCGAATGGAGCATTGGGCTAACAGACGGTTGCTCTAGAGAGGGGAGTCTCCAGTGTCGGATACGTCGGTCGGCACCTGTGGCGATGATTTCGATAGTCGACTCCGTCGGCCTGAGGAGCCGCACACGAAGCTGTTCGGCTTCCCCTTGCCCGAGCGTATCGAGCCTGGTGCCCGAGTCGACTCGCCAGACCTTGATGGTTTCGTCGGCGCTTGCGCTTGCAAGAACCACTCCGGTGGGGTCAAAATCAAGATCGTAGACAGCCCCATTGTGGCCCTCGAAGCTGCGGAGGAGTTTTCCGGTTTGGTAGTTCCATAGGCGGATGGTTCGATCGTATCCTGCGGTGGCAACCCAGGGTTCGGTGGGGTGTAGGACTGCACAATAGAGGACAT
>Ga0136644_10002203_pt1 | contig 15005 bp, 11 predicted proteins | sample C_130820_EF_Meta_FD_94780 | JGI IMG/M metagenome (GOLD analysis project Ga0136644, IMG submission 94780) | Freshwater microbial communities from Lake Croche, Canada to study carbon cycling - C_130820_EF_MetaG (v2) (version 2) | ecosystem: Environmental > Aquatic > Freshwater > Lake | place... | reverse complement strand
TACAATCTTCAAGGGTGTAAAAAAAGAATACTACAACCCCCCATCATCCTAAATAACAATACTCTTTACACTCTTTAGATCCTTGGTTTCTTTCAATAACTTGAGTTCCTTGGATAGCTCCTCATGCCATGGATACAACACAGTTGTTTGAAATGTTAACGCAGTAAATGACACCGCAAAATTTACAAAAGGCATATATCGATTTGCTCTACGAAATAGGCGACGAATCATAAATCAATTATAATTAGGGGGGAAGGAGTGGATATATATTCTAATCAAAAGGGATATTATTTATTGTGAAATAGTACATAAATACATTTTTATTACAAATTTATATTGTATTGCAATAAAAATAAAGATGTCTGAAAAAGTCGCATTCATTACCGGGATAACTGGCCAAGACGGATCTTATTTGGCCGAACTCCTCTTGGACAAAGGCTACATAGTGCATGGACTCATCCGACGATCATCACTCATCAATACCAGCCGTATTGAACATATTTTTTCCAACAAACGACTAAAACTGCATTATGGAGACTTGACCGATGGAACATGCTTATTTATGTGTTTAGCCGGAATCAAAGGCGCGCATCCCGAGATGTCCAGATTAGAAGTCTACAACTTGGCGGCGCAGTCTCACGTAAAAGTCTCATTCGAGATGCCCGAATATACCGCGGATACGGATGCGTTCGGTACGCTGAAGCTATTGGAGGCCATTCGATCCAATGGACTAACGGAGATTGCGCGGTTCTATCAAGCATCTACGAGTGAACTTTATGGCTTGGTCCAAGAAACGCCGCAATCAGAAACTACACCCTTTTATCCTAGATCGCCCTATGGCGTCGCCAAGTTATACGCATTCTGGATTGTAAAGAACTATCGTGAAGCATACGGGATGTTTGCATCCAATGGAATCCTGTTTAATCACGAATCGGAACGCCGCGGCCACAACTTTGTTACCAGAAAAATCACACTAGGTTTAGGCAAAATTTTGCGCGGAGAAACCGATCGACTAACCATGGGCAATATTGATTCCCTCCGTGATTGGGGTCATGCACAAGACTACGTCGAAGGAATGTGGCGTATATTGCAACATTCGGATGCCGACGATTTTGTCTTGGCAACGGGTGAGATGCATACTGTGCGTGAGTTTATCAAGAAGGCTTTTGCCTTGCGTGGATTCCAGATTGCATGGCGAGGTCAAGGGGTTGACGAAGTTGGGTATGATACAGTCTCTGGACGCGATCTCATTTTTATTGATTCCAAGTATTTCCGTCCTACAGAAGTGGAACTCTTGATTGGGAACCCTGCAAAGGCGAAGACGGTTCTTGGATGGAGTCCTTCAATTGGGTTTGATCAACTAGTTCAGAAGATGGTGGATTCGGATTGTCCGCCGTAGGTGTAGATAGTATACAAGTTAGTATACTATATATACTATATAAGTAGCAATACCGGTAGTGCAAAACTTAGAAAAACCCAACGATGAAGACAAAAATAATGGGATTAGATAATTCATACTATGGTTATTTTGTATTTTCACTAAATTAGAATACAAAAATAGATGAGTCTTAAAGGCTATCCGTGTTTTTGTAGCCAAATGGCTACAAAGAGGTGGATTTCTCTATATGTCTTGTAAATACATTTATCTACTAATAGACATTAAATTTTAGATGTTTTTCTACGGTTATTTTTTTGATATTTCTTTTTTGACAAATATTTACCTCCTAAAAAACTAACTACATTACCTATTGTATCATGAGGTAAATTTGTACCTTTATTTAAAGCATAAATACCGGCATTCTTACTAATAAGTATGTCTTTAGCAACTTCGTCCGGCGATTTTGTTTCACTTATAGGATCCGCATTTGATCCTAACGCAAAAATAGAGAAAGAATCAAATGTAGTTATTGGATCAATTGAGATTCTGTTTTCTGGTATAGTAAAATTAGTAGATTGAATACATTTGATCCAGGGTTTATATTCATCATTAAGTACTCTAGAATATCTTCTATACAACTTTTTGAACTTGAATGATTTTCCTACTTCTGTCTCTAAAACTTCCATAAAGGTCGCTATATAGTCGATCATATCTTGGCCGTATAACCTTTTTTTTATTAAAAAATTTTTACCTTTTTCTAATAATGTAAGATCGGTAATTCTATTTCCCTTTTCTGCTAATATTGTACCTCCAATATCAAATTCACGAACGGTCGAAAATACTTTTTTCTTAGGTTGTTGTGCTACAGACAAGGGTGTGGTTGGTAAAATTTTAGCAGCAGATTCATTTTTAACTGCTGACGAGGATGATGAAAGTACACGCTGACTGGTTCTTTGTAGATGAGAGTTAGTATCAAAATTAGTGTTTAGTTCGTTTACAAATTTTTTGAGTTCACATTTATCATTAATTCTATTTATATCTATTGTATCATTCCAAAATATTACAAATTCAACAGTAATAGGTATAGATTCATTTTCATTTCCCATAAAATTTGTAATTTTTGTAATTTCTAATATAAGTCCAATATTTATATTTTGATTTTCACCATATTGAATTTTTGAATATTTGAAAGAATATGCGTTTTTTGTTTGAAAATCAAGATGTAATAATGGTTGTCCCGCAATATTATCCTTTATTCTATCTAATGCATCACTATTTAGATTTTCATTTGATAAATATGCTTCAATACTTTCTTTAATAGTATCCACTGTAGATTTATTCATATTACATTCTTTTATTGTGTTCGACACAATAGGGTAAATTACGAATTCTTTTTTACCAAAAATTCCATCAAATAACTCGCAATTGTCCACTGAATAATAGTAATTAAATGTATCTATTGGAATAATATTGTAATAAGCAAACAACAAAATAGTTGATATGTTTACAATTCTTTCTATTAATAATATACTGTTTGTTCCCGTCAATTTATCATATAACGAGTCAATGTATTTTTCACCAACATCGGCATTTACTTCATCTGTTAATTCAATCATTGAATTGTTATATCCAAATTTTGAATTTTGAATTTCGATTATTTCATTTAAAAAAATAACAAATTCTTTGATTTTTGGTTTTTCTGGTTTAGTAGTCGATGGTTCAGTAGTCGATGGTTCAGTAGTCGATGGTTCAGTAGTCGATGGTTCAGTAGTCGATGGTTCAGTAGTCGATGGTTCAGTAGTCGATTCGTAATTACCTCCAAATATTTTTTCGTTATCAATACAAATGAATGGCGTAGCTCGATACCAATATTCTTTATAAAAATCACCCCAAATCTCTTTGCTTAATCCAAATCTTTTTTCATTATATAGAATAAAGTCATGAAATGAAGGAAATGCTAATTTTATGTTTATATCACATATTTTATCAGGTTTATATCTATTAGAAGAAAATGGATAAGATATAACTTTGAGTAATTTAGTTGGATTATTTGGGGGTGTATTGATTTTTACAAAATCAATATAATCATTAATATTGAAAACGATCCAACATATTAATTTAAATGATAGATTGGTTTCATTGTTTTTAGAAAAATCCGTTATCTTTATCAACTCTATTAAAGATTTTGTTAGTGAATTTGTTGGTTGTATTTTATTTTGTTTTATAAAGTTTATTAAATTCACATTAAAATAGAACAATAAATATTTTATCATTATCATAATTTCACTGTTTCTTAAAAGAATCTCTACAGTTTGAGGATTTTTTTCCAATTCTTTTTTCCAATAAGGCAGTAATTCATCAAATAGCAATGGTTTAACATATCTGTACAAATTTGCCCAATGACCCACATTTTTTTTATTGTTTTCATATTCTAATTTATAAGTTATATATTCTTCGTCCGCTCCTGGCGCTAAACCTTGTATATTATAAAAATATTTACATACCGTATTGGAATCCATAAAATATCGAGGATCTTGACCTGGTTGTAATGTTTTATTTTTGCTCGAACATATTTTGAATGTATTTACATACCAGTTTAATACGCTCAATCGATGTTGTTTTATAGATTTTATATTATTTCTTTCTTCTTGGTCTTGTTCCATAAGGTTTTCATCAGTTATTAAAAGTTTTTCGTTAGTTTTCTCCGATTCAACATGAGGAGACGGAAATACATATTTAGGGTCTATTATTGGTTGTATGCAATAATAGATGAACAACAGATTCAAAGTTTTTGCGATAGACACTGTTTTAAATTGTCGCGTCAACCAATTACCTCCTTTTTTCGTTTTATTGTTGTTCAATACACGATGTTTCGATCGATACCCTCGTTTACCGCCTTTGTATTTCTTGGTCTTTTTATCTATCACGTTTTTTTTGGTAATTCGGTGTTTCATTTACTAAAGTGTTATCGATACTTATATAAACAAGAGATATATTATTCTACTGACACAACTTTCGCCAAGTTTCTCGGAAAATCAGGATTTAGTCTAAGACTCACCGCCAATCTATACCCAAGATACTGCAATACCACATTTCCCAGAATCCCCCCAAATACATCATTCCGTTTGACCTGAATCATATTGATATGATCGTTTCTCATATCATATCTATTTGACCCATTATTCAACGCCTCGTCCGTTATAATAACCACATAAGCACCGCGACATAAAACTTCTTGGACAGCATTCGCAGTTTTTTCACGATATTCATCCCCAATGTCCAAGATTATAATCGGTGTTCCGACATCGATCAAGGCAAAAGGACCGTGTTTCAATGCCGAGGTAGAATACCCTTCGGCATGGATGTATGCCACCTCTTTTAGTTTCAAAGAACCTTCTTTTGCAATGGCTTCCTCCGGCCCTTTTCCAAGAAGAAACATTGTTTTTGTAGGACTTTTCGCGGCGTATTCGGCAAAATGATCTACCACATGATCTAAACAGGTTAATTGGGTGAGCACAATCTGTGTTTGATATGCCAGGTTTCGTATATCATGCATTATTGATCTACGCTTGGACAACGCCGTCCCTTTGTTCTGAGAAAACCAGACTGCAACAAGGGCTAAAACTACACACTGACAAGTAAACGATTTCGTAGAAGCAACGGACACTTCTCGTCCAGCATTGAGATATACCCCACAATCCGTTTCTCTGGCGATCCAAGAATCTTGGACATTGACGATTCCTAAAGTCGTTAAATTCCGCGTTTTTGCTATGTGAATACATCGATGCAAGTCCTTGGTTTCGCCTGATTGTGAAAGGAGGATGAGTCCCGTTTTGCCTTGCCTAGGGATATCTTTTTCTCCAAAGTCTGCTCCATCATATATGGATACTGTATCAAAGAGATCCATGGATTTGAAGAGGTCCAATGACCATAAGCCGGCGTGGAAAGATGTCCCGCATCCTAGCAAAATCAGATGGTCAATATCCAAGAGTGCTTCTTTGTGAGATTCCAAGCCACCCAGCTTGACTTCGGCTTCGCCCAATAGTCGTCCGCCATTGTTGATTGCCCGGCTAATCGCCGCGGGTTGTTCCAAGATCTCTTTTATGAACCAATGTTCGTATCCGGTGGGTGCATATTCTATAGGACCATTGGACAACAGTTCCTGTTTGGTATACGTTTTGTATGGATTGTTAATGGATTTCATTTGAACAGTGGATTGTTCTTCTACTAATGTAAGCTCTATTAAATCGTGATTGTCCAAGACGATGTATTGATTCACGGATTGTCCAAAAGCAATGGGTTCCGATGCCACCATTGCATACTCTTCTTGGACAGAAAGCAGGAGAGGAGATCCATTCCGAGTAAGCCAGAGTTTGTTCGGATAATCTTTGTGGATAATCAGGAACGCCCATGTACCGGAAATCTTGGACAGAGTTAGTTGTATTGCTTCGTTCATAGAAAGCCCTTTGTCCAAGGCTTGGCCGATTAGTACCGCGACAACCTCGGTATCAGTTTGACTACGAAACAAATATCCGTCTTTGACTAAAGCCGTCTTGAGTTCTTGGTAATTTTCGATGATACCGTTGTGTACTAGAGCAATGCGATTATTGTTATCATGATGCGGATGTGCATTTGCATGGGTTTTGCTTCCATGGGTGGCCCATCGCGTGTGTCCGATGCCTAAATAATTCTTGAACCATTCCATTGATGAAATCTCAGATTTGAGTTGTTCGAGGGAATCGTGTATTTGCGAGGACGCGTGTTTCAATGTATTGAGTTTTGAGCCCGTTATGAATGCTACTCCTACAGAATCATATCCTCGGTTTTGCAACAATGTCAGACCGTTAATCACGTATTCTTGGAATGACTCTATACCTAAATATCCAATAATTCCACACATCTATGGTGTATACATGTTTTGCTAGGAAATCTCTCTATTTTGTGAACGAATAGGGAGATTCTATTTTTGTTTTCTCTGGGTTCTTCTTTTGGTATATCGTTTACCACCTTGTGTTCTTGTTAATGGTATACGTGGTATACGTTGTATAAATGATTTAACCCAACTAGAAATTGGTTGTTTAGTATTCGACAAATTCTTCATAGGATTTTTTAAGGAATTAAGTTCTTCTTCAGAGTATCTTTTAGCAAGTGGTCTTTTAACTTCTTTGTTTTCCGCCTCTTTATATAATGGTGCTAAAGACTCTACTGGTTTTTCTACTGTTTTGTCAATAGTCATTTTTATATATTCCCAACCAAAATCTCTTAATTTTAATTTTAATTGTTCATTCAAATTCAAATTTTTTCCTGGCGGAGAATAATCTTGTACTGTTGTAATACATAAAATTTGTTTTCCATTTTCATCCAATAAAGGTGTTTTTTTATTTTTTTCACGATTTAAATCAGGCCATGTAAATGAACTAGAGTTTGCCTGTGTTTCTAATTTTTCGTAGGTTAATTCTTCCTCTACTTTCACTACTTGACCACCACTATTATGGATTTTAAAATAACCACCAGGAGCTTGTTTACTTTCAAGATCACCATTGTACATTGAAAATGAGTATGCAGATGAACTATATTTCTTTCCTTCCGATATTTCTCGTGTAGTTCCACTTTCAGTACAACCCTTGCATTTATGAAAGTCATCAAAATTGCATTCATTTGCTGTTCTATGTTGCCATATTACTAATGCTATCCAATTTGTTGTATCTCCAGTGATTTTTATATATGATTCATATTTACCTCTACAATTAAGATCTCCACAAATACCTAATGTTTCAGGAACATACAAGCTTATTTTTCTTGGTTTATCTGGTGCATCTAACGCTTTTTGTTCATTTAAATACTCCTTTACATTCCTTTTTATAATCGCAGAATCAAATAAAGATCTTGAATTTTGAGAGGATACCAAGTTTTTAAGACCAGCGTGGCCCTTTTGTATTGCAATCGTTTTTGCTAATTGATAAACAACCGAACATTCTCTTTGTATTCCACCATCAATCGACAAGAAAGTTTTTGGAAAAAAGGGATCTTGTGTTGATAATAATTCTATTATTTTTTTAGCACAATAAGTTTTTCCGGATGCACTTGGCCCAAAACCCATAATCAACCTAGAATCTTTTACTCTTTTATTTTCATTATCATATTCTTCATAAAAAATCAATTGAAGTAGATCCTTATCATTTTGCCAAACACCCGATAACAGACCTACATTTAATGGAAGAACAAAAAAATAAAACGTGTAGTTTTTATTAGGATCTACAGAAATAATGCTTTCAGATAACATTCGAAGCATATATGAAGTAGAATTTATTTCCTGAGCAATTAATTCACTTATTGCACCTTGACATGTTTCTAAACATTCTATCCATTCTTTTTTTGGAGTGGATCCGGAAAGCGCTATAGGTATTGCCGCTTTTATTTTGTCAATATTTTGTTCTAGATCTTTTGATGTAATATCAGTTTCACTAAACAAACCGTCTAATTGTACTATTTTTAGAAGTGAATTCTCATCCATAGTTTTTATCACAACCTTTTCTTTTGATGCCGCAAAAGTCTCTTTTATTTTTTGTATTTCTCTTACTCTACGATCATTCTCTTTTATTTGAGCAAAAGTAAGACGACCTCCCAAATTTTTTTTCCTATTGTTCGATTTTTTTCCCTTATTATTATTTTTACGTTTTGTTCTCATGATATAATGTTTACACTACTACTATATCATGTTATTTTTATTCATCACTTTGAATCAATGAATTTCTTGTAAAAGGTCCGGTACGTATTCTGCAATTTGTCAAATTTCATATTGAAACGACCGTCTTTAAACTCCGGCAAAATACCCTCAACGATCCCCTTATCTTGATTCACAGTATCCGTCATCAGTTTCCGAGTTATGGTATCTCCCAAAGAATTATACATCTTACCTAAAAACGATTTGTCTAAAGTATTCCAATAATTGCGATAAGTCTTGACAAACAACATAGTATTCGTATCATTCACTGGCAACGCAGCGGTTATGATCGTGCTAACAAATGGTCCAAATATAACGCGCGCGACCGTGGTATGTGGCAATATAAATTCATTCTCTATCTTGAGTTGGTTCACCGAGAATGCGCGTTTTGCAAAAGACTTTTCCCCCGATTCATACTCGTATTTTGTGCGATAATGCATCAAGGTATCGTTTACGCGATGGGGAGGTACCTCACTGAAGGGCGAAGGTCGTTTGCGATTTCCAAAAGAATGTACAAATCCAATGTGCATAACGTCGAGGGAATTCTCACTGATAATACGACCATAATTTTCGAAGTGGGCTTTGATCAAGGTTTGGGTGAAAGATTTATTCGTGGCTTCCGGTTCGCGAAATATATGCCATCCACTAGATTCATCACTTTTGTCGACATCTGGGAAATATGCTTTAGGTACAGTATTCAAGTACAGCCATCCGTCTTGTTCTACAACATGGTAGCTGGGTGCATTTTGGCAAGGAGTGTTCGTAAAATTTACTAAACCGGGAACATGTGCCAGAGTACCCTCTGTGTCAAACTCGTATCCGTGGTAAGGACACATAATGTTTGTTTTCACTACCACACCGTCTGCAAGAGACGCCCCGCGATGACTACATTCATTATCGATCGCATGATACTTTTGATCTACGGTTTTCCAAATCACATAATTTTTATTCCAAATGGTAATCTTGTAGGGTTTGTTTGTACGAATAGAGGTTTTCTCGGCGACCACATACCAATGATAGTTCAAGGAGTTTGATGGTTTTGATGGTTTTTCGTCTTGTTTTGGTTTTTCATGATCACATGGTATTGCACCTCCGCTTTTGTCAGTACTTGTATCAGGGACAGCAAAAGACCGAACCATTGACCATCTTGATAAGTGTGGAACTCTAAAAAACGCGTCTGCAATTCCACTCAGTAAAAAAATGGCCGATAAATAATAAAATAAATGCATGTACATAAACATATGCGATAGATTTATGTGTTTTTCTCTATAATATATTTTTGCTATTCTATCGTTCTATTCTATCGTTCTATTCTATCGTTCTATTCTATCGTTCTATTCTATCGTTCTATTCTATCGTTCTATTCTATCTTCATTCTCTTTTTAGGGGGTGCATCCGGGGTACTAGATTTATAGTAATCGGTAGTCGAAACTCTCTTCGGATATTCTGTATCGAGTTTTTCAAGCAAAACTCTCGATGCACCAATTTGTATCGTGGGTTCTGCGTGTATAAACGGCGTTAACATTGATATCTCTATTAAAAGTCGATCCGTTTCGGCCATCATCTGTGTCAATGAATTCATAACAATAGACCCCTGAATTGCAAAAGATTCTCGGAGTTCATCCATATTATATTTGTTAGTTTGTTTTATCTACATGTAAACATATATCTATGCATAATCATATTTCAATTTTATATAGATACAAAAACCAGCGTATAGATTGGTTTACATTATCATATTCATATCCATATAAAATACAATTACTACATAAAAGACATAAAATCATAAAAATATAAATATCATATAATAATGAGTAATTGTTTAGTTTTTGAAGATGGAGAATTAAGGGAAAATAATATTAATCGGTGTAAAAGAGACTTATGGGATGGTCTTTTTTCAAAAGTAGACGTTGATGGGTCTCTCATCAAATATATCGCATCTTGTTTGAATGGAAAGAAAAATAGTATTCTAGTGATTCCACATAGTGATGGTAATATAAATAATAAATCCGACAATCATTACCATGATATAAATTGGAACGAACAAATTAAACCATACATAGAAGAAGCCAAAAATAAAAATAAAACCCTAGTATTAGGTGTTTTGTCTCAAGTTGATGAAGAACCGGGTATTAATTATCTTTATTTACCATTAGACGATGGAATTTTTGAAAATGGAATAAGTCGGTATTTTAATAAAGATAAATATATTGCGTGGAAAAACAGATCATCTACATTATGTTGGAGAGGGGGGTGTTCAGGCGTAGGTGGATCAGACTCCTTACGAATTAAATTCGTCAAAAAAATATATGAATATCAAACGGAAACAAATGTTCGACTTTCTACATGGTGGAGTGAAAATAAAAACATAGATACAAAATATTTTGCTGATCGAATACACTACGCAGAATTTTTCAAATACAAGATATTTTTTATTGTTGATGGAAATTGTATTGCATCGAATCACATGTATGCATTTGCATCTGGATGTATACCATTTTTGATTTCAAACGCCAAATGTTGGTTCAATGATTTAATTATTCCATACGTCCATTACATTCCGATTGAATACGATTTAAGTAATCTAATTGAAAAGATAGAATGGGTAAAAGAAAATGATGAAGAAGCCGAAAAGATAGCGAATAATGCCTATTATTTTGCAATGAATTTCTTCTCATCTGAATATCAAAAAAAATATATCATGGACAAAATAAATGCCTTTTACCCGTCCTCTGATAACTTGTGATTGCTTGGTACAAGATAAATATCTATATGTTGATAGATTTAGATATTTATACACCCAATATTTACAACAATTCTCTGAATTCGTCTCCAGACAAAGTTGTTTTCATAAGGAGTCGATCCACGATTTTCTGAATAGTCTCGCGATTCGAAGACAAAATTGTCTTGGCCTCTTGGTAAGCGGCGCGGATAATATCCATCACCTCTTTATCATATAGTTCGCGAGTGGATTCCGAGTATTTTACCCCACCTGTAGCTAAAGTTTTCCCTAAGAATGGGTTAGATTCTTGATCCAAGTTCTGGTTCACAAAGACCTCGAGTTCATTCCCCATGCCATAAGATCCCACCATACGTTGTGCCAAAGAATTCGCCTGTTTCAAATCCTCGACAGCACCTACGGATACGTGATCCTCGCCATAAAATAGATTCTCCGCGGCTTTACCTCCCAATGCAACCACAATGCGTTTGATCAAAAGATCCTTGGTATACAATCCGGCTTCAGCAATATTAGGATATTCACCAAACAATGTGTATCCACCCGCGCCGCTATAGGTCGACTGAATCGACACCTTTTTCAACTCGAAATACTCCGAAAAATAGGCGGCTAAAAAGGCGTGCCCGATCTCGTGCAAGGCCACGCGTTCGCGGGCTTCTGGAGACCGGGTGTCCACGGTTTTGATAATACCTACGACGATTTTCTCCAAAGCATATTCGATATTTTGCTGACTAATGGTAGTGTTTCCATCACGCGCGGCATAAATCGCGGCTTCATTAATCAAGTTTTTCAATTGAGCACCGGAGAATCCCGCGGTTAATTCGGCCAAATATTCGTATCGGACATCCTCGGACATTTTCTTGGATTTTGCGTGAACCCCTAGTATGGCTTCGCGGGATACACGATCGGGTAGGGGAACATTAATGAGACGGTCGAACCTTCCAGGACGGAGTAAAGCCGAATCCAATACATCGCGGCGATTGGTAGCGGCGATAACCAAAACACCTTCATTGGATACAAATCCGTCCATTTCGGACAATAACTGGTTCAACGTCTGTTCGCGTTCATCATTGCCCATGTTGATACCCGCACCGCGTTGTCTACCTATGGAATCAATTTCATCAATAAAGATAATTGAGGGTTTACTAGCACGGGCTGCAGTAAACAAATTGCGGACTTTTGCTGCACCCAACCCAACATAGAGCTCGATAAACTCGGATGCGGAGACGGAAATGAAATTGGCGTCGGCCTCACTTGCAATGGCTTTTGCAAGGAGCGTTTTTCCAGTTCCTGGCGGTCCTTCGAGCAATACTCCCTTGGGAATCTCCGCACCCACGGCTTTGAATGCCGTTGCATTCTTCAAATAGCGGACAATCTCGAAACACTCTTCGAATACTTCTTTGCTGCCTGCCCAAGATGCTAGAGTAATATTGGAATTTTTCATGTTGGTTTGATCTATACGGCTGGGCTTACCAACGGAAAACATGCCTTTTCCGTTGCGTTGCTGGTCGAATGGATTCGATCCACCGGTGAATGGGTTCATACCTGATCCCGATCCAAAACCTTGGAAAAAAGATCGGAGAATATTGAACAAAATTAAAAACATGACGGGATAATAGATCAATAGGAGTCCGGTTTCTACTAACTTTCCTGCGGATTGGAAAAGCCCTTGTGGGGGGTCGACAAAAGAGGTATATACGTTGTGTTTTTCCGAATAATCGATAACGCGGTCCACCATAATCGGATTCGACGTTGCAACGTGGAAAACCGGTTCTTCTGAGTCTTTATTTTCGACCTCGCGATAATAGATCTTGGACAAATCATTTGTTATTGTGATATCCTCGATACGTTTTTCGTCGATACCTTTGTAAAGTTCGGCTAAAGAACCGGTTTGGATCTGAGGGTAAGCGTAGCGGGAAGCGTAGCGGGAAGAGTAGTGGGAAGAAGGACGATACGTGTACGATCGCAATGATGTAGTAGACGAATCAGCTAAAGACCGTAGTCCGTTTGCTGTTGCGTGAAACATGGACAACCATAAAAAAATACGCATATAAGTGAATCAAGAATATATATGGTATTTGTACATTTACTTTATGTTAGTTTTCTAGATCTTTTCATATTTCACTCTACAATCATTTCCATCATAAAATATTCCTTTCCCTCTTCGTATATTTCGTATCTCATCAAGAACGGATAATCCGTCAAACATTTCCGCGTCCATTTAAATCCGTGTGTTTCATAGAAGGTAACAGCTGTTTCTACCGAGCTTAGAATTATTTTTTTGGGACGATCTGCATATATGCAGTCGCTACCGGATGCATCCAAATCCGAAAGCCGGGGATCGGGTTCGGATCGGATTCGGTCAACGAAACCATTTAGCAATTTTGACGCGTAGCCTTGGCCCTTGAATTGGCGCTGGGTACATATCAAAAGCATGTAATAATTGATAGAAACCGGTTCAACTACCTTACGATATACCATCAGGCACGGACAATTATAAATTGAGAATTCCTGATCTAAACAATGAAAAGCAATGAGATTTTTCTCATCTCTTACCACTGCATTTATGTACTGGGGACCGATCGTTCCTAATGCATATTTATGACATAAATATTTTGAGATCGCTCTGAAATCTTCGACTTTATCAATGAGTTCCTCTATTGGAGACGTATCTATGATGTCATTAATAATATCTTTAGAATAAAAGTTCATTTATGCAGGGTTGTTACTTTCGTTTTTGGTAGGTTATATAGTTTTGAATTTTTATGTGATTTTTCTGAATGGTATCCCAACTTTTCAATTTTATCCTTGAAACCCACGAAAAATGTGTGTAAAAAGGCCAAAAAAAACAAAACAACAAAACAACCAAAATTATATTCAACATAAATATGATTTTGAACCAAAAAAACAATCATTTATACTGTTTTTACTACCGCTATTTTCTTTTCAATAACTTGTGAAGAAGACGCAACTTTTTTGGGTGCTCGTTTCTTTACAGTTCGTTTACCAGTAGCTACCTTATTGGACTTTTTCTTGGATTTGTCGTATAATTCAACAAATCGACGCAAAACACCGACCGACACTTTTGAAATACCTGGCGTATAATTTCGCAAGAGATCATTACATGTTCCCTTTGTCATGTTTTCTTGAATCCAAGGATCTTTTATGCTGTACAAATAGGATATAATCGCCGCACTAAAAACGCGAAATTCGATCAAGATAACACCATCATTGAGAGGCAATTTTGCAGAAAATTTATCAATCTGTTTATATTCCAACCAATCACGAAATACAATTTTGTGGGTTGTATTTCCGTCGCGGTCATACTGAATATTGTCTTTTTCTATAGGATGTTCAAAAAATTCCAAATACGATATCAAGGATTTTGCGGGATCACCATACATAGACGACCCTTTCTCCATTCTATTGTTTGGATCAAATGCTTTTTTACGTATAGAACTCTCATTAACCAAAATATATTCTTTCAATATGGATTCTTGGACAATAATACTTTGGATAACCTGGATGATAGTAGATTCGGACACTTTATCCGCGGCTTTGTCTTCATGAAATAGTGTAGCTAATGCTTTTTTTAACTCTGCGTACAATACGTAATTGCTGTGGCGAACATTAATAATCAAAAAGTCCTTGAAATAGTCATCACCCTTTGTATCATACAAGTTGATATAAACGAATAATTTATAAAGCATCAGCATGAGTAAATGCTGTATTTCTTTTACGGTATCCTTATTAGTACGGTGTTCCACAATTCTCAATCGCTTTTCAGCCTTTTTGTTATATGATCGAAGAAGTTTCTTTACACAGGTCTCAACAAGATTCAATACATGAAGAACATTGTCGAACATTTGTTTACTAGTATCAATGGATTGGATGGAATCTTTTACCAACGCTTTTGCAACAGGATACACCTTGGAAATATGTGCGGCAAATGTCATTTGCGGTGTAATACACACATCATCCAAGGACAGCGTCTTCTTATCTAAGATGGTCGAAAAATGGGTTTGTAAATAATTCAAATTCGTTCCGGGTTTGTGAAACAATATGCGGGTTTCGGGTTTTTTGACTACAAACTCGGTATGTCCATCGGTAATAATAAGATTCCCGGGTATAGGAACAAACTCGTCCAAATGGCGAATCAAATTTCG